>JACCDX010159633.1_pt1 | contig 17769 bp, 17 predicted proteins | sample 7449681 | NCBI WGS metagenome assembly JACCDX01 (sample SAMN15323450, study PRJNA562643) | freshwater metagenome | isolation source: river surface water | place: USA:Blue River Watershed | collected 2017-08-18
TACAGGTTCGATTCCTGTCGGGCAGGCCAGGTTTAATCACTAGTTCTGATGGTGGCTGTAGCTCAGTTGGTAGAGTCCTGGATTGTGATTCCAGTTGTCGTGGGTTCGAGTCCCATCAGCCACCCCATGTATTTCAATGAGTTAGACCGCAATATCTCAATCCCAGATTCCTTCGTGGGACACTCTTGGGACAATTCAAATAATAGCTTTCAATTTAGCGATGTTATGACACTTGGTGCCCCATCAGTGTCCCATGCTTAAGTTGTTTTTAGATAAGTCTATACAATTCAGAAAATTAAAGAATTAGACAACAAGATTAAATGTCCTATATTGTTGTTGTTCGTGGATTGTTTTCGACTTTTTTCAATAACTTTGTTCTGTGAGGATGTTAGATGGCAACAATTGAAAAGCGAGTTAGCTCTGATGGAAAAATAACATTTAGAGCAAAAGTCAGAATTAAGGGTTTTGTCCCTGAGTCCGCAAGTTTCGAACGAATTACAGATGCTCGGAGTTGGGCTCAAAAAATAGAGGCAGATATGAAGGCTGGTCGATACTTTGGTGCTTCGAAGCGACACACCTTTAGCGACCTCTCAAAAGAATACGCTCCACATGTTAAGGATAGGATACGTCACGATTACTGGCTAAAAGTTTTCGGTGATGAAACACTCGACTTGATAACTGCTTCAAGAATAAATAAGGAATGTGAAAAGTTGCTGAGTGAAGAAACCCAAAATTTCTCTACTCCACCAACAGGAGACCCTAAGATAGATTCAAAGCGAGTTAAAGCTAAAAGGAGTGGAGCAACTGTTAACCGTTACGTAGCTGCTTTGTCCTCTTGTTTGAGTTATGCGGTTAAATCACTGGAGTGGATGGAGCGAAATCCATGTGAACGTATAAAAAAACAAAAAGAAAGCAAAGGCAGAGTGCGATTTTTGTCTGATGATGAGTGTGTGGCATTACTTCAGGCATGTAAGCCTCACGATAATTTGTATTTGGCTGTTGTGTTAGCATTATCAACTGGTGCGAGGCAGTCTGAAATAATGACTTTGAGGTACAAACAAATAGACTTCCAAAGACAAGTTATTACGCTTCATGACACAAAAAATGGTGAGTCTAGGGCATTGCCATTAGTCGGAGCGGCATTCACCTTATTGCAAGAACGTGTAAAAGTTAGAAGTCTGACTGATGACCGTATATTCCCGCCAACACTGAAAGCTAAAAAATCAGAGTGTTTAGATTTAAATAGACCCTGGCGCGATGCTTTGAGGAGAGCTGGAGTAAAAGATTTTCATTGGCATGATTTGAGGCATACCGCAGCAAGTTATTTAGCGATGTCAGGAGTTTCTCTAGTTGAAATTAGCAAAATCTTAGGGCATAGAACCATGCAAATGGTCTCTAGATATTCACATTTAAGTGAGGGGCATATAGTTGCTACTGGAGAGAAGTTAGCAGCTCGATTAGGTATTTAAAAAATGGAAATCAAGCAAAATTGGGCATATACAAATCTAGAGTTTTATCTATTAAAAGACTACATAAAACCAATCACGGGCCTCTATATATTAGTTGGTCTCAATGGAGAGGCGTTGGAATCAGTGACGGGGTATTTAATGGATAATAAGTTGAAGGTACATTACACATTAGACCCCTCTGCATTTCCCTCATATGACCACCCAAATTTGACAAAGGAAGAAACAATTTCAGAAATGAGAGCTTTTAGCAAAATGTGCTCTGATTTTTATAGACTTAAGGAACTTTGGCTATCCTCAAAGAGAGATAATGAATTTGAATCGACAAGCTTTATGATCGATTGGGCACTTTCAAAAAAATACAAACCAGAGTGGCTGGATTGGGCAATAGAAAAACAACTATATATACCGAACCAAGGAGCATTTATAGCAGGAGTCAATACTAAAGTTCCGACTGCTCGTCAGAATTATGCAGCCATATGTAGACAATACGCACAGGAGTTTATTGATACTCAACATGAAATGCCAAAAATGAAAGCAATTGCTTTACATGTTCATCTGCGAATGAAAGATGAACAACTGTATGCTCCCAGAGGGGATTATTGGACTACTGAAACAATCGCAAGGGAAGCACTGGTAGGTATAACCGGCAGAAAAGCCAATGGAAAGAAATAAAAAAGCAATCTACAAACAGGGAATCCCTAATCCTTAACTGCTCCTTGCAATTATTTTATTTAAAAACAAAAGGATAAGAGTTTTTAAATAAATTTGCATGGAAAACTTCCCCTTATTTTAATGACAACTCTACTGCAAATGCAGCAATTAATAGGAGCCATTAAAATGAAGTCAACACAATTTAGTCCTGCAACGATATCTAGTAACGCCCCCTTTGAAGTACGTGCAAAATATAAAACTGTTGAGCAATTCAGTAGAGACAATCCAGCTTTTACAATTCCAGCATTACGTAACTTAATTTTTAAAGCCGAAGTAAGGCATACATCAAAAGGAGTAATCAAAGGTAATGGCTTATTGGAAGCTGGTGCAATTGTTCGTATTGGGAGAAAAGTACTTATAAACGAGTCTTCTTTTTATCTTTGGATTGAGCACCAGAATCTAGGTGATTCGAAATGAAAATAGACTTAAATATGAATCCAAAAAAACAGAAGTTTAAGGGTGAATTTTCGCGGTCGTTACTTCCTAACTCAATCAAATACTACCAAAGTCAGGGAATAAGATTAAATGGGACAGGCGCATGGAGAGATGCAATCTGCCCTTTTCATCCTGATAAAAAACCAAGCTTACGGATTAACGTAGAGCGTGGGGCCTACCGCTGCATGTCTTGTGGTGCTAGAGGTGGTGACGTTTTAGCCTTTCACATGCATTTGTACTCACTGTCATTTGTCGAAGCCTGCAAGGCTCTTGGGGCTTGGAGGATTGATGATGGTAAATGAAACCCCACAGAAAGCCGCAAGACGCCTATTTAGCAAAAAACTGAACGAAGGCTTCAAGCCAGAAGCATTGCATACATATAAAACAGTTGATGGCGACTCAATTTATTGGCGAGTAAGAATGAAAAATCCCAATACAGGTGAAAAATTTATCAGACCGCTAAGTTTGAAAAATGGAATTTACGTTTTGAAAGAGCCGGAATTTACTGAAGGTAAACCTCTTTATAACTTAGATTTATTATCCAAAAATCTGAATGAAACGGTTTTTATAGTTGAAGGCGAAAAATGCGCCGATGCCCTCGTAAAAATGGGGCTGGTAGCAACCACTAGTGGAGGTGCTACAAGTGCTGGTGATGCTAATTGGGAACCCTTAGTAAATAGAGATGTTTTGATCTGGAGTGACAATGATTCTGCCGGATTTCAGTATGCATCAGATGTATCAGATAGGTTAAGTAGATTAGGTTGCAATATTAAGTTCATAGATGTTGCTGAACTTAATTTGCAAGAAAAGGCTGATTGCGTTGACTGGTTAAATTCTTTTGAAATCTTGCATAAACGTCTGGCTGATAAGAAAGATGTCGAGTCGTTAAAACTTAGAGTCCTTGATGAAAATTATGGCCAGCAAGAGATTAGCCTGATATGTGCTTCTAGTCTAAAGCCAGAGGCAATTAGTTGGCTCTGGGATGGGTGGATTGCAAAAGGAAAATTGCACATTTTAGCTGGCACTGCGGGCACGGGTAAAACAACAATAGCAATCTCCTTGGCATCAATAATAACAAGAGGAGGTGAGTTTCCAGATGGAACTAAAAGCCAACTTGGAAGTGTATTGATATGGAGCGGAGAAGATAGTGCGACCGATACGCTAATTCCAAGATTAATTGCAGTGGGAGCTGATTTAAATCGCATTCATTTTGTCGGTGACGTATCTGCTAATTATGAAAAAAGAAGTTTTGACCCTGCAAAAGATATGCATCAATTAATGATTAAAGCGTCAAGAATTCAAGATTTAGCAATGCTTGTGATAGATCCTATTGTTAATGCCGTCGCAGGTGATAGTCACAAAAATGGTGAAGTGCGAAGAGCATTGCAGCCAATTGTTGAGTTTGGTGAAAAACTCAATTGCGCTGTTGTCGGAATTACTCATTTTAGTAAAGGAGGGCAAGGTAAAGACCCATTGGAGAGAGTTACTGGGAGCCTAGCCTTTGGTGCCCTAGCCAGAATAGTTCTCGCTACAGCTAAGATAAATGTGAATGAAAAAACATCTAGAGTTCTCTGTAGAGCTAAAAGCAATATAGGCAAAGATGAAGGTGGTTTTGAATATGACATTCAGCAAACAGAACTTAGCGAGTATGAAGGGGTGGTTGCAAGTTATGTATTATGGGGTGAAGGCTTGTCTGGGGCAGCAAAAGACCTGCTGGCAGAGCCTTCCATAAATGATAGTTTTAATGGCAGCAAAAGTGCTTTAGAAGATGCCGAAAGTTTCTTATTACAAATTCTGGCTGAGGGCCCAGTTTCTAATAATGAAATTCGAGAGGACGCAAGGGGAGCTGGACATGCTTGGCGAACGGTTGAGCGGGCGAAGAAAAAACTTGATATCCGCTCCAGTAAAAGTCATTTGGATGGAAAGTGGTATTGGCATTTAAGTTCTAACACCGCCAAATATGAGCAACACCGTCAAGATAGCCAAACAAATGATTTGGCAGCCTTGGCGGACTTTAAATTCGACTAATAAGGAGCAAATAATGAGAAGAGTGAAAAATGAACTGGATCTTTTTAGAAAAAAGATTAGGGAGTATAGCTGTCAAATACCTAATCGATTTTTGTATATTAGTGGCACCCCAAAAAATATGGTCCATCAATATGAGGGCTATTATTCATCAGACTTTTTGGAGATTCAGGATGATTCTGTCTATTTCACAGAAACGATAGAACTGATGAGTGGCTCACCAGTTAATATTTTTATTCGACCTGAAATATCGCATCAAGAAGCAGTTCGGATGCTTAAAAGTATGACAAGCAGATTCGAGGAGAATCCAGAAGCGTTAATGAGAGTTTCCTTGAGGGCTCAGATTGAAGACGAGCAACCATTCTGAATAACTTAAATTTTGGGAGATTGTTCCATAGCAAACGCGCTATGAAACTTCTGCATTTTGAAATTTGAACTAGGGGGAGAGTCAGCCCCCCTAAATAAGGAGAATAAATGAAACGCAAATTACCAGATACTTTACATATTGTTGATGAGATACCCGAAAACCTAATTAAGGTTAAGAGTAGCCCCGGGCATTCATTACTGCATGCTGAGTGGTTAGATAGCCCAGAGTCATGGAATGAAAAAGGATTTATAAAAGAGACCTCAGATTTTCTGATGAATGTTTATGGGAGTGTTTCAACTCAAGATAGACATTTGATAGGAATGCTTGCTATCGAGATAAGTCAGTATGTGAATTGTGTGCAGGGAATTAAGAGAGATGGAATAGTAGCAACTTTTAATAATGGCAAGACTACAGGAGCTAACCCTTATGTGAGCATCAAAAATGACAGTCTTACCAAGATAGTCATGCTCATGAACCAACTTGGACTAAGCCCCAAAGACAGGCTGAAAAATGGTGTGAGAGAGCCAACTGAAGAGAGTAAATCAATTGCGAAGTTACTCGAGGGGCCGCTTGCGTACTAAGTAAGCTACAATAAACCATTAAGTTGAGCTAACTAGTGAGATGGTTATGAAGCATTTTGAGAAGAAGCTAACTGAAGCTTTAAGTGAATTTAAAGAAAGAATCTCTCAAATTGAGCCTGGTGTCAGAAAGGTACCTATTTCTGGCTCAGAAACAAAAGATGTTCTTATAAATAAAACCAGTGTTAATAATGCATTCAAGTTAATTACAAAGCATTCTAATGTTGGAGATTTAGGCGACTCTATTCAGAGGCATTTTTCTGAGCTTGGGCCAACGTTAGTTTTATGTTCATCTCCTAAAGGTTTTAGGACTGCATGGGGACTTCGCTCTAAAACTATATCCATTCAGGATGCTGAAGCTATATCTAATGATGGCGGACAGCTATTGCCTGTTAATGCAAATTCCAGGTTACTGAAATGTGAGCAGCAAGGTGTGGTTCTAGGTCCAGAAAAGAAACTTGTTCTGGCTTTGAGGCATAGTGAAGGTAATTACGATGACTCGCTTGATGAGCTTGGAAGATTTGTTTATCAGCCTCCAAAAGATGTTTCTGGAATGCTACGCTATAGATGGTGCCAGTATCTAAGTTCTAAACTTAACGTGCCTTATGTAGTGCTGGTAATTATGTGGTTTGAATATCGCCTTGATAAGAATATAAATCAGCTGTTTGTATTATCACCTGCAAAAATTATCGATTTTGAAGATGATTTATTAGATTTAAATGCATCAATTCATAAGCCTTTGAAGCTTCAATTAATCCCACGTCATGAAGCAAATGCGTCCATTAACCTTATTAAATCCTTAAATAGTGAAACGATTGATATTGATGTGCGACCAGAACTGACTGACTCTCTTGCAAGAGAGTGGTCCTACGATAAAATTTCAAATACATCTAAAGGTAAGCAGATAAAGAAATGGGCACAAGCAAACGCCTTAAAATGTCCTGGTGAGGTATGCAATCATGTTTTATTCCGAGACTTAAATCAAAACGATATAGCTTTTGGACACATTATTTCTCAAAACTGGTCTACAGCTTTTACTTTTGTTCTGGATAAGGTCCATCACCCTGACAATCTCTATCTTACTTGCAAAAGATGTAACTCGAGCCTTTCTGATAACTTCCCAGATAAAGTACTCAAATCTGAGGTTATAAAACAAGGAACAATCGGGGATTGGTTGAGATTGCATGAAGAGTCTATCCGGAAAACATAGCTAAATATGACTACCTTTGAAAAGCTAAAAAAATTCATTAAACAAGATATGAGAACATCTCATATTTATCAGCCTGTAATGCTTATCGAGCTTCTCCAACACAATGGGAAAAGAACTGTTACAGAAATAGCAAAATCATTCGTTAATATGGACCCCACTCAAGTCGAATATTACTCAAATATTGTTAAAAATATGGTGGGGAAGGTTCTTACTAAAAATCGTGGCATAACTTATAAAGATGGTGATACATATCATCTTTCAGGAATTCATGATTTAAATTCTGACCAACGGAATGAGTTAATTCAACTTTGCCAACAAAGATTAGAGGGGTTTGAATCTAAACGGGGTGAGGCAATTTGGGAGCATCGTAAACGTGGACATCGACCCATTAGTGGCTCTGTTCGTTATGAGGTCTTAAAACGAGCAAGTTTCAGATGTGAGTTGTGCGGAGTATCCGCTGAAGAGAAAAGTTTGGAAGTAGATCACATTCATCCCAAAAGTTTAGGGGGGAAAGACGACTTATCTAATTATCAAGCACTTTGTTACACGTGTAATGCTGCTAAAAGAAACACCGATAGCACTGATTTTCGTGAGTTAAATACAAAATATGAACATCGTGAAGCAGAATGTTTATTTTGTAATTTACAACTCGAAAATCGTGAGCGTATCGTGGCTGAAAATGCCCTTGCATATGTTATTCGAGATGGATTTCCGGTGACTGAATATCACTCTTTAATCATTCCAAAGCGACATACAAAAGACTATTTTGACTTAACCCAAGCTGAAATAAATGCAATTAACCAACTCATTAAAACTCAAAAACATCATATAGATAATTCCGATTCAACAGTTGATGGATATAACATAGGTATGAATTGCGGAGAGTCGGGAGGCCAAACAGTTTTTCACTGTCATATTCACTTAATACCAAGGAGAAAAGGGGATGTTCAAAATCCTAGAGGTGGGATTAGAAATGTAATTCCGACAAAAGCAGATTACTAGTCTATTCTCTTAGTAATAGAATATTTGGCTTCTAAGGTCTCTCTGAATTACTGAAAATGCTTCTTTTATAAGGTCATTAAAGTCTGCATCACAGACACTACCGTTGTGCTCCGATTCGAATGTTCTTGATATATTTATATTATTGCCATTTTGAGAGTAGTGGGCGTGATAGTGTATCTTTGAATTTTTATAATCTACATTATTGGGTATCTTTTTAATTTTTGTGGTTTCTGGGAATAATAGTGTGTAGTTTTCTTGCAGGGTTTTTGAGAAACAGATTATTGGGAATGTTGCCTTTGGTCTTGGTTTTTCTGATACTAAACTTGTTAGATTATTCAACTTAACCCCAACAGGAACAGTCATCGCGCCTGGCCCTGGGAAGTTTGATTTTGCATCTAGTACAAATGAGGTTTTTTCAATAAAAGGTGTACTAAGGTCTAATGGGTCTGTAGCTGAAATTCTTCCAGTTCCTGTTTCACCATTTCTTTTCAGTCTTGAGTCCACGCGGTCTTGGTCTTCAATCCCCTGGGAGTTTGACTCTCTTGATCTGACGTCGTCATTGTGATACCCAGTTACGGTGCTTTCTGCGTTGCCAGCCATTGTTCCGTCATTATTAATACTTATTTCTATATTTGACTTGATAACATTGTCTTTGGCGAAAGGTATTGGAGTGTGTCCAATTTCTCCCAGAGTAGTTAGGATTACTGGTTTATCCATATCTTCAAACGGCAATGTACCATAGGGTGAAAATTGAGAAGTGGAATCCAAATAAATATCTAGACTTGGAATATATGTTATTACGTGATTCTGTGGTTTTATCACGGCTAAATTAGGTAATTTATAAGATTCGCCCAGATTTATTAGCGCAAAGGAGCTTTTAATCCCCTTAGCTTTAAGTAATGCTGCAAAAATTACAGCGTGATCCTTGCAGTCGCCATAATGATTTTGAAGAACTACATCAGAAGAATGGGGGATAATCCCACCATTCTCGAGGTGGACGGAGACATACCTAATGTTTTTTGACACCCAGTTATATAAAGCTGTTACTTGAGATTGTTCATCATTAAGCCCCTGCGTTAATTTATTCGCAAGTAACATTATGTCTGATGTAACTTTTATTTTTGGTGACGCAAGTTTTTCATAAAAAAGACCTAATTCCTTTTGGCTTTTAAATGATGATGCTAAAAGATATGGCGAGAAATCTCGTGGGTCAACTTCCCAGTTTTCGATTGGGTAGGCCTCAACCTGGTTAAAGCTAAAAGAATAATATTTTCTATTTTTACTTTCTTTAACTAGACCACCCTCAATATTTTTCGACTCAACTTGAATCGCAAGTTTTTTTGGTAAATCCAAATTAATTTTATAGTCTTTTATTTTCAAGTGAGGATAAAAGAAAGTGCTGTATATAAAATTTCTTTTGAATTGAGGGCTAAATTCAATATACCTGTATTTGTAATATAACCGGCTACCTAGTTTAACTTTTGGGAAAATGACTATTTTATGCTTAGTTGAACTAAACATAGGCGCTCCAGTGCTCAGAGAATCCGATGAGTCTCTAATGGCATCCTTTGAGACAATTATCTTTTTACCATCTGGTTGCAGTGTGTAGGCCTCTAGAATTTGAATCTTTTCTCTATCGCTATTGTAACTAATCACTTGCTGACCTTCGTTTTCAACGCCAGAATTCGTATCAATTTGAATCAGTAATTCAATTATTTGCTGTTGAGTAGCATCTTCATTTACTGAAATGGTTTCCGATGCTTTTTGAATTGAATACGCAGGAATATATTCTGCTCTAGTATGAAAGCTAATGGATAAGAAAATTATCGAAGCAACTAAAATCTTATTTATCTTGTGTGGTGATAGACGTGACAAAACTTCTTCCCAATTTATCTTGGTTCAATATAACGTAGCCTAAAATAATGGAGCGTTGACCCCTCTGTAAAGCCAATTCTGATCTAAATGACCATATGCAGTCATTATTTCCTAATAAGCTAATGAAATCTTTCCAGCGATTATTCAAAAAGCCGAATGGTATCGCAGGAACTGAATTTAATGGGTCGAAAATAAATTCTCTAACCTCTATCTCCGTAATACTTAATTCCTCTATAAGGTCTGATTTATTTATTTTGTAAATATTATTGTTTTTATCATAATATCTTTTGATTTCAAAAGTTTTAGCTTTTTTAATTTGGGAATATTTTAAAAAAATAGCTAATGGCCAACCTAAGATAATAAAAGTAGTAGCTAAAAAAACCACGACTTTATTTATTATTTCATAAGAGAGTATTTTTCTTCCAGTTTGGTAATCTAAAAGCTTATCCCAATTTATTCTAGTTATATAACCTTTCAATGAAAGATGTGAAATGAAAATAATTATGAATGTAATCAAACCAACCACAAGATATAATTTTAGATAAATCATAACTAGAATAAATCAAGACTTGGATCAATTTCATTTTCACGAGTCTGAGACTTAATAATCACACCTTTTTCAAGATGCAAAATATGATCCCGCTGATACTTGCTAGCGAATCCTCCATGAACATACTGTATCAATTTACCATGAGGAATTCTAAGTTCCCCATTAAACCAATGAGCAAAAACCCGATAGGGATAACCAGGAAATAAAGAGTTTAGGGTAACCTTTTTTTCATTTACATATTTAGCTTCAATACCAATTAAATAGAGTCTATTTTTTTTTATTTCCCATGTGCCGATATATCCCCTTAATAATTTAATTGAAGAGTCCATAAATATGGGATTAGTATCAGATAAAGAAAAATATGTGGATAGAGGAAGACTGCACAAGGAGCGTTTTTTATTTTTATAAATTATGATTTCTGTTACCTGGGCAGTCATGGTGATTTATTTAAACTTCATTAAAAATAGAACTTTTATAGCTCTGCTTTTAAGTTTCTCCAGTAAAAGTATTTATTCAAAAAGTAGTATACATAGATTTTTAATTTTAATTGGTATTCTATAATCATCTTTTTTACCGCTTAAGTAGAAAAGGTTTTAGTTGTTATTTCGTTAAGCAAGCTTTTACAAAGTCTTATAAACTAATAAAAGGTATCTTTTAACTAATTTTATCTAAGAATATTGATTAATACTTTTTATAAAGTTTTATTTATTGTGCAGTGAAGTAGATTCTCTACAAATTAGGGGGTTGTATCGGAGTAAATTAATTCATGGCCGAGAACAAAAAATATAGATTTCTACTTAAATGCAAAAGATGTACGTCATCTATTTTGTTGCCCCATTCTTTTTGTAAAAACTGCGGTATATCAACATCATTTTTTGTAAAAGAAAATGAAAATGATAATTTAAAGTCACGATGTAGCTCATGTAATTCTGAAATTGAATACGTAAACATTCCAAATATATGTTTTCGATGTGGTTCATTCGAGAGAGATTTTTGGGACACAGTGAGTAACAATTGGATTCATAAAAAAATAGTTTTCCCAACTTACAGGCAAGCAATTTGGCTTGTGGGAGATTTCGTAGGCGACTATTTGGGGGAATTAATAGCCCCCTTAGCAGCTCACTCTATCGAGGATTTGCAACATAGTATAAGAAAATATGATGTCATAATAACCTCAGGTCAGTTAGATAATTATTCTTTTACAGATAAACCACCTAAATTAGTTTTTGATAACTCAATAATTCCAATAAGGCAGCCCTCTATAAAGTCAGTTCTAGTAAAAGAACTTGATTCACAAAAATATGTACCACTAGATTTGGTTGATATAGTAATTTATGACTGGACAAAAATAGCTGATAAAGAGTTTATTTCAGAAAATAAAATTGTTGGGCGAATCTCGGGGAAAATTTGCGGATGCCTGGTTAGGGAAGTTGCTGTAAAACCAGTATCTCAGGAACCAGTATCTCAGGAACCAGTATCTCAGGAACCAGTATCTCAGGAACCAGTATCTCAGGAACCAGTATCTCAGGAACCAGTATCTCAGGAACCAGTATCTCAAAAACCAGTATCTCAAAAACCAGTATCTCAAAAACCAGTATCTCAAAAACCAGTAACTCAAAAACCAGTAACTCAAAAACCATTAACCGAAGAACCTGCAAGTTCGAGACAGCAAAATGATTCGTCACTAAAAGACTGCATAATTTGTCGAAATTGGTTTCAACTCCTGATTACAGTTTTAATATTCTTTATATTTCAAAATGAAAATAACTCAATATCATCAGGGGATCAGTTAATTTGCCACCTAAAGCAAGCTACTCTTTTTTATGTAATGGTTAAATTAGTTTGCTATTTGAGAAAAAAATTATTACCTTTTAGGGATCGATATTTACCCTTAAAAATAAAAGAATATATCGGAATATTTCTATTCTTGTTATCCATATTTTCGCTATTAATTTTATTGTCTAATTCTTATCAGATTCATTGCTTTGGTAATGCTATACAAGAATATTGGCCTTGGATTATTTTCGTATGCTTTCTATTATCAGCGCTACTCGATAATTGCTTTCTCAGATTGTCACTTGCAATAATTTTCGCCTATACAATCCTTTTTGTATTTATTTGTGCCAATCCCACATGTTATCCAATTGATAAGGCAAACCAAACATCCGTTAAAAATCAATTAAAAAATGTAGGAACTAGGTTTAAAGGAGCCATTGATGACAAGAAGGCTGAACTTCTAGAAGAAAAGTTAAAGGAAATTTCATTGCCAGACACACCTGCTGAGAAGAAAATTACATTGAAAGAATTAGAAACTGCCCCGAATCCCTTAAGTCGATGCGATTCAAGCTTATATCTTGGAGAACTATCGCTTTTTGATAGAGGTAGTTCAATTATTAAAAATTCTGCTAACGATAAATTATTTAAAGTGGCGGATCTACTTAAAGAGCAACCAAGTGATGCTCAATATATTATCACTGGGCATGCAGATAAAACAGGCGAAATAACTAAAGATGGGATTGTTAACCCTAAAGGCTTCGCTAATAATATGAGGCTTAGCAAGGAGAGAGCAAAATCACTTGCAAACTGGCTGGTTTCGCACAAAGTGTTAAGTAAAGAACAAATAGATATTAGGGGTGTAGGTAGTACAGAGCCACTAGTTGATGACTCTGATTTGGAATTACAGAAAGTAAATATTCGTGTTGAAATTCAAAGGAACTGTAGATTTGATTAATTATGGAGTTAAGTAGTAACTTTATGCCATATTTGTTTAGAAAACCAATAATCCAAATCAAGATTGAAAATCCATCTTTGAGAATTGGGAAGACACTTACTTGGGCGAAGCTTCAGGTTTCTGGATTTTGTATTATAAAAGTTTCTTGTCCAGCTTTGCCTGATTGGAGACCTATATATTTATGGATCAGTAATTCCAAAAAAATTTCAAAAATTGTTCCTACAAATGCAATACTTGTTGCACATTCATGGTACTTATTTGGGTACTTTAGCCAAGAGTTCAAAATAGCAGATTCCGATTGGATACTAGAAACGCCGGCAGCACACATTAGCAAAATTCTCCCGCCTTTATTACTTAATCTGAGACAAAAAAGTTATTTTGATAATATGAAAATATTTTCATTTAAGAAATTTTTATTTTTGACTAAACTAAGTAATACAATTATTAAAAAAGGAATAAGTAATAATCCTATATCGATTGGCTCTGCTGTAAGAAAAGTTAGATATTCAATTTATTTGAAGCGTTTTTCTGTAAATCCAAAAAAATTTTATGAAGAAGAGGCCGTAAAAGATGACTAATTCTGATTCTTATGACCCAAAGCTTAGAGATACATATGATTATTCTTATGAGGCAGGGAGGTTTAGGAGATTCCTCTGGTTTTGTTCTGGTACAGATGTTCAATTATTAAATCGCTGCCCTCACTCTGAAAGAGTAAAGGCTGAGGGTATTGGTGGTGTGATTTTAGCAACTGCTGGATTAGCTTTTCTGTCAGGTTCTTATGCATTTTATACAGTATTTGGTCCGAAAATAAACTTTGCCTTAACTCCTGAACAGCAAAATATCGATCCAATGACATTTATTTTAGCCATTATCTGTGGTCTGGTTTGGGCTTTAGTAATTTTTAATTTGGATAGATTTATTGTCACATCCACAGGGCATGGTGATGGTACCGAAAAAATTACCAAGGAAGAATTAAAAAGCGGTTTACCAAGAATAGTTATGGCAATTTTTATTGGAATATGCTTGTCAGCACCTTTAGAAACTAGAGTTTTTAAATCTGAAATTGAAGCAAGATTAGACTTTTTGCAAGAGCAAAAAGCAAAAGAGAATGATGCTCCTGCCATAGAAAAATATAATGCATATAGAGGAAAATTTGAAAAAGAAAGAAATGAGCTTACCAAAGATAAAGATGCTCTAATCAGTCAAAAAAATGATTTAATTAAAGCTTATAATGATGCTGTTGAGGCTAAGAGAGCCGAAATGCTTAATAAAGACCGACCAGGTTTTGGTAAAAGAGCTCAACAGCTTGATATTGATATGCTTAGAGCAAAAGATGCTATGGACTCAGGTGTCCCGCAGCTAGAGGCGAGAATTGATCAAATTAAAGTAAAAATTGATTCAATAGATTCTGATATCCAAAAAGAGTTAGATGAAAAAACTGCATATCATGCGAAAAGTCAATCAAGAGCTGCAAATATTGATGGCTTAGGAAGAAGAATTGAATTAGCTCACGAGTTGTTTCCATTTTCATCAGCAATCCTGATGCTTTTACTTATTATTATTGAAGTCACCCCTATTTTTATCAAAATGATGTTTGTAAGGGGTCCATATGATTTGCTTGTTGAAAATCAAAATAGGATAGTTTCAGCTAAATATGGAATCGAAGAGCGCCCTCTCCTAGAGGCTGACTCAGAGCTGTCGCCTCTTGGAGTGGTTGAACCGAAATTCCATCAGGCAAAACTAATTGAAGAGTATGAAAGAGCTGCGTTGGATGCAGAAAAAGAGCTGGCAAAAGCAGCTCAGGATGCTTTTCTAGAAAAAACTAAAGAGGACATTAAGAAAAATCCGGAGAAGTATTTTGTAGAAAAAGATAATTAGTTATTTTTCAAATGAATTATTTATTCTCAAGATTATCAGGGTTTTCGGTAGATACTCTCCGCCATCTACCGGATAGCTCTTCGAAAAAAATTGAGTTGTTAAGTCTTTGGACTTTTATAAGTGTATCTTTGTCATGTTTTTCTGTCGCTTATATTATTTTTATTGCGACTAGAGTATGGCTGCTATCTATACTGTCCTTTTTTTTCCTTTTTTTTGTTTTGTATTTGATTCAGTCGTTACTGGTCACCTCGAGCTTCATAGAAATTGAAACGTCGCCAGGAAATATTTATAAATGGAGGCCGACAAAAGCCAGAGTAATAATTTTTTCTTTTATTGGTATTCTTCTCTCTCAACCATTAGTTTTTTTATACAAATCAATTTTTTTTCACAGTGCATTAAATGTTTCAGTTGAGAGGCTAGATGCCCTGAAGAAAAATGTTATTGATCGTATTAATTTGTATGAAGCTGATAAAAAATTAGCTATATCTCAAAAAAGAAATTTTATTGCATTAATAAACGGGGAAAAAAATGGAGCAGTAGTTAATAATGATTTAAAAAAAGCCCTTATAGTATCAAATATTGACATTGCAACATCCCAGAATGATTTCGCAAAAGAACTCCAAACGATAGGCTTCAGTGTAAAAAATCTAGCTCATCTTAATTCAGATAATTTCAATTTGGCCCTCACCCAATATGCTAGCAAACTTAGACCAGGAGATGTTTCATTTATCTTTTTTGTTGGTAAATATAAGGAAAAGCAGGGTAAATTTTTCCTATTACCATCAGATGCAAGGCAAAATCTAGAGGTTGAGGATGCGGTTGATCTGCAAGCATATGTTACTCAATATAATAAATCGAAATCTCTAGCATCTTTATTTGTCTTTTATCTTATAGATGATGACTCATCAAACTTCCTATTAGCTGCAAAGAAGTTACAAGCTCCATCAGAAAGTATTATATTAGTTAAGCATGGAGGTGCTGAAAAGAAAGAGCTGGATAGCTTTTTTAATGCACTTCTGGAAAAATTATCTAGCTCTGAAGAAATCAATTCATCGTTTTCACATTTAGCTCTGAACTATCTAAACAAAGGCAATAGCGACTCCTCTTTAAAGTTGATTGATAATCTTCAACAACCAATTTATTTAAATAAATCCAAAGAACTGAAAGTTTTGTCAGATAAAGAGGCTGTTGAAATAATGCCTGTAAATTCCTATTGTTCTAAGTTTGCAAATGCAGGAAAGAAATACTTGATTGCTTGTTTAAATTCACAAATAGATGTTTTACAAAATGGGATAAATTATTATGAGAGCGTTAAGCAGAATGAGGTTATGAAATATAAATCAAAGAACCCATCTATGCTTGTGAATTTTTTTCGAACCAGTGAAGAAAACTTTCTTATTTCTCTTTTATACACTCTAACTGCAATATTTTTCATTTCTGGTGGATTCCTCCTTAGAGATTTAGGTACCGATTCAATCGATATTTATGAAAGATATAACTTCAAGCGAAATAGAATTAATATATTGTTGGATTTTAGAAGATTTAGAATTAAAGCCAAGAAGATTCGATTTGACTTTTTTGACTCACATGAAAAAGTCACTATTGCTGATTTTCCAAATCCATTTAGGATATCAAAACCAATCGAGATAGTTGTAAATAACGCTCCAAATGCCTCTGATGATTTCTTTGATTTAATAAAGATGAAATTAAAAGCTAAAACAGAAAAGGCATAATACTGCAAATGAAATTCTTTTATATATTCGCTGGAATTGACTCCCAACTAATTGAATCATGCCCTCTTGAAGAAAAGGTGCGCAATTTTGCTATAGGTTTTTTAGTTTTTTTGATTAGTTTCATGGGTATGTTCTCAGTGAGCTACGCATGCCTAAAATTTGTTGAAATTAATGCTAAGGATACATGGTTAAGTATCTTTCTTACATACATCCTCTGTTTTTTTCTGGGTCTAGTTTGGTTTCTTATTATTTCAAATATATATAGAGCTTGCTTAGCTATTGTTGGGATTGGGGATGGAACATCAAGAATAACAAAAAATGAGTTCGTAAATTCAATCCCTCAATGTATTTTATTAATTTTCTTAGGTTACTGTCTTTCAGCTCCAATGACTGTTTTGTTATTAAATAAGGAGGTTTTGAATATTTCTTCATCAAACGATATCGATAGATTACATTTCATGGAGCAGAATCTTACAACTAACTTAATCGATGATTTTAATTATAAAGAGAAAATAATTGACTCAGATAAAGATGTATCTCAACTCAAACAATATGATGACTTGAATCAAAAGCACGCTATCTACAAAAAAAAATATTCCCATAGTTTTGTTGGTATTTTAATTAAGTGCTATAGCCAACACCTCTTTTTGTCTTTAATAATTTTGTTGTTTAGTATCTTTTTGTATCTAGTCCCGCTTATTTTAAGGATGATGTGGGTAAAGGGCCATTATGAATATAAAGTTGAATTTCAAAACAGATTGGTTTTAGAGAGGGAAGGCATATATCCAGATTACTATATGGTTAGATATAAAGGTCAAGACTTCTATCAAGATAAATTTCTTGCTTCAGAGCGCTCCTGGGACAACCATGGGACACTTATAGACAACAACCAAGAAAAACTAGGAGATAGTCAGAATATATAATACAATGATTATATTGCTTTTATTTGCTTTAGAGTATTGCCAATTAATCTAACTAGGCGATTGTGATTCCAGTTGTCGTGGGTTCGAGTCCCATCAGCCACCCCACCTTCTATTTGTACCCCTGTTAATTTTTAACTAGCGAAGCAAGATTGAGAGTATAGCCTTGCGCTAGACAGTGATTGTTTCAGGCTCTCTCTCGGGTTGAAATGTGGCTCTTGAATAAACATAGATTCAAGCATTTCACACCTAGATTTCCCTATTTTCAAAGAGGCTTCAACAAAA
>JACCDX010323328.1_pt1 | contig 17766 bp, 14 predicted proteins | sample 7449681 | NCBI WGS metagenome assembly JACCDX01 (sample SAMN15323450, study PRJNA562643) | freshwater metagenome | isolation source: river surface water | place: USA:Blue River Watershed | collected 2017-08-18
CGTGGAAGAGATCGTCGTCAGTGAAGAACTCAAGGCCTACATCGATCCGCTCACGCCTGAGGAGCACGAGGCGCTGGAGCGCAGCCTGCTGGCCGAGGGCTGCCGCGACGCCCTGGTGCTGTGGGGCAACCTGCTGATCGACGGCCACAACCGCTATGGCATCTGCCAGAAGCACGGCCTGCCCTTCCAGACGGTGCAGCACCCGCACTTCAAGTCGATGGAAGACGTGCACCTGTGGATGATCGACCAGCACCTGGGCCGCCGCAGCGTGTCGGACTTCCAGCGTGGCGTGCTGGCGCTGCGCAAGCGCGAGATCATCGAGGCCCGCCGGCAGCGCCGCATCGCGGCCACGGCGGATGCCGCATCGCCCGAGGCCCCGGTCGCGGATGCCGGCGAGGCCCCGTGGGATGGGGCCGCAGGGGGCGCGACCCCGGCACCCGCCAGCGATGTGCCCGCGCCGCCGCCGCTCAAGAGCCGCACCGACATCGCCCGCGCCGCGCGCCTGAGCGCCAACCAGGTGGTGCTGATCGAGAAGATCCAGGCCCAGGCCGCGCCCGAGGTGGTGGCCGCCGTCAAGGCCGGCGCCATCAGCCTCAATGCCGCCGCCGCCGTGGCCAGCCTGCCGGTTGAAGAGCAGGTGGCGGCCGCCCAGGGCGGCAAGGACGAGCTCAAGCAGGCGGCCAAGCGCGCGCGCGGGCCTGCCAAGCCCAAGGCCGAGGCCCAACCCGCCGAGCCAGGCGCCGAGGGCGGGCAGGCCGCCGAGGCCGCACCTGCGGCAGCGGCCAGCGTCAGCGACGAGGTGGTGCAGCTCATGCGCCAGCGCATCGCCGACCTGACGGTGGAAAACCAGACGCTGCGCGACGAGGTGGCCCGCCTGCGCCTGCAGCTGGCAAGCGCGCAACCCTGAGGGCCCTGCGCCCGCCTCAACGGGCCAGCGGTGGTGTCGCCTCAGGCGGGCTGAACATGCTGCAGTTGCGCCCCGAGGCCTTGGCCGCGTAGAGCGCCGCGTCGGCCTGCTGCAGCAGCTGGTCGATGTCACGCACGTACGAGGCGGCCGGGTTGTTGGCCACCCCGCAGCTCACCGACACGTGCTGGGCGCTGGGCGAGGCCTCGTGGCGCATGGCCATGGCGCGCACCATGCGCACCATCGAATGGCCCAGCTGCTGCGCCGTGTGGGCGTCCACCCCCGGCAGCACAGCGGCGAACTCTTCGCCGCCCCAGCGCGCCAGCAGGCCGGGCAGGCCGCGCATGGTCACGTTCAGCGCAGCGGCCACCAGGCGCAGGCACTGATCGCCCGCAGGGTGGCCGTAGCGGTCGTTGAAGGCCTTGAAGTGGTCCACGTCGATCAGCAGCACCGACAGCGGCCGGCCCTGCTCGGTGGCCGACAGCTGCGCCGCCAGGTACTCGTTGAACTGGCGCCGGTTGGGCAGGCCCGTCAAGGCGTCCAGCCGCGACATGGCCTTGAGGTGGATCTGCGTCTGCTCCAGTTGCGCGCGCAGGTTGCGCGCCCGCTCGGCCTGCAGGAAGCTGCGGCGTTCGTCCATCTCCAGGTTGAAGTTGGACACCAGCGTGTACACGCCGATCACCGCGAGCAGCAGCGTCACCGAGTTGGTCAGTCCGCCATATGGCGACGGGCGATCGCCCGCAGCATGGAGCACCACGACGGGCAGCAGCACGATGAAGGTGGTGGCCACCAGCGCGTAGCGGAAGCGCAGGCGCTGCACCAGGTTGGCAAAGACCAGCAGCGGCACCAGGCCCGAGTGGTACACGGCCCAGTAAGGGCTGTGGGTGTGCCACATGTTCAGGCACAGGGCAGCGGCCACGGCCATGGTGCCCCAGGTCGCGTTGAACTCCGACACCCAGGGCGGCACGTGCTGCAGCCACCAGTCCTCGGCGAAGTGGCCGATCGCCACCAGCGCCAGCACGATCGGCGTGAGCACGAACAGGTGGGTGGTCAGCGACAGGGTGAAGGCGTCGGGGATCAGCTCGCGGTCTGAGAACAGGAAGACGTTGAACAGCAGCACGGCGCAGCCGGCCGTGGCCACCAGGCGCTTGAGTCGCTGGCGAGCATGCGCCTGCTGGAAGCGCTGGTGCTGCGCCCGGCTCATGCGCGCGGCCGCCACCAGATCGGCGACCAGCTCGCGCACGCCGTTGACGAAGGGCACAGGGGCGGTGCGGATCATGCGGTGCGCACCTGGGGCAGGTCTTGCAGGCAGGCCACCCGGTTGCGCCCCCCGTGCTTGGCCGCATACAGCGCCGCGTCGGCGCGGTGCATGAGCTCCAGGGGCAGGCAGGGCTCGCCGCAGGGCGCCATGGCCAGGCCCACGCTCACGGTCACCACATCGGCACACGTCGAGGCCGCGTGGGGCAGGGCCTGGGCCTGCACGGCCAGGCACACGCGCTCGGCCACTTGCCGCGCCACGGCGTCATCCGCCCCAGCCAGCAAGATGGCGAACTCTTCGCCCCCCCAGCGTGCCAGCAGGTCCACCGGGCGGCGCAGGCAAGAGGCCAGGGCCTCGGCCACCACGCACAGGCAGCGGTCGCCGGCCTGGTGGCCATAGTGGTCGTTGTAGGCCTTGAAGTGGTCCACATCCACCATCAGCAGCGACAGGCTGGTGCGGGCGTCGTGCGACAGGTGCTGCGCCAGCGCCTCGTCAAAGGCCCGGCGGTTGGCCACCCCGGTCAGCACATCGGTGCGGGCCATGGCCTGCAGCTGGCGGTTGCCATCGTCAATGGCCTCGCGCATGGCCCGCTCGCGCAGGTCGTGCAGGTAGGCCAGGCGGTCGTTGTGCTCGCGGGTGTAGGTGGTGTAGAGCCCGAACACGATGGTGGCCACCAGCATCAGCGTGACGCCGGGCTTGAGCACCTCGAAGCCCGGCGGGGCGGTCCACAGCGCGTAGCTGTGCAGCCCCACCATGCACAGGCTGAGCGCCAGCATGGGCCAAAAGCGCGCAAACACCGTGGCATAGGCCACCACCAGCGTCAGCTCGACGATGCGCTCGAACGCCAGCTCGCCGGGGCCCAGCACGCCCATGATCAGCACCAGCACGCCGGCCAGCACGGTGACGGGCACCACCGCCCATTCGTTGAGCCGGGGCAGGCTCAGGCGGTGCAGCATCAGCAGGCCCACAGCCGTCACGCCGCCGAACACCCCCACGCGCAAGGTGGCCGACAGGGCCAGCAGTTCAGGCGAAATCAGGTAGTCGGCGGCCAGGATCATCGAGAACGCCAGCATGCCGACCAAGCCGGCAAGGATCAGCCGCACGGTGCGGCCATCGGCGCGTTCAACCAGGAAGGCCTGTTCCAGCGGCGCAGGAAAGCGCAGCCAGCCAAAGCCAGCCATCAGCACGGCTTCCACCTGTGCTGGCGTCACATTGCCTGTGCCGGCTCCCTGACCTGCCACCTGCTGCACCTGATTGATGTTCTGAAGAGAATTTAACGCCGATGGGGGATCTTAGCCATGAGATGCAACCCGCTCGCAACAGCCGCCCTCCGGCGCTGGCGCTGGATGGGGCGTTGAGCGTGCAATCGCCCCTGTGTTTTGGGGGGATACCAGCCGAGGCTGAGGCGCCGCAAGCGCGCACCGCCGTGCAGGCTGTAGGCTGATCTGAACAGGGGCCGGTCATGCCCCGAAGGGGTTGGACATGAAGCGTTGGATGGGTGGCGTGATGGCGGTGGGCCTGTTGGCCGTGGCGCTGCAGGGGCAAGCCGCCCCGCAGGCGGATTGGGCGGCGATGCGTCAGGCGCAGTCGCGCGATGACATCGCCACCTGGTCGCGGCCGGTGGAGGGCATGGCCGTCAAGGCCTTCAAGGGGCAGACCGAGGTGCCCGTGACGGCCTGGGCCGTGCTGGCGCTGCTCGCCGACACCGACAGCCTGGCGGCCTGGGTGTTCCAGGGCAAGCAGTCCACCCACCCTGAGGGGACGCCGGCCGACCAGGCCTACCTGCGCTTCAAAGGCGTGTGGCCGGCCGATGACCGCGATGTGCTGATCCGCACCACGGTGCGCCAGCAGGCCGATGGCCGCATCCTGGTCGACAGCCGCGAGGTGGCCGGTTGGCCCCAGCAGGGCTGCTGTGTCCGCATCCCCCTGTTGAAGAACACCTTCACGCTCACGCCACTGCCTGGGCGCTGGACCCGCGTCGAGTTCCAGACCCAGATCGACCTGGGGGGACTGGTGCCGTCCTGGCTGGCGAACGCCGTGTCCACCGAGGCCCCGCTCAAGACCCTGCAGGGGCTGCGCAAGCTGGTGGTCAAGCCCGCCTACCAGATCACCTCGCCCACGCAACTGCCCACCCAGTACCACCCGGGTGGCGTGTTCACGCTGCCTGAGGCGCACCTGCAGGCGGCGTCGCCTTGAGGCGGGCCTAGGGCTATCCCTCGCTATGGCAGGATCGTCCAAGTCAACGCCAGCTTCCTCCATTGAGAGAGATCAAACCGACCCCTACGCTGCGCCCTGTTTGACACCTTTCAACAGGAGCGCCCGTGACCGATTCCCGTCCCGTGGATGTGCAGGTGCTGCTCAACAGCAGCCGGTTCTCAGCCTACCAATGGCTGGTCTTTGTCTTGTGTTTTGCGGTGGTGCTGCTCGATGGCTTCGACACCGCAGCGATCGGCTACATCGCACCGTCGCTGATCAAGGAGTGGGGCGTGAGCAAGCCCCTGCTGGCCCCCGTGCTCAGCGCAGCGCTGTTCGGCCTGGCCGCAGGTGCCTTGAGTGCGGGCCCGCTGGCTGACCGCCTGGGCCGCAAGCGCGTGCTGGTGGGCGCGGTGGCGGTGTTCGGCGTGGGCTGCCTGGTCTCCGGCTTTTCTGCCAACCTGACCGAGCTGACCGTGTGGCGCTTCCTCACCGGCGTGGGCCTGGGCGCGGCCATGCCGAATGCCGTCACGCTGATGAGCGAGTACTGCCCGGATGCACGGCGCGCCACCATCACCAATGCGATGTTCTGCGGCTTCCCGCTGGGCGCGGCCTGTGGCGGCTTCCTGGCGGCCTGGATGATCCCGCACTTTGGCTGGCGCAGCGTGCTGTGGCTGGGCGGCGTGGCCCCCATGCTGCTGATCGTGGTGATGCTGCTGGCCTTGCCCGAGTCGGTGCGCTACCTGGTGGCCCAGGGCGGCGCCACAGACCGCATCCGTGCGGTGCTGGCCCGCATCGCCCCACAACAGGCGATTGCCGCCAGTGGCTTTGTCATGCGTGAAGCGGCCACGTCGGGTGCCGCCGCCGACCCGGCCGTGGGCGGCTTGCGCCTGGTGCTGTCGCGCCCCTTCATCGTGGGCTCGCTGGCGATGTGGGTGGCCTACTTCATGGGGCTGGTGATCTTCTATGCCCTCATCAACTGGATGCCCATCCTCTTCAAGGAGGCCGGCATCGACCCGAAGACGGCCACGCTGATCTCGGCCCTGTTCCCCCTGGGGGGCGTGGGCGCGGTGCTCGCCGGCTGGTTGATGGACCGCTACAACGCCAACGGGGTCATCGTGATCGGCTATGTGCTGACGGCCGCGTCGGTGTGGGCAATTGGATCGGTGGTGGGCCAGGTCGGCGGACTGATGGCCGTGGTGTTCCTGGCCGGCGCCCTGATGAACACGACGCAATCGTCCATGCCAGCGCTGGCCGCCGCCTTCTACCCGACCAGTGGGCGCGCCACCGGCGTGGCCTGGATGCTGGGCGTGGGGCGCTTCGGGGGCATCGCCGGCTCTTACCTGGTGGCGGCCTTGCAGGCCCGACAGCTGGACTTGCCCAGCGTGTTCGCGGTCGTGGCCGTGCCTGGCCTGATCGCCGCCGCCGCCGTGCTGATCAAGCAGCGCGCCCACCAGGGGCCGGGCCCGCGCGATGGCGTGCCGGTGGCCCAGGGCGCGCTCCAGCACTGAACTCAGCTGAACGCCGCCAGCACGGCCTGCAGGTCCACCTTGGGGTCCATCAGGCCGTGGTAAACGGGCGGGATGGGCTTGTCCACACCAAACAGCCGGTAGACCGCGTGCATGGCCCCGTGCACCGAGTACTCCACGGTGTAGACCGTGTCCTCGGGCATCTCGACGTGCTGCCCCAGGAAGGCGAAGTTCTGCGCGCCCTGCGGGATCACCAGCGGGCGGTCGCTGACCTGGCGTGGCGCGAACATGGCCGAGCCATAAGGCAGCATCACCGTGGTCACGTCGGTGCTGCGGTGCGCTGCTTCGGCGATGTCGTCGAAGCGCAGGTGGTGCAGCAGCTCGGCCAGGATGTCCTGCCCGGTGCAGTGCGCCATGGGCTTGCGCACGTGGTCGCCCGGGCGGTCGATGAACAGGCCGTAGCCCCAGGCCGTGTAGGTGTCGGGCGGCATGTTGGGGAAGTGCGGCTGGTAAGGCACCACCAGCGACATCAGCCAGTTCGACTGCACGAACGTCATCAACGCGCCCGTGCCCGGCTGGTTGCCGCTGTAGGCGATCAGGCGATCGAGCAGCGTGCGGCCGTGCATCGTCAGCGTGAACGACTCCCACTTGTTGTCGTCGACATTGAAGAAGGTGTGCGGGCGGCCGAAGTCATCGGCCTTCTGCGCGATCGCTTCCCACAGCGACCAGGCGCCGTCCCGGCGGTCGCGGATCAGGTCGGGCACCGTGGTGTTGCCGCCGTAGGTGGCGTCGGCCGTGATCGAGCCGAGCGTCACCATGCAGGCGTCTTGCGCCCCCAGGGTGATGCGCTCGAAGCCTTTGGGCGTGCGCACGCTCAAGGCCGTGGCGCGGCGCTGGGCCGGGTTGCTTTGCTCGAAGTCGATGTCGGTCACGCGGTGGCCGAAGCGCACGTCCACGCCCTGGTTCATCAGCCAGCGCTGCAGCGGCACGGCGATCGAGTCGTACTGGTTGTACGGCGTGCGGCGCACCCCGGCCAGGCTGTGCATGCGCGGAAACTCCTGGATGAAGCGCAGGAAGTAGCGCTTGAGCTCGATGGCGCTGTGCCAGTTCTGGAAGGCAAAGGTGGTGCGCCACATCTGCCAGAAGTTCGTCTCGAAGAAGTGGGGCGAGAACAGCTCGTCGATGCGGCGTGCGCCCAGCACGCGTTCGGGCATGGCCAGCAGGCGCGTGAGCTCCAGGCGGTCTTGCGTGTTCAGGCCATATTGCCTCGCTTCGAGGACCTCGGCGTCCGCGCCGATGAGCCGCGCGTGGGCATCGGTCTGGTGGATGGCGTTGAAGTCGACGATGTCCTGGCGCACCGTGCGATCCGATCCGGGCGTGACGGGGATGCTGTCGAGCAGGTTCCACAGGCACTGGTAGACCTCTTCGCACAGCATGCGGCCGCCGCGGCTCACGTAGGCGCCGGCCATCGGGGCCGGGCCACCATCCAGGCAGCCCCCCGCGATGTCCAGCTCTTCCAGGATGTGGATTTGCGGGCCCTTCATGCCGGCGTCGCGGATCAGGAAGGCCGCGGCCGACATCGAGGCGATGCCGCCGCCGACGAGCCACACGTGGGATTGCTGGGGATTGAGCATGGGTTCACCTTGTTTGTTCTGGGGGTGAGCCATGTTGGGCCTGCGCGCCGCTTGCGGACTTGGCGCAGATCAAGGCCGCGCCCCGGCATTCGTCGCCCGCTTGTCAATCTTGGCGGCCAGGGCTCAGTGCCAGCTGTCCCAGATCAGCTTGGTGGCCGTGCAGGCCATGCCCGTGTAGGCGACGCGGTAAAACCAAGTGGGCTGGATGCGCCGTGACAGCCAGATGCCTCCTCACACGCGTGCACGACGAAGCGGGTGAAGCCCGCCGCCACGCCCATCACCAGCAACAGCGGCAGCGGCAGCGGCACGGCCACGGCGCAGAAGGCCGGGTCGGTGATCACGCGCTGCTCGCCTCGGTCACGCCATCGGCCTTGAACATGGCCTTGATCCCCCGGATGGCCTGGCGGATGCGGGCCTCGTTCTCGATCAGGGCAAAGCGCACGTGGTCGTCGCCATGGTCGCCAAAGCCGATGCCGGGCGACACGCACACACGGGCCTTCTCCAGCAACTGCCGCGCGAACTCGATCGAGCCCAGGTGCTGGTAGTGCGCAGGGATCTTGGCCCAGATGTACATCGAGGCCTTCGGCCTGTCCACCATCCAGCCGGCCTCGTGCAGGCCCTTGACCAGCACGTCGCGGCGCTTCTGGTACTGCGCAGCGATGTCCTTGACGCACTGCTGATCGCCCTCCAGCGCCGCGATCGCGGCCACCTGCAGCGGCGTGAAGGTGCCGTAGTCGTGGTAGCTCTTGATGCGGGCGAGTGCGGCCACCAGGTCGGGGTTGCCCACCATGAAGCCGATGCGCCAGCCCGCCATGTTGTAGCTCTTGCTGAGCGTGAAGAACTCGACCGCGATGTCCTTGGCGCCAGGCACCTGCATGATCGACGGGGCCTGCCAGCCATCGAACACGATGTCGGCATAGGCGAGGTCATGCACCACAAAGATGTCGTGCTTCTTGGCCAGTGCGATCACCCGGGCGAAGAAGTCCAGCTCCACGCACTGCGCCGTGGGGTTGCTGGGGAAGCCCAGCACCATCATCTTGGGCTTGGGGTAGCTGCCGCGGATGGCCTTTTCCAGCTCGGCGAAGAAGTCCACACCCGGGACGATGGGCACCGAGCGGATGTCGGCCCCGGCGATCACTGCGCCATAGATGTGGATGGGGTACGACGGGTCAGGCACCAGCACCGTGTCGCCCCGGTCGAGCGTGGCCAGCATCAGGTGGGCCAGCCCCTCTTTCGAGCCGATGGTGACGATGGCCTCCTTGTCGGCGTCGATGTCCACGTCGTACCGGTCCTTGTACCAGTGCGAGATGGCGCGGCGCAGGCGCGGGATGCCCTTGGAGGCCGAGTAGCCGTGGGTGTCGGGCCGCTGGGCCACTTCGGTGAGCTTGGCGACGATGTGCGGTGGCGTGGCCCCATCGGGGTTGCCCATGCTCATGTCGATGATGTCTTCGCCCCGGCGGCGGGCGGCCAGCTTGAGCTCGGCCGTGATGTTGAAGACGTAGGGGGGGAGGCGATCGATGCGCGCAAAGCGGCGCTTGCCCGTTGGAGAGGACATGGGGTGGTCTTTCACGTGAGCGCCCGGAACCGTCCGAGCGACGTGACCGCGCGATGTGGCGCGGCCCGGGACGATGCTAACCGATGGCCGGCGGCGCTGTCGAGCCACGCGCTCGGGGGTGTGCGCTCATCGTGTGCAAGGCAGCTGCGGCAGATCAGCCTCCGCGTGCTGCACTTGCGGCAAGATGGGGCGCATGACTGCTGCTGCCTTCGCGCCCGTTGACCTGACCCACGCCAGCCGCCTCATCAACCATGGCCCCACGGTCATGGTCAGCTCGGCCCACGCGGGCCAGCGCAACATCATGGCGGCCGCCTGGTCGATGCCGGTCGAGTTCTCGCCGCCGCGCCTGGCCATCGTCATCGACAAGCACACCCACACCCACCAGTTGCTGATGGCCAGTGGCCAGCTCGCGGTGATCGTGCCGGGGCGGGTGCTCGCGCCGCTGGTGCTGGCGGTGGGGCAGCGCAGTGGTCGCGATGAAGACAAGTTCGCCGCCCATGGTCTGCAGCCCCTGGCGGGGCCGGTGCTGGGCCTGCCCGTGCTGGAGCAGGGCGTGGCCGCGTGGCTGGAGTGCCGCCTCATCCCCGAGCCCCACACCCAGGCGGCGTACGACACCTGCTTCGTCGAGGTGGTGTCGGCGGCGGCCGATCCGCGTGTGTTCGCGCACGGCCGCTGGTCGTTCCGCGACGACAACACCGACCTGCACACGCTGCACTACTTGGGCGGCGGGCAGTTCACCGCCGTGGGCACGGCCTTCGACGCCTCTACCCCATGAACAGCGGTGTCCCCCTTGATGCCGATGGCGACGCCGATGGCCTGAGCCCCGAACACGCGGCACAACGCCTGCGCGACGACGGCCCGAACACCCTCGTGGCTGGGCGCACCCACCGCTGGTGGCACACACTGGCCGAGGTCGTTCGTGAGCCCATGTTCGCGCTGCTGTTGGTGGCCGCCGGCCTGTATGCCGTGCTGGGCGATGCCCACGAGGCGCTGGCCTTGCTGGGCTTCGTGGTCATCATCATGGCCATCACGGTGCTGCAAGAGCGCCGCACCGACCAGGCGCTGGAGGCGCTGCGTGACCTGGCCCAGCCGCAGGCCACGGTGCGCCGGGGCGGCCAGGTGCTGCGCATCGCCAGCCGCGAGGTGGTGGTGGGCGACCGGCTGCTGCTCAGCGAAGGCGGGCGTGTGGCCGCCGATGGCACGGTGACCGAGGCGCACGAGCTGTCGTGCGACGAGTCCCTGCTCACGGGCGAGTCGGCCACGGTGTTCAAGGCCCCGGGCGACACCGTGCACGCGGGCACGCTGGTCGTGCAAGGCCAGGGCGAGGTGCAGGTCACCGCCACCGGCGCGGCCACGGCCTATGGCCGCATTGGCGCCACGCTGGCCGAGGTCGAAGCCGCCCGCTCGCCGCTGCGCGACGACGTCACCCGACTCACCCGGGTGCTGCTCACCATCGGCCTGGCCTTGTGCGGCGTGTTGGTGATCGTGTTCTGGTGGTGGCATGGCACCTGGCTGCAGGCTGTGCTGGCCGGCATCACCCTGGCCATGAGCGTGTTGCCGCAAGAGTTCCCGGTGATCATGATCGTGTTCCTGGCGATGGCGGCGCGGCGGCTGGCTGGCCACCAGGTGCTGGTGCGCCGGCTCGAAGCCATCGAGACCCTGGGCCAGATCACCGTGCTGGCGTCTGACAAGACGGGCACCCTCACCGAAAACCGCATGCGTGTGCAGGCGGTGGTCACGCCCCGGGCCGAGGTGCGGGTTCGGCGCGAGGCCCATGCCCCGGGCGAGTCCGATGCCGAGCCGCCCTGGCCGGTTGACGCGCAGGCCGCGCTGATGTGGGCCGCCTGGGCTTGCGAGGTCGATCCGCACGATCCCATGGAGCAGGCCATCCTGGGCTTGGCTGCCGAGGTGCTGCCCGCTGGAGGGCGCCCGCCGGTGGGCGCCCAGTTGGTGCGCGAGTACGAGTTGTCGCCCGATCTGCTGGCCATGAGCCATGTGTGGCGCACCGCCGATGGCGGGCCACAACGGGTGGCCACCAAGGGCGCCCCCGAGGCCGTGGCGCAGTTGTGCGGCCTCACGGGCGAGGCCCTGGCGCAGGTGCGTCAGGCGGCCGATGCCCTGGCCGATCAGGGCATGCGCGTGCTGGGCGTGGCCCAGGCGCAGCACCCTCAGGGCGCGCCCTGGCCTGCGCACCAGACGGCGTTTGCCTTCACCTGGGTGGGCCTCATTGGCCTGATCGATCCCCTGCGCCCCACCGTGGCGGCGGCGGTGGCGCGCTGTCGCGAGGCGGGCATCCGCGTGATGATGGTGACGGGCGACCACCCGCGCACGGCGCAGGCCCTGGCCCAACAGGCCGGGCTGGATGCCCGCGCGGTGCTCACCGGCGATGCGCTCGCGGCGCTGTCGCCCTCGGCGCGGGCCGAGCGGGTGCGCGACGTCAGCGTCTTCGCCCGCATGAAGCCGCAGCAAAAGCTCGATCTGGTGGCCGCGCTGCAGGCCGATGGCGAGGTGATCGCCATGACGGGCGACGGCGTCAACGATGCGCCCGCCCTGCAAGCGGCCCACGTGGGCGTGGCCATGGGCCAGCGCGGCAGCGACGTGGCCCGCGAGGCCGCAGCCCTGGTGCTCATGCACGATGATTTCTCGGCGCTGGTCAAGGCCGTGGCCGCAGGCCGTCGCACCTTCGACAACCTGCGCCGCGCGCTCGTCTACACCATCGCCGTGCACCTGCCCATCGTGGTGCTGGCCATGCTGCCCGTGCTGATGGGGCTGCCGCTGGTGCTCACGCCCTTGCACATTGCCTTCCTTGAGCTGGTGATCGACCCCGCCTGCTCGCTGGCCTTCGAGGCCGAGCCGGCCGACCCCGGGGCCATGCAGCGCCCGCCCCGAGCCCGCAGCGAGTCGGTGCTGCCGCGGCGCGCGTTGCTGTGGTCGCTGGCGCAGGGCGCGGCGGTGTCGGCCCTGGTGATGGGCGGCTACCTGTGGGCGCTGGCCCAGCCGGCCTGGCAGCCCGTGGCCGGCGTGGGCGCCTTCACGCTGCTGGTGGCGGCCAATGCCGGGCTGATCCTGTCGTCGCGGCGTCTGGCGCTCACGGCGGGGGCCGGTTCGCGGCCGTTGCCCGTGGTCACGCGCTGGATCCTGGGCGTCACCGTGGGGGCCTTGGCGTTGTTCACGGCCCAGCCCACGGTGGCGGGCTGGCTGGGGTGGGTGGCCTTGCCGCCGCAGGCCTGGCTGCTGTGCGTGGCTGCAGGCCTGTCGTTGGCCGCGCCGCTGGGCTGGGCCATGGCGCGTTGGGGCGCTGGCGCGCCTGGGCGTGCCTTCCAACCGGTGATTCCGCACTGAACTGGCTTCTTTGCGCGCCGTAGGGCGCCACAACTTCCGGGTGGGGACGTAATGTTCCGCAAGCCGAGGAACAGCCGCGAGGAGCTGCACATGGACCTGCCACCCCACACCGACCCCTGCTGGCAACGGCTTGCCGCCGGTGGGTTGGTCAAGCTCAGAACCCAGCACCTGGGCACCCAACTGATGATCAAGCGCATCGAGCGCAGCACCGAACCCCTCAACGTCAAGGTCGCCGAGATCCAGGCCTTTTTTGCCAAGTGGCAAAAGGTGCTGCCTCAGGAAGTGGCCCAACTTGCCCGTCTCTGACAGGAGCACCCCATGCACAAGATGACTTCCGTCCAACAGGCTGCGCAGCAGATCCGGGATGGCCGGCGGCTGAGCATCGCCGGCACCGTCGAGGCGCTGATGCAACTGCCCAAGGGCGAGTGGGTGGGCGGCTCCATCCCCTACTTCATGGGCGACGAGGGCGGCATGATCGCCAGCGCCGACCAGGTTTTCGTCACCGACCTCACCGACCTGGGGCAAGTCAGCGTGGCCACCTATGCCACCGCCGACATCCACCAGGTCACCGAGCGCGCACCCGACAACGGCCTGTCGCTGTTGATCCTGCCTTGCGGCAGTTCGGTGCACCGCCGCTTTGCCGCCGAAGCCGCCAACTTCAAGGACGCCTTCCTCAAGCCCACGGTGGGCTGGATCGCCGGCGTGCACCTCGATGACATCGGCAAGAAGCTGCCTGTGGTGATCGATGGTCGCAGCGGTGAGTTCTACGAGGACCGGGGCGCGGTGCTGTACCTGGCGCTGCCCCCTGAGCGGCTGGTGCAGGTGGACATCCTCAACCTGTTCGAGCCGGAATCAGGCGATGTGATCCGCTTTGAGCAGACCGCCCTGACCGTGGACGCCTGCACCATCAATGGCGAACCCGCCAGCCTGTCGGCGTACGTGCACCGGCGTGGACTCGCACACGGTCGGCTGCCCCTGGTGGGCGACTTCGCGGGTGCCAGCATCAATGCCTCGGTGCAAACGGTGCATGCCGACTGCGTGGACCTGTACGCACCCGTTTTCCCGGGGGTGGACTACCGCTTCGCGAAAGACTTGCCAGACTACGCGGCGTCCTTCCGCGAGCGCGAGCAGCACCAGTCGACCGACGGCGTGATCTTCTCGTGCAACTGCATCCTGAACTACGTCTTTGGCGAGCTGCATGGCAAACGCATCGGCGGCCCCAAGGGCCCGTTCACCTTCGGTGAGATCGCCTACCAGCAACTCAATCAGACGCAGGTGACGGTGCGCGTGCTCTGAGGCCTCACCAGGGGATCAGTGGCGGCGTTCCCACCGGCCTCCGCCGGGGTACCAGCCCCGGTCACCTCGGTGCCAGCGATGAGGCTGCCAATGGTGACCCGCGCGAGGTGCAGACCAGTGCCCGCCCACCCACACGTAGCGGCTGACTTGCCAGGCCCAGTGCCCGCCGATCCACACGTAACCCACGGCCGGCGGCGGGCCCACCTGCTCGTACCGAGCCTGCGGCGGCGCCGTGTTCACGTAGTAGGGCTCGCTGTAGCTCACTGGCCGTGGCTCGACGGGCGCCACCACGCAACCCGTCAGCATGGGCGCCCCCAGGGCGGCGGCCAGCAACAGCCGGCGGCGCCAGCTCAGCAGGCTCAGCGGGGCCCCAGGGCCGCGTGCGTCGGGGCGAGGTGTGTGGGTGTCCATGGCCTTACAACGCGCGGCAGGCCTGGCGTGGTGACGGCCAGCCGTGCCACTGCGTGTAAAGCTCCATGAAGATGGCTTGGCGATGTGCCGACCACCTGGCGCGATGTGCTCACAGGCTCAGGTCGTAATCGATGGTCAGCGGCGCGTGGTCGCTGAACCAGCTGTCCTTGTAGATGCTGGCGGCGCGGGCGGTTTCGGCCAGGGCGGGCGTGGCGAGGTGGTAGTCGATGCGCCAGCCCACGTTCTTGGCGCGGGCCTGGCCCCGGTTGCTCCACCACGTGTAGCAGGCGTCCAGCGTGTCGGGGTGCAGGCGGCGATAGACGTCCACCAAGGCGGTGTCGCCCGCCGGGTCCAGCAGCTGCGTCATCCAGGCGCGTTCTTCGGGCAGGAAGCCCGAGTTCTTCAGGTTGCCTTTCCAGTTTTTCAGGTCGGCTTCCTTGTGGGCGATGTTGACGTCGCCGATCAGGATGAACTCGCGCTCCTGGCGCAGGCGGGCCAGGTGCGGCTGCATCGCGGCCAGGAAGCGGTACTTGGCGGCCTGGCGCTCGTCGCCGCTGGAGCCACTGGGGAAGTAGCAGCTGATGATCGACAGCTTCTGCCCCGCCTTGTCGAAGCGCATCTCGACGTAGCGGCCTTCGGCGTCGAACTCGCCCGTGGTGTCCGACTTGCCCAGCCCGATGATCACGTCCGACGGCTGGGCCTTGCTGTAGAGGCCCACCCCGGAGTAGCCTTTCTTTTCCGCGTGGTGGAAGTGGCCGGCCATCCCCCCGATGGTGGACATGGCTTCGGTCATGTCGGCCGCTTGAGCCTTGAGCTCCTGCACGCCCATACAATCCGCAGCCATGGATTCAGCCCAGGGCACGAGCCCTTTGGTGACCGCCGAGCGGATGCCGTTGAGGTTGAGAGATACCAGTCGAAACACGAGATCAGACTTTCATGAGCACCACCCCAGACGTCAACCCCTTGGCCCAGTCGTTCGTGGCCTTCGCGGTGCAATCGCAGGTGCTGCGCTTTGGTGAATTCAAGACCAAGGCGGGGCGGCTGTCGCCCTACTTCTTCAACGCCGGTCTGTTCGATGACGGCGCCAAGCTGGGCCGCCTGGCCGAATTCTATGCACGCCGCCTGATCGACTCGGGCCTGCAGTTCGACATGCTGTTCGGCCCGGCCTACAAGGGCATCACCCTGGCGGCGGCGGTGTCGATCGAGTTGGCCCGCCTGGGCCACAACAAGCCCTTTGCCTACAACCGCAAGGAGGCCAAGGACCACGGCGAAGGCGGCACCCTGGTGGGCGCGCCGGTGCAGGGCCGCGTGCTCATCATCGACGACGTGATCTCGGCCGGCACATCGGTGCGCGAGTCGATCAACATGATCACCCAGGCGGGCGCCACCCCCTGCGGCGTGGCCATCGCCCTGGATCGCCAGGAAAAGGCCACCGCCAATGGCCAGGACGCGGCGGAAAGCGCCGTGCAACAAGTGGAACAAACCTACGGTTTGCCCGTTGTTGCCATCGCTTCGCTGCGCGACTTGCTGCAGTATCTGGGAGAGCAATCTGATCCGTCGCTGAGCGACTTCCTGCCTGCCGTGCAGGCTTACCGCGACCGCTACGGCGTTTGAGCCCCGCTCGGTCTGTACCTGCCCAACGCTCGGTCGTCACCCTCCCGCCATGCCCTCGCGCCGCCCCATTGACTGCAACCTGACCCCAGGGGGCCAGGCCGTGGGCTGCACCCGGGGCCTGTTGCGGCCGTGCTTGGCGGGACTCCCCCGGGTGCTGCCATGGGGCCTGATGCTGCTGGCGGCAGGCGCGCAGGCCGCAGGCATCTACTCGTGCACCGATGCCAGCGGCAAGCGCCTGACCTCTGATCGGCCGATCGCCGAGTGCCTCGATCGCGAGCAGCGCGTGCTCAACCGCGACGGCTCGCAAAAGGCCGTGGTGCCGCCGCGCAAGAACGCCGAAGAGCGCGCCGCCGAAGAAGAGCGCCGCCGCCAGGCCGAACACGCCGAGGCTGCGCGCAAAGACGCCGTGCGCCGCGACCGCAACCTGATGATGCGCTACCCCGACCAGGCTGCGCACGACAAGGCCCGCGAGAGCGTGCTGGATGACCTGCGCCGCTCCATCGATGCCTCCGAGCGCCACCTCAAGACGCTGGAAGAAGAGCGCAAGCCCCTGATCGCCGAGACCGAGTTCTACCAGCGCAAGCAATTGCCGCCCAAGCTCAAGGCCAAGCTCGATGCCAACGAGGCGCAGCAAAAGGCTCAGCGCGACATCATCGCCACGCAAAAGGCCGAGATGGTGCGCGTGGGTGGCCTGTACGACGTCGAACTGGCCCACCTGCGCAAGCTGTGGGCCGGGGCCACCCCGGGCTCGCTGCCCGAGGTGGGCGCAGGCAAGCCGGCGTCGGCCCCCTGATCAACCCGTCAGCTTCCTTTTCAGCAGCTCGTTGACGGTGGCCGGGTTGGCCTTGCCCTTGGTGGCCTTCATGGCCTGACCCACGAGGGCGTTGAAGGCCTTTTCCTTGCCCGCGCGGAACTCTTCCACCGACTTGGCGTTGGCCGCCAGGATGTCGTCGAGGATTTTTTCCAGCTCGCCGGTGTCGCTCATCTGCTTGAGGCCCTTGGCCTCGATCAGCGCGTCGATGCGGGCCACGCCGTCGCCTGCGCCTTCACCCGTCCACAGCCCGTCGAACACCTGCTTGGCGCCGGCGTTCGAGATCGTGCCGTCGCTGATGCGGCCGATCATCGCGGCCAGCAGGGCCGGTGACACTGGCGACTGCTCGATCGTTTGCTCGGCGGCGTTCAGCCGGCGCGAGACCTCGCCCATCAGCCAGTTGCTCACCAGCTTCGGCTGGCCGCAGGCCTTGGCCGCCGCTTCAAAGAAGGCGCCAAAGGCCTTGGACTGCGTCATCATCGTCGCGTCGTAGGCGGGCAGGCCGTAGTCGGCCACGAAGCGGTCGGCCATCACGCGCGGCAGCTCGGGCATGGTGGCGCGCACGCGCTCGATCCACTCGGGCGCGATCACCAGCGGGGGCAGGTCGGGGTCGGGGAAGTAGCGGTAGTCGTGCGCGTCTTCCTTGGTGCGCATGGCGCGCGTCTCGCCCGTGTCGGGGTTGAACAGCACCGTGGCCTGCTGGATGGCGTAGCCGTCTTCGATCTGGTCGATCTGCCAGTTGATCTCGTAGTCGGTGGCCTGGACGATGTGCTTGAAGCTGTTGAGGTTCTTGATCTCGCGGCGGGTGCCCAGGGGCGCACCGGGCTTGCGCACCGACACGTTCACGTCGCAGCGGAACGAGCCCTCTTGCATGTTGCCGTCGCAGATGCCCAGCCACACCACCAAGGTGTGCAAGGCGCGCGCGTACTCGGCGGCCTCGGCGCTGCAGCGCAGGTCGGGCTCGGTCACGATCTCGATGAGCGGGGTGCCCGCGCGGTTGAGGTCGATGCCCGACGACTTCTCGCCGTTGAAGCCGCTGAAGTCATCGTGCAGCGACTTGCCCGCGTCCTCTTCGAGGTGGGCGCGCACCAGGCGCACCGTGTGGGCCTGCTCGCCCACGAAGAAGCTCACCGCGCCGCCTTGCACCACGGGGATCTCGTACTGGCTGATCTGGTAGCCCTTGGGCAGATCGGGATAAAAATAATTCTTGCGTGCAAAAATCGACGGCGAATTGATTTTCGCGCCGACAGCGAGACCGAAACGGATCGCACGCTCCACC
>JACCDX011097930.1_pt1 | contig 17761 bp, 18 predicted proteins | sample 7449681 | NCBI WGS metagenome assembly JACCDX01 (sample SAMN15323450, study PRJNA562643) | freshwater metagenome | isolation source: river surface water | place: USA:Blue River Watershed | collected 2017-08-18
AGTAGGTGATAATAGTGCAATTACTATTACTCAAAAAGGACAGAGCAATAAAGTCGGAACTGAACAGAATCGTGTGGTTCTTGAGGGTAATAGTCAAACGTTAACAGTAACACAAGAGGGAAATAACAACTCTATTCAGGGTTCTATAGTTCAAGCAGACAATGTTGAAATGGATGTAACTGTTACAGGAGACAACAATACTTTGACATATGATCAGGGTGATGCAGCTAGTGTAGCTGGGTCAACTAAAACACTTGCGGTTACTGGTGACTCTAATAACTTGACATTTAATCAAGGCACATCAGCATCAGCTACCGGCGCAGTACAAACTATTACAATTACTGGTGATACTAACACACTTACATCTACTATAAACGCAGATGATGTTGTGAATACTAAAACTGTAGTTGGTGATGGAAACACTATTACTACAGTACAGGAAGGCACTGCCGGAAAGAACATTGAAATGGTTCTTACAGGTAATACCAATACTGTTGCAATAAACCAAAAGAGTACAACTAATGTTGACACACTTAAGATCAATAGCACAAGCACTGGCAGCACTATTACTATTAATCAGTGTAACGCCGGCGGCCCATGCTAATATTGGCAAGGTAACTCAAGTTCGCGGAACAAGTGAGGTCGTGAAAAGGAATACAAAAGTCCCTACACGACCTCAATTACCTATAGCCAAAATGGATAGAGTGCAGACTGGTAACGGAAGAGTTGAGATTACATTTGTTGATGATTCTACGGTGCGAGTTACCGAACAGTCAAGGCTAGTAATTGACGATTTCGTGTATGATGGCAAACCATCTACTAGTAGAATGGCTCTTAGATTTGCAAGCGGTACAGCAAGATTTACTACTGGTACATCAGGAAAAATAAACAAGAACAATATCAATCTTAGAACCCCAACAGCAACTATCGCAGTTCGTGGTACTGACTTTGCTACTACAGTTGATGAGTTAGGGAAAAGTCTAATAATCTTATTGCCCGAAGCCGATGGATCAGTAGGTGAAATTACTGTTTCTAACATGGCTGGATCGGTAGTATTAACAAAAGCTTTTCAATCTACTATCGTGACTACAATGGACAGTAGGCCCTCTCGTCCCGTAATATTGAATCTTACACTAGATCAAATTGATAACATGTTGATCATATCTCCCGCAGAAGAACTTCGTACTACCGAAGATGTTGCTGATACTAGAACCAACTTATTGGATTTAACAGAACTTGACGTAGATTTTCTTGCCAATGACGATTTAAAAGAAGATCAACTAGCAAGTTCCGATCTTGATATCAATGCAATTAACAGCGACTTCTTAGGAGAAGATTTTCTTGATGATTTAAGCACGGAAGAATGCATGACTAGAGACGGTACTAAACTTTGCGGGACTAGGTTTGGTCTTGACAACACTACACAGATTACTACTATTATGTCAGGCGATTATCTACGTCTTGTCAGAACACTAAGTACAACAGTGGATATTGTTGTAAAGAAAGATTCAAATAAAACAATATTAATAGATAGCAATGGAAAATCATTCCTAATTGAAATCAACGAACCAGCTGGAGGAACTATCATCAATGTTAAACAAAGCGACTAAAATTTTACTTTCACCTTGGCTAGCAGTAGCTACATTACTGTTATTGCTATCAGTGAAGTTGATGAATCCGTTCCTAATTGATAGTATGAAGTTAAAGTACTATGACTATTTGATGTTGGATAAGCCAATACAATCAGAACAGATTGTTGTTGCAAATATTGGGGAGAAAGCAATTGAAAAGTACGGACAATATCCGTTCTCTCGTGAGACTTACGGTAAAATTATTCAAGACTTATATGATGCCGATGCTGGTCTCGTTGGCACTACTATACTCATGCCTGAGCCTGATAGGATGGGCACTGACTTAACCCTAGCAAACACACTTAACGATTATCCGGTCGTATTAAGTCAGACATTAACTAACGATTGCGTTAAGGATAATCGTCTCCCTCGCCGCACAGGCGTTGCTGTAATTGGTGACGGACAACCCACTGATTTTCTTCCGAACTATCCATGTGTGCTTGATAACATTCCAATACTTCAAGAGTCTGCCGTAGGCGTCGGCATAACATCTTCTCTTCCAGAGACGGACGGGGTAACTCGCCGAGTGCCTTTATTAGGGATCTCAAATGGCGAATATTATCCTGCGTTTTCTTTAGAACTTTTGAGAGTTGCTGCGGGAGATCCTTCATATCAGGCGAAGATAAATCAGACGGGTGTTGAAGCATTGCGTGTTCCTCAATTTGGTACAATTAAAACCGATGAATATGGTCGTGTCTTTATTAATCCGAACTACCAGTTTTCTTCTGTAGAAATTGGCGAACCAATTCCTGATCTGACTGGTAAGATGGTGATTCTAGGCGTAACTGCCTCAGGAATTGCGAACCCTGTAGCGACTCCAGCAGGTGCGCAATATCCCCATGTCCTTCAGGCGAGTATGCTTGAGACTCTAATAGCTGGGGATTCGGTATCAATTCCGAATTGGGTTGGTCTTGTTGATCTTTTGGCATTCGCTGTTCTCTCACTATTAATCATTTTACTATCACGGGTAAGATATTCAATCGTTTGGATCGGACTGTTGTTAGCTGGATACGTCTACGCTCCGATCTATCTATTTACCCATAATATGATATTGTTTGATATTTCTTTCAACGTTTTGGCTGCATTGGTAATCTATCTGCATATCTATACTGTTAAGTTTATAAGTGAATTCTTGCAGAAGCAGCAGATTAAAAAGCAGTTCGGTACATATCTAAGTCCAGACTTAGTGGCACAATTGCAACGCCAGCCAGAACTATTGAAGCTTGGTGGCACAGAACAAGAACTATCAATCATGTTCACAGACGTTCGTGGCTTTACTACAATTTCTGAACACTATGGAAAAGACGTTCAAGGCTTGACAAGCATTATGAATCGTTATATGACAGCTATGACTAAAGCTATTCTTGAGAACAAGGGCACACTTGATAAGTATATAGGTGATGCTCAAATGGCGTTTTGGAATGCTCCGGTTGATAACCCAACCCATGCTAAAGATGCAGTCAGAACAGCATTTACCATGCTTAAAACGCTAGAGGAATTTAACGATGAAATTAAAAAAGAAGGCATTCCTGCTTTTGGCATGGGTCTTGGCATTAATACTGACACCGTTGTTGTTGGTAATATGGGTAGTGATCAACGTTTCGATTATACTTGCCTTGGCGACGGAGTTAATCTTGCAAGTAGGCTTGAAGGCCAAAGTAAGCCTTACGGCGTCAAAATCGTCATTGGTCCAAAGACTGCCTATTATGTCAAGGACGAATACCAAATCGTAGAACTTGATTTACTTGCAGTTAAGGGTAAGACTGAGCCTGCTAGAATATTTACTGTGTTGCCTTTCCATGATATATTGGGTGAGACACAGCATATGAAATTCTTAGAACTATATCGTCAAGGTCATTGGGAAGTTGCTGAAAAATATGCAAGTGATCTAAAACAATGCTGGAGAGGTGAAATGGACCAGTATTACGATATGATTATTGAAAGAATTCAAGAATTTAGAAACAATCCTCCCGCTAAGTGGGACGGGGTGTACAGGGCAACTTCAAAGTAAGTTACCCAATATTTTTGACACAGACACATATATGATGTAAATATAAGACTGACAGTAAAATGTCAGATTTTCAAACTTAAAAGGAAAACAAAAAGTATGAAGAAGTTAATCGCACTCGCAGCACTCGCAACCGCTGCTTTCGCATCGCCAGCAATGGCATCTGATTTCGCCGGTCCTCGCATTGAGGTAACTGCCGGAGCTGATGATGTTACCGGCGGCGTTGATCCAACTGACGTTACTTATGGTGGCGCTCTCGGATACGACTTGCAGGTTGGTAAGGTTGTACTCGGCGTTGAAGCAACTGCTGCAAACGTCTTTGACCGTGCTGATCTTGGTGCCGCTGCTCGTCTTGGCTACACCTTGAACCAGAATGTTCTTGCTTACACTCGTGTAGGCTATACCAATCTTGATCTTGGTGCCCAGTCTGCTGACGGTCTTGCCGTTGGCGGTGGTCTTGAAGTTAAGCTAGTTGGCTCAACTTTTGTTAAGGCTGAGTATCGTTACACCGACTTTGACGGCAATCTTGGCCGTCACGGTGGACTCGTTGGCTTCGGTCTTCGTTTCTAATAATTGACTGAATGGAATGGCGGCGAAGAAATTCGTCGCCATTACCATATCCAAATGATAAATACATATATGAGAGCAACAGAATTCATCACAGAACGTAAGAAAAAGCGCAGAAGAAGTAAATCTCGCCGCGCCTATGGCGGGTATTTTTATCCAGGATTTGGTTACGGCGATAGTAGCTCAGGCGACGGCGGCGACGGCGGTGGTGGTGAAAGCATGTACGAATCTGCGGTTGAAGAATTGGTTAGAGAGTTGCCCAGCCTAGCTAAACACAAATATGATACTCTTGATAAGCTAATGCGTAAAGTTGCTAACAAGCATAAACTGTCACACAAGGCATTAGAAAAACTATTCCAGCAAAAATTCAAGAAAACACCTAGTAACTGGTTGCAGGGTAAATTAGACGAAGCTGACAATGTAGACTGTGATTTAGAAGAAGAAGTTCAAAAGTTCGTTGAATGGACTGCTGAGAAACTGAATCTTAAGAAAGTCCCTACAGTTGAACTATCAATGGATACCGAAGAAGCACAGACTAATCATCATACCGGCGGTCACGTTCCTGGCGAAGGCAGTGTTTGGGTGTACGCAAAGAATCGCAATCTAATAGATATCCTTAGAACAGTATTTCACGAGTTGGTCCATGTTCGCCAACACGAATTAGGTATGATTAAACCTGGTGATAGTTATCCAGGCAGTCCTATTGAGGCAATGGCTGATATGCTTGCCGGCAAGTACATCAAGATTTACGGCGAAAAGAACAATCACGTTTTTCAATGACCCGCTTAAAATTATACGCTGATCCTAACAGCACCGTTTTTTCTACTACTCCTTGCTTCGGGTCGCATGATATGTTTGCAAGAATAGAGAAGGAAAAATGGGAACTAGTATATGATATTAATGAAGCTGAGGTTATACCATGCACAGCTTATGTTGATAACGAAGAATTTATAAATCTACTAGACAACACAATCCGCAAAGATCAAATTCTCCTAGTGATGAATATATTTCACAATGATAACCACATGACTGATGAATGGTTTCGCAGTTCAGTTTGGGATAAAGTCAGAAATTTAAAATGCAGAACATTGATAATACATAACAATAACTACGACACTTCGGATCCAAAATATATATTCTATGATATCATGCTCAACAGACAAAAATATTATATGTTTGACATGGATGAGCATTTCAATCCAGCGACTAAAAGATGGACTACCGACTCTAAGCGAGAGTATTATACCCTTGGTCCAATAGATAAGCGTTTAACCAAAGATAGTAAAAAAATCCTATGTTTGAATAGGTCAGCTTTTTTAAGACATTACGGCTTTAGTAAGCGAAGAATTGCAAGAACACGTTTGGAAAATATACTCGCTGATAATGAAGATGTATACTTGAGCGATCCAGATATAAATGTTTTCTTTTACCCCAACCAATATGAAGAAGGTACCATTGACATAATGCGTTCAGGAGGCACGTGGTATCCAGCCGCAGATTTGTACTACAATACTTCATATGTGAGCGCATATATAGAATCTGTAACAGACACCACCGGAGAAGGCAAGCTATTTTGTGCTTCTGAAAAAACATATGATCCGTTACTTAAAGGCAATTTTATACTACCCTTCTCTACTCCTAACTTTATAGAGGGCCTAAAAGAATGGTATGGCTTCAAGTTTCCCAATTGGATAGACTATTCATATGATAAAGTCACTGACTTTAACAAAAGACTATTGCTATATTCTGAGTCAGTTAAGAAGGTTTGTGAAATGGATTTAGAGACACTTCACCAACACTATATTAATGATAGACATATACTGGAACACAACCGAAACCGATTCTGTGAAATCCAATATAGCGGTTTGCATGACAAAGTTGTTGATTCGGCTAGATATTTTGGGTGGCTATAACTATTTGGTACACAAAGTATTTGACTTTTTCACGTTTGATGTTATAATAACTAGACTATAAGGAGAAACTATGTCACGTACATTTAACGCCGAAGCTAAGGTCAAGTTGACCCAGCTCATCAACGAAGGTATCAGCGTTCTACAGGAAGTTGATACTCTTAACGAAGGTCTTAATGACACTGTTAAGGCAATTGCAGAAGAACTTGAAGTTAAGCCAAGTGTTCTCAAGAAGGCAATCAAGATTGCACACAAGCAGCGTCTTAACGAAGAAAATGAAGCTAACGAAGAACTTAACACGATTCTACAGACAGTAGGTAAAGCTTAACTTAATGTCTAGACTTGTTGCCTTTGGCTGTTCGTTTACGTACGGGCATGGGCTACCGGATTGTTTTGTTCCTCCTAATGAACCTGGACCATCCCCTAGTAACTTAGCTTGGCCTGCCCTATTAGGTAAAAAGTTAGAAAAAGACGTAATCAATAACTCGGACCCTGGAGCAAGCAATCTGCAAATATTGTGGAAGATTCTAAATTACGAGTTTCATCCGGGTGATCTATGTGTAGTTTATTGGAGTTTTTACAACAGACTTGACTTTGTAAGATTGGATTTGGATTCCAATAAAACACATAGATTACAACTAGAGGACTTTGATAAGGATTTTCTTGCTAGACCGGGGTATACCAAACACAACGCTATACGAAATTTCTTAATGATCCATCACGCTGCACTATTCTTAGAAGATAAAGGAATACCTTACTTCTTTTTAGATAGAAGTAGCTTAAGTGTGGGTGCTAAATTTCCAGAACACCTAAAACCTAAGGGGTATGACAATACCCAAATTGATGCGGTTTTCAACGTTGATGTAGCACTAGATAATGCTCATCCGGGAATAAAAAGTCAAGAAAAAATAGCCGACTATATACACAGTAAGTTAACACAAGAAATGAAGAAGAATTAATGTCATATATTGACGCTATCCTAGATAACAAATCCGATCGTATTCATGTAGTAGAACGAAGTCCTGAAGGAAAGCGTCTCTACAAGGAATACCAAACAAATTATACATTTTACTATAGCGATCCTAAGGGCAAGTATCGTAGCATTTATGGTGACCCAGTAAGTCGTTTCTCAACTCGGAAGAAACAAGAGTTTGAGAAAGAGCGTAGAATCCATCGTGGTAAAACACTCTTTGAAAGTGATATTAACGTTGTTTTCAGATGTTTGAGTGACAACTATTTAGGAGCAGAGCCTCCCAAACTTCATACTGCATTCTTTGACATTGAAGTTGACTTTGACAGAGAACGAGGATACAGCCCAACGGATGATCCGTTCAACGCGGTCACTGCTATTTCAGTATATCTAGATTGGCTAGAACAACTAGTGACACTCGTTATGCCTCCCAGACATATGAGTGATGAGACTGCACAGGAATTGACAGCGGAGTTTGAAAACTGTTTGCTATTCCGTAGCGAAATTGAAATGTTTGAAACATTCTTTGCACTGATTGAAGATGCAGATGTAATCACTGGTTGGAACTCTGAGGGTTACGATATTCCCTATTGCGTGAATCGTGTTACTCGTATTATGAGTAAGGATGATACACGCAAGTTCTGTCTGCTTGGACAGCTTCCAAAGCCTCGCACGTATGAACGTTTCGGTAAAGAAGAACTAACCTACGATTTAGTTGGTCGTATTCATATGGACTATCTACAGTTGTATAAGAAGTACAACTACGAATCACGCCACAGTTATTCACTTGACTCAATTGGTGAATATGAATTGGGTGAACGTAAGACTCCATATGAAGGTAGTCTTGACCAGTTGTACAACAAAGACTTCAAGAAGTTCGTAGAATATAACCGTCAAGATACTTTGCTTGTGTATAAGATTCACAACAAGCTTAAGTTCCTTGATCTTGCAAATGCTCTAGCACATGAAAATACAGTGTTGCTTCCGACTGTCATGGGTTCGGTGGCAATGATTGAAATGGCAATCTATAACGAAGCACATAGCCGTGATATGATTGTCCCCGACAAGAAGCGCAAAGATAGTTATGGTGATGAGCAGCAGGCAGCTGGTGCTTATGTTGCTGTTCCAAAGAAGGGCATTCACGAATGGGTCGGCGCAGTTGACATTAACTCACTGTATCCATCTGCTATTCGTGCATTGAACATGGCTCCTGAAACTATTGTGGGTCAAGTTCGTCAAACACTGACAGACAACTACATGCACGAAAAGAGCATTGCACTTGCTAAAAACAAGCGTAAGAAAAAGAACGGTGACGATGCTGACGGTGTTACTGGTGCTATTCTTTGGGAAAACTTGTTTGGCTCTCTAGAATATACTGCTATTATGAACCAAGAGCGTGGCACTATGCTCACTATTGATTATGAAGATGGTCGTAGTGTAGAAATGAGTGCCGCTGAGATTTGGAAACTTATCTTTGACAGTCATCGTCCATGGATGATTAGTGCTAACGGTACAATCTTTACGTATGAGAAAGAAGGCGTCATTCCTGGATTGCTTTCACGCTGGTATTCAGAACGTAAGAGTATTCAAAAGGAAGCAAAGGCTGCATATGGCACAGACAAGTTTGAGTATTACGATAAGCGTCAGCTAGTTCGTAAGATTTTGCTTAACTCTGCATATGGCGCACTTTTGAATGAGCATTGTCGTTTCTACGATAAAAGAATCGGGCAGTCAGTTACGTTGTCTGGTCGTCAAATCACTAAGCATATGATGAGCCAGATAAACGAAATCATCACGGAAAAATATGAACACGACGGCGACGCTATTGTGTATGGTGATACTGACTCCTGTTACTTCTCGGCTTATCATATTCTCAAGGATCAGATTGATGCTGGTCAAGTATCTTGGGATAAGGACTCGTGTATTGATCTTTACGACCAAATTGCTGAAATGACTAACGTTAGTTTCCCCGCGTTTATGGAGAAAGCATTTCACTGTCCTCGTAAGAACGGCGAAGTCATCAAAGCTGGTCGTGAACTTATCGGTGATAGAACGTTGTTCATCACTAAGAAGCGATATGCTATCAACATCTTTGACCTTGAAGGTAAACGTCAGGACATAGATGGTAAGATGGGTAAGGTCAAGGCTATGGGTCTTGATCTTAAGAGAGCAGATACTCCTAAGTATGTTCAAGAGTTTCTAATGGAAGTTCTTATGATGGTGCTAGGTGGTAGCCCGCGTGATGAAGTTATCACTAAGATTAGAGAATTCAAGATTTGGTTGGGTGAGCAAGATAGCTGGACTAAGGGTTCTCCTAGGTCAGTTAACAAGCTTACATACTATGGTGAACTTGAAGCTCGTAGCAAGACTGGTAAGGCAAACATGCCGGGTCACGTTAGAGCAGCGTTGAACTATAACTATCTACGCAAGATGAACAATGACCAATACAGTCAAAAGATTGTTGATGGTATGAAGGTTATTGTTTGCAGCTTGAAGGACAATCCGCTTGGCTTTACTAGCGTTGCTTATCCTACAGACGAACTAAGACTTCCGCAATGGTTCATTGATCTTCCGTTTGATGCACTTGATATGGAAAGAAAACTCGTAGACGAAAAGATTGATAACTTACTTGGCGTATTGAATTGGAAGATTCGTCAGGATACTAATACTAACAGCACAGTCGGTGACTTGTTTGATTTCGGATAACAAGACTATTGCTTTTCGCATTAACTTCCGCTATTATACACTATAGCATTGCCTAAATATCTAAAAGGAAAACACATGAAAGATTATTTACTTGATTTGATTCAGCACACTTATGGACTTGGTGTCGTTGAACTTGTTAAAATTGAAGGTTCGGACGCAGAAACTAAGATTGCTGCATATGCCGAAGATAAGTCAGTTATTGTAACTGGTACATTTAAGACTCCTATTGATGGGTTTCAGGGCACGTTTGGTATGCCTAACTTGAGCAAGCTCAAGACTATTCTTAGCTTTGATGATTATGATGATACTTCCATCATCAACGTTACTCGTGATACCAGAGACGGCGAGAACATTCCTACTGCAATTCATTTTGAAACTAAGACTGGCGACTTCGTTAACGACTATCGTTTGATGAGCAAGGTTGTTGTTGAAGATAAGGTTAAGACTGTTACATTCAAGGGCGCAAGCTGGGATGTTGAGTTTGAGCCTACTGTTGCTGGCGTCATGCGTCTTAAGAAGCAGGCTTCTGCTAACAACGAAGAACTTAACTTCAAGACTAAGACTGACAACGGCGACTTGAAGATTTACTTCGGTGACCCTTCAACTCACTCAGGCAACTTCGTGTTTCAGCCTGACGTAGCAGGCAACTTGACTAAGGCTTGGAACTGGCCTGTTAAGGTATTCCTTGCAATCATGGATCTTCCTGGTGACAAGGTTGTTCGTTTCAGTGACGCAGGCGCTGCTGAAATCACTGTTGACAGCGGTATCGCTAACTATCGTTATTTGTTGCCCGCACAGGCTAAGTAATGATTAAGACGGTCAACGGACAGGGTAGATATATTATGGTCAACGGAGGATTTCCTGCGACCACATATATCAATACTAGTTCAGGATACATGAACGTCGGTGATGTTAGATACAATACTAACATGCAGCGACTTGAAGTATATGACGGTAATATGTGGATTGAACTTGGCACTAGTCATGCTAGTGTTGGTTTGACTCCTGATGCTGAAAATGCACTTGACTGGGCTATTCGTAAGCGTAATGAAGAAACGGCGCTTGAAGCAAAAGCTAAGGATAACCCAGCAATTGCTGACTTACTCAATCAGCGAAAAACGATTGATGAGCAAATCAAAGTTATTGAAATCTTAACGAAAGATAATAAAGTTGGAACAAATTAACCTTTCAAACAGTCACAATCCCGAATGGGCATTGTTTCTGCCCGCAATCTCGTCTTTCTTCATTGCTGGCTTAGGCAAGCAGCGTGAAGGTGAACAATATTTTGACCCGGCGAGAATCCCTGCGGCATTCAACGGTGACGTTGAGTGTTTGAATTTCTTCAACAGCAAGCAAGGCTTATACACGTATAAGTGGGGCTTGTATTCTGCTGGTCACGCAAATCTTGATATTACTAAGGATGACAATAATGAATCTATCATTCGCAAGAGAGAAGAAGGCACTTTTCTTCTAGGAGACTCAGGTGGATTCCAGATTCTTAAATGTCAGTGGCCAGCAGATTGGAAGGACCCTAATTGTCCTCGTGCAATGAAGAAGCGTCAACAAGTTCTTACTTGGATGGATGAGTACATGGACTACGGCATGTGTCTTGATATTCCATCGCAGTCTCTTACGACTTATCACATTAAGGATAAGAAGACTGGCACATCTGCACATGGTATCAGCACGATTGAAGAAGCAATTACTGCAACTCATATCAACAATGAATACTTCATTAACAACCGTGACGGGCGTTGTAAGTTTCTAAACGTCTTGCAGGGACGCAATCATAAGCAGTCAGATGACTGGTATGCAGAAATGAAGAAGTATTGCGATACTAACATCTATGGTGATAAAGCATTTAATGGTTGGGCGTTCGGTGGTCAAAACAAGATTGACATTCACTTGATGCTTAAGCGTCTTGTTCACATCATTCACGATGGCTTCCTTGAAGAAGGTAAGCAGGACTTGATTCACTGTCTCGGTACTTCTATCATGGAATATGCAGTATTGTTTACTGACATTCAGAAGGCAATTCGTAAGTATCATAATCCAAATTTGCAGATTACATTTGACTGTGCTAGCCCGTTCTTTAGTGCTGCAAAGGGTCTTGCGTATAACAACAACACGTTTGAGCATGACACTAAGTGGACTTATGCAATGGAAAAGACTGCTGAAAACAAGAAGTACGCTACTGATACTCGCAAGTTCAGTGATGGTGTATTAGCTGACGGCATTCATAAAGTCTTTGCTGATAGTCCTATTACTGATAAGCTGTTGATGAAAGATATATGTTATCGTGGTCAGGGCTTCATTGGTCAGCATGGCAAAGAAACAAAAACAAGCTGGGACACTCTTTCATATACACTAATTCAGGCACATAATGTCTATCAGCATATGATTGCGGTTCAAGAGGCAAATCGTCGTTACGAGCAGGGTATCAAACCTAAGATGGTTATGGATCCGCTCGGCAATCTTAATTTCAGTGATATTGTTGATGAGATTTTCTCACTCAAGGATCGTGAAAAGAGCCTTGCTATGATTGATCAGTATGACAAGTTTTGGCAGCAGTTCAAAGCTGGTCAAGGATTCAGTGGTAAGAAGACTATCAACGCTCATACGATGTTTGACCAGTTGTTTGCAGTTGAAGGTACGGTCAATGATGATCCTGAAATTGATGAAGAAATCATTGATAGTGACGATATGATGGAAGAAGCGTTAAGTGATTCCTAATCTTCCTAAGCCCGAAATTACTTTAGATGTGTCTAGAAAGATATTTGTTAAGGAAAATGTGTTAACTAATGACACATGTGAAGAATTGATAAACTCTAGCATAGTCTCACTTAATCAAGGTGAAGATAAGTATCCTGAATTCTTTACTACTAGTTTTTCTAGTTGTTTACTACCACTAAATCACAAGGTTCACACCGATCTACAGCAGACATATACTGAAATAAACAACTTTTTTAATTTTGATATTTCATTTGCTGAACCATACGAAGTAAAACGATATCAGAGTGAGGATTACTTTGGTCCTCACTTTGATAATTACGGTTCTCTTTCAGAAGACATTGATAGAAAATTGACGGTAGTATTGTTTCTGACAAAAGATGATAGTTACTCTGATGGCGAACTTAATGTTTTCGGTAAGGATATAAAAATGAAGCAAGGGTCTGTGGTAGCTTTTCCTAGCTTTTTCCCGCATAGCGTTAAGAAGGTCACTTCCGGAGAACGCTGGAGCCTAATTACTTGGCTTTGGGGTAACTATTGGAAGTGACCAAAACAGTTGATAAACTTTACACAGGTGATATAACAAGACTATGGATAATGTAGTTCAAGCTTTAATTGAAAAGCGCAACAGAATTAGTGACGCAGCAAAGCGTATGATTTGGGTTACCTTTCAGAAAGAAGGTATTCACAAGTATCCCGGTGCTGACACTGACCCTGCTTTAGCTACGGGTGATGAGTATGATGTGAGTTTCTTAGGATACCCTCATCGTCATATTTTTCACTTTAAGGTAGCTATTCAAGTATTTCACAATGACCGAGAAATTGAGTTCATTCAGTTCAAGCGTTGGTTAGAGAACAGTTTCACTAACGGCGTGTTACAACTCAATTACAAGTCATGTGAAATGATTTGCGATGATCTATATCAGATGATTGCACATCGTTACCCCGACCGTGACATTGAAATCACTGTATCAGAAGACGGTGAGAACGGTGCCACTATCTATTACAACACAACTAAACCCTATCAATCACTAACCATTTAAGGAAAATAAAATGGCTATTATTAAGACTAATATCAAGCAAGTTTTTGAAGACCTAGACCGTTATCGTAATTTTTGCAGAGAGTTCGGCTATCGCTTTAACGAAGCCGATTTATACAACACACGCAGCGGAAACTACAAGCAGTTTCAGCGAATGCTAGCAGGGCAGCGCCCTCGTAATCAGTGGGAAATTGATTACGCAAAGTACAAGGAACGTCAGGCTAAGGGATTCCGTGGATAAGGTTGTTGTAATAACTGGTGGGTTTGACCCCATTCATAGCGGTCACATTGAGTATATCAATGCTGCTAGGGAATTGGGTAACATCCTCATTGTCGGGGTAAACAGTGATGATTGGCTGGTCCGTAAAAAGGGCCGGTCATTCATGCCATTTGAAGACCGTATTGCTATTGTTGGTGCATTACAGGGAGTAGACTATGCTATTCCATTTAATGACAGAGACAATAGTGCCAAAGATGCAATAGCATGGGCGAGAAAAGTATATCCAAATCATGCAATTGTTTTTGCAAATGGCGGTGATCGCACATCTGACAACATTCCTGAAATTGACTTTACAGATGACAACATTGAATTTGCGTTTGGTATAGGCGGAGCCAAAACTACTTCTAGTAGTCACTTGTTACAAGAATGGAAAGCTCCTAAAACAGAACGTAAATGGGGATATTACCGTGTACTGCATGAAGATGGACTAGAAGTCAAAGTTAAAGAACTTACTGTTGATCCAAGAAAATCTTTAAGTATGCAGCGTCACAATGATCGTTTGGAACTATGGTTTGTTGCACAAGGGACTGCAACAGTGTATACTATCAATAATAGTTCAGACGAAGAACTAAACGGAGTGTATGAGAAGTTTCGCAATATACACATTGCTACTAATCAGTGGCACCGCTTAGCTAACGAAACAGACAAACCATTAAAGATTATTGAAATCCAATATGGTACTGAATGTATTGAAGAAGATATAGAGAGAAAATAATATGCGTAGATTATATTACATGGGACTTGAATCGTATAACGCTCGTTACACATTGCAGCTTACAGAATGGAACAAGCGTGTATTTGAACGCAGGGGATATGACGTTGTTTATGTTCCTGGCGAAACACTTGATAACAGTCAGAAGATTGTAACTGGTCAGGTACTTGACGCACATGGTCGTTCTTACTTTGGCATGAGCCAAATGATGAACCTTGTCAAGATGATGCAGCAGGGCGAAGTCACTAGCGAGGACGTAATCTACTTTGAAGATATGTTCCAGCCGGGCTTTGAAGCGTTGCCGTATATCATTGATCAGTGCTCCGAAGAAAACATGCCTCGTATCTTTGTTCGTTGTCTTGCACAGACGATTGACCCTGACGATTTTGTTCATGTTTGGGGTATGGATCGTTGGATGAGAGCATATGAACAGATGGTTTGTTCAAGTGTAGACGGCGTGCTTGCAACTAACGAAGAAATGGTTGCACATATGAAGGTTGCTGGTTGGGACGTTCCCATCTACAATATTTCAGGTCTTGCATTTGGAAAGCAAGAAGTTATTGAGCGTGTCAGTGGCAAGATCAAGCCCTTCAATGATCGTCGTTTGCGTGTAGTATTCAGTGCCCGTTGGGACCAAGAAAAGCAGCCTGACTTCTACATGGACTTGATTGAAGCTTGGCGTGAACGATTCCCTAGCAAGGATGTTGAGTTCGTTGTTTGCAGTGGGGGAGAACTTCGCTCTAATAACGATAGCTATATGGCTCGTACTCGCAAGATGGTTGAAGATGGCAAGCTCGTTATCTATGATAATCTTGACAAGAACAAGTATTATGAAATTGTAAACGATAGCCGTGTTGTGTTCAATTGTGCATTGCAGGACTGGGTATCTAACACAGTAAGCGAAGCAGACGCACTTGGCTGCAATGTCTTGTATCCTGCTTATCGTTCATTCCCTGAGACTTTTGCAAATGACCACGAACGCATGTATGTTCCTTGGTCACTTGATGATGCTATAAACAAGCTAGACAATTTGCTCAAGAAGGCTCATCCTAATATGGGCAAGATTAGTGACTACACTGATGGAACCATTGATCGTATCTGTGATATTCTTGAAGGCAAGGGCAGCAAATATCTTCGCATTAGCAGCGACTATCGCAAGCATACTCGTGAGGCAAAGTACTAATGAAAATTGAAGATGGCATCAAGCTAGATTTTAGTGACGTATTGTTTCGTCCTAAGCGTAGCACGTTGTCTAGCCGCAAAGAAGTGTCACTATCTAGAACTTATAAGTTCAAGCATAGCCAGCAAGAATATACCGGTGTACCTATTATGGCTGCCAACATGGATGGCGTTGGTACACTTGCAATGGCAGAAGCATTAAGCAAGTATGACTTGTTTACTTGCCTCGGTAAGAACTATGACAGCGGCGGCTTAGAATGGTATGAAGGTACTGTTGATTTTAATCATTTGGCCATCAGTACCGGTACAAGCAATAAAGATTATGAGCATTTAAAGAATATGCTTGACCATTATCCTTTCAAGTATATTTGCATTGATATTGCAAATGGATACAGTGAACACTTCGGTGACTTTGTTGCTAAGGTTAGAAAAGAGTATCCGACACATACAATTATTGCTGGTAACGTTGTTACAGCAGACATGACACAGGAGTTAATTTTACGTGGAGCTGATATTATTAAAGTGGGTATTGGGCCCGGCAGTGTTTGCACTACTCGTATTAAGACTGGGGTGGGTTATCCGCAGCTTTCCGCGGTCGCAGAATGTGCGGATGCTGCACACGGGCTTGGCGCTCATATCATTAGTGACGGCGGGTGTACTTGCCCTGGTGATGTTAGTAAAGCTTTCGGAGCAGGGGCTGACTTCGTTATGCTCGGAGGAATGTTCGCAGGCCATGATGAAGGCGGCGGTGATGTAGATCACACCGACAATACAGTGACTTTCTATGGTATGAGTAGCGACACTGCAATGAACAAGCATCATGGCGGCGTTGCAGAATATCGCAGTAGCGAAGGTCGCACAGTAAAGGTGCCGTATCGTGGACCAGTTGAGAATACTGTCAAGGATATACTTGGTGGTATTCGCAGCACTTGCACTTACGTTGGTGCAAGTGAACTTAAGCATTTGAGCAAATGTACCACGTTTATTCGGGTAAATAATCAGTTTAATAACGTATTCTCAAATGCTAAATACTAATGTAACACAACGGTTACAACTTTTAACATATCCGTGTAAGGAAGGAAACAAATATGTCTTATAACAAAACTAAAACCGACCCCGAATTGGGTCGCAAAATTCACGAACACCTAGTCAAGATGGGTGTTGAAACTCCAACAGCAGAAAATGATCTTGATCGTAAGGACAAGATTGAAGTTATTGAAGCACACTTTCAAGGAATCATGCGCGCCTTGGGTCTTGACCTAAAGGATGACAGTCTCATTGACACGCCAAAGCGTGTTGCTAAGATGTATGTAAACGAAATCTTTTGGGGTCTTGACTATGATGCATTCCCCAAATGCACAACTGTTGCAAACAAGATGAACTACGACGAAATGGTTGTAGAGCGCAATGTCAATGTTCAATCTAACTGCGAACATCACTTTGTAATCATTGATGGTCTCGCTACCGTAGCGTATGTACCCAATGAGAAGGTTCTTGGTCTTTCAAAGATTAATCGTATTGTTGAATACTTTGCGAAGCGTCCGCAGATTCAAGAACGTTTGACCGAACAAGTATTCCATGCTCTTTGTTACATCCTTGAAACTGAAAATGTTGCAGTTATGATTGACGCACAGCACTATTGCGTTAAGAGCCGCGGCGTTGAAGATACTGGTTCGTCAACGGTGACTACTAAACTCGGCGGCGGATTTAAGACTGACCCAGCAGCAAGGGCAGAGTTTCTTAGCATTGCAAGAATGGGCAAGTAATGATCTTTAACAAGATTAAAGACCTCAAAGAAGAAGGCAAGCGTATTGGAATCACATTCAGTACATTTGATATGCTTCATGCGGGTCATATCGCTATGCTTGCAGAAGCTAAGAATCATTGTGACTACTTAATTGCCGGATTACAGACTGATCCAACGATTGATAGACCAGATACAAAGAACAAACCCATTCAAAGTATCGTAGAAAGACAGATTCAACTGTCAGCAGTACGGTATGTTGATGAGGTAGTTATTTACCAAAC
>JACCDX011820914.1_pt1 | contig 17752 bp, 19 predicted proteins | sample 7449681 | NCBI WGS metagenome assembly JACCDX01 (sample SAMN15323450, study PRJNA562643) | freshwater metagenome | isolation source: river surface water | place: USA:Blue River Watershed | collected 2017-08-18
ACGACCACGCGAATCGGCTTGGACGGCCACTCCTGGGCCAGGGCGGACAAGGGGGCGATTGCGGCCAGGGCCAGGGTGCCGACGGCACGGCGGGTCAGGGCGAGAGTCATGTGGATGTCTCCTGTCAGGACGGTCACGGGATATGGAGCGCCGACTGTAGAATGACCTTTCACACCACACAATAGTGCTTCGCACAGTGAAAGACCTTTCATGGCACGACAAGCCGCCAGCGCCAGGAACCCCCGTGCGCCCATCACCCGCAAGACCGCTTCCCGAGCGACTGCCGCCATCCGCGGCGAGGCGGCCCTGACCGAACCGCCTGCGGGCAAGGCCGAGGCCGGCGGCGTCATCGCCGTGACCCGGGCGCTGCAGGTGATGGAGGCCTTCCGCATCGGCGAGCGGCAGCTGCCCCTGGCGGAGCTGAGCCGGCGCACCGGCCTGCACAACACCACGGTGCTGCGCCTGGCGCGCACCCTGGCGCAGGCCGGCTTCATGGTGCACAGCGAGGACGGCCAGTGGCGCCTGGGCCCGGCGGCGGGCTGGCTGGGCGCGCGCTACCAGGCGGGCTTCGATATCAACAACGTGGTCGAGCCCACCCTGCGCGAATTGAGCCAGGACACGCAGGAGAGCGCTTCCTTCTACGTGCGCGAAGGCAATGAGCGCGCCTGCATCTCGCGGGTGGAGGGGCCGCAGTCGGTGAGGCACCATGTGCGCATCGGCATGCGGCTGCCGCTTCATCTCGGCGCACCGGGGCGGGTGATCCTGGCCTTCTCGGGCGAGTCGGGCGCGGTGTACGAGAGCATCCGCCGCCGGGGCTACCACGTCTCGGTGGGCGAGCGCGAGCCCCAGGTCTCCAGCGTGGCCGCGCCGGTGTTCGGCCTCAACTGGCGGCTGCTGGGGTCCATGTGCATCTCGGGGCCGACCTCGCGCCTGGGCAAGACGCAGCTCGAGGCGCATGCACGCCGGGTGATGGATGCGGCCAACCGGCTGTCGTATGCGCTGGCGGGGGCGCGGTCGGAGGAGACACCCAAGGTGGTGTCGACCTGGCATCCCTGAGGCGCCATGCGCCACCCACCAAACAATCTGTAAATGCGACGCCGGTGTCTGGCGAGCCACGGCGCGCACCCGCCACAATTGCAGCTCAGCTGTAATTGTGGAGACGCTCGATGGGGCACCCAGCAGGATCGGGTCAATCCAAGGCACGTCGATTCCCACGCCGATTCATCACCCTGGCCGCGACCGCGCTGGCCCTGACCTGCGGCGCATGCAGCCCGCCTGCGGACAGCGTCGCGGCTACGCCGGTCGGCGCCGCGGTGGCGGCAGCTGTCCAGCCACAAGCCCAGATTCAATCGATCACCGGCTTCGAGCGATGCCGGCAGTTCTTCCCGCCCGGCGAGATGCCCCGCGTGCCGGCGCAGCGGCTTCAGCTCTCACGGGACCTCTGCTACGACGCCTTCGCCATCCTGCACTCGGGCCAGAGCAAGACACCGGTGTTCGCGGTGCAGCGCCTGACACGCGAGGTGCTGGAGGACGCCGCCGACGAGAAGCGCGGCAACCGCTTCTTCGCCGACGCCCGCCTGCCCTCGCGGGAGCGCGCGACCCTCGACGACTACAAGGGCTCGGGCTACGACCGCGGGCACATGGCGCCGGCCGCCGACATGCCCACCGCCGCCGCCAACGACCAGTCCTTCAGCCTGGCGAACATGGTGCCGCAGGCCCGCATCAACAACCAGCGTACCTGGGCCGGCATCGAGAAGGACACGCGCCGCTACGTGCGCCGGGCGCAGGGACCGGTGTATGTGTTCACCGGGCCGGTGTTTGCGGGGAATGCGGCAACGGGCACAGGCGGCGTGCGGACGATCGGCCCGGGCCGGGTCTGGGTGCCCACGCACCTGTTCAAGCTGGTCTACGACCCCACCACGAACCGCGCCTGGGCGCACTGGGTGGAAAACACCGACGAGGCGCGGGCGGGGCCACCGATCACCTACAGGGAGCTGGTGCAACGCACGGGGATCGAGTTCCTGCCGGGGCTCACGGCAACGCAGTGAGGATCACGGCAGCAGGATCGTGCAGCCCGTCGTCTGCCGAGCCTCCAGCGCCCGATGCGCCTCCTGCACCTGGTCCAGCGCAAAGCGCTGGTCGATGCGGATCTTGACCTGCCCGCTTTGCACCACCGCGAACAGGTCGTCGGCCATGGCCTGGGTGGATTCGCGGGTGGCGATGTGCGTGAACAGCGTCTGCCGCGTCATGTACAGCGAGCCCTTGACGCCCAGGAGACCCGGGGCGAAGGGCGGCACCGGGCCCGAGGCATTGCCGAAGCTGGCCATCAGGCCGAAGGGCCGCAGGCAGTCGAGGGACTTGTCCCAGGTGTCCTTGCCCACCGAGTCGTAGACCACCTTCACGCCTTGGCCGCCAGTGATCTCCTTCACCCGGGCAGCGAAGTCCTCGGTGCGGTAGTTGATCACGTGCGCCGCGCCGAGCGACTTGGCCAGTGCGCATTTCTCGTCGCTGCCCGCGGTGCCAATCAGCTGCAGGCCCAGGGCCTTGGCCCATTGCGCGGCGATCAGGCCGACGCCGCCGGCGATGGCGTGGAACAGGATGAAGTCGCCCTTCTGCAGGCCCTCGGCAGGCAGGGTCTTCTTCAACAGGTATTGCGCGGTAAGCCCCTTGAGCATCATCGCCGCGCCGGTCTCGAAGTCGATCGCGTCGGGCAGGCGGCAGACGCAGGTGGCGGGCATGACCCGCACCTCGCTGTAGGCGCCGGGCGGGTTGCTGGCGTAGGCTGCGCGGTCACCCGCCTTGAGGTGGGTGACGCCCTCGCCCACCGCCTCGACGATGCCGGCGCCTTCCATGCCCAGTTGCAGCGGCAGGGGGAGGCTGTAGACGCCGCTGCGCTGGTAGACGTCGATGTAGTTGAGGCCGATGGCCTTGTGCCGGATACGGATCTGGCCCGGGCCGGGCTCGCCGACGGTCACGTCGACCAGTTCCATCTGCTCGGGGCCGCCGACCTGGCGGATCTGGACTGCCTTGCTCATGGTGCGTGTCTCCTGGGGGTGCTGTTCTTGGCAGCCGCCATGCTGCCATGGTTCCGCGCGGCATGCCGGCCCTGCGCGGGAAGCGCGGGCATGACGCTCGGCTAAAGTCTTCCGCTGATGTCCGCGACGCATTCCCTTTCCTGGCGTACCGCCCTCCTGATGACGCTGCCCCCGCTGCTGTGGGCCGCAAACGCCGTGATCGGCCGGCTCATGGGTCCGGTGATCCCGCCCATGACCCTCAACTTCGTGCGCTGGGTGCTGGCGGCCCTGGTCCTGCTGCCCCTGGCGCCATACCTGCTGCGCGCCGACAGCCCCCTGCGGACGCACTGGCGGCGCTTCACGCTGCTGGGCCTCTTGTCCATCGGTCTCTACAACGCCTTGCAGTACCAGGCCCTGCACACCTCGACCGCCCTCAACGTGACCCTGGTCGGATCGAGCATGCCGGTCTTCATGCTCACGATCGGCGCGCTGGCCTACGGGCAGCGGGTGCGCGGGCGCCAGCTGCTGGGGGCCCTGCTCTCCATCACGGGGGTGCTGGTGGTGCTGACCCAGGGCCATCCCGAGCGGATCGCGCAGCTGCGCTTCGTGCCCGGCGACCTCTTCATGCTGGTGGCCACCGGCGTCTGGGCCTGGTACAGCTGGCTGCTGTCCGATACCCGGCGGGACCCGCCGGGGCTGCGTGCCGACTGGGCGGGCTACCTGCTGGCGCAGGTGGTGCCGGGCACGCTGTGGGCCGGCTTGTTCGCGGCCGTCGAACACGGACTGGGTTCGCCACCCCCCATTCAATGGGGCTGGCCACTGGCCGCGGCGCTGGCCTTCATCGCGGTGGGGCCGGCGGTGCTCGCCTACCGCATCTGGGGCCTGGGCGTGCAGCGCCTGGGGCCGACGCTGGCCGGCTTCTTCGGCAACCTCACGCCGCTGTTCACGGCGGTGATGAGCGGGCTGTTCCTCGGCGAGCCGCCGGGGTGGCACCACGGGCTGGCATTTGCGCTGATCGTGGGCGGGATCACGGTGTCGTCGCGGCGGGGGTGAGGGGCGGACCTCAGGGTTTCCATCAGGCATAAACTTGGTTTTTGTGCATGAGAATATTTTTATGCACAAAATTTCGGACGACCCCGAAGGCACCACCCGCTCGGAGCTGGCCTTCCAGAAACTGCGCCGTGACGTGCTTCAGGGTGGGCACGCCCCTGGCAGCAAGCTCAAGCTCGAGCAGTTGCAGGCGCAGTACGGCTACTCCAGCAGCCCCCTGCGCGAGGCACTCAACCGGCTTGTCCAGGAGGGCCTGGTGCTGGCCGACGAGCGCCGGGGCTTTCGTGTCGGCCCGGTCTCGAAGGAAGACATCAGCGACATCACCCGCATGCGGCTGATGCTGGACCTGCCGGCGCTGCGCGAATCCATCGAACACGGCGACGACGAGTGGGAGGCGCGCCTGCTGGCGGCCTTCCACCACCTGGAGCTCGTCGAGGGCCGGCTGCCTGAAGGGCCGGTCGTCCTCGACGAGGAATGGTCACGCCGTCACAAGGCCTTCCACCTCGCGCTGCTGGCGGCCTGCCCCTCGGCGCGCCAGCTGGCCTGGTGCGAGAGCCTGTTCGACCAGGCCGAGCGGTACCGCCACATCTCGGCGCGGTTCCGCCAGGCCGCGCGGCGCAAGAGCGACGAGCACCGGCGGCTGCTGCAGGCCGCCTTGCGGCGCGACGCGGAGACCGCCGTCGCCCTGCTGGACGACCATGTGCGCGGCACCGAACGCAACGTGCACGCCGCGCTCAAGCGCATGCAGGCCGGCGGCGACTAGCCCCTCGGCTCTGGACAACAAGCCCCCACGGAGACACCCATGCTGCAGGTAACGCGCCCGACGCCGGCGCATTTCGGAATCTATGTGACCGACGTCGAGCGGATGGTCACCTTCTACAAGACCCTGTTCGGCCTGACCGAGACCGACCGTGGCGTCGGCAAGACCTTCAAGACGCCTCTGATCTTCCTCAGCGCCAGCCCGGACCAGCACCACCAGCTGGTGATCGCAGGCGGCCGCCCGCCCGAGGCCACCTTCAGCACGGTGATGCAGCTGTCCTTCGTGTTCCCCTCGATCGACGGCCTGCGCGAGGTCGAGCGGCGCGCGCCCGAACTGGGCGCCACCGACATGCGTCCTATGAACCACGGCAACGCGCTCTCGGTCTACTTCAAGGACCCCGAGGGCAACATGGTCGAGTGCTATGTGGACATGCCCTTCTACATCTCGCAGCCGCACGGCGACCCGCTGGACCTCCGCAAGGACGACGCCACGCTGCTGCGCGAGACCGAGGAAATCTGCCGCCAGGACCCGAGCTTCATGCCGCTCGATCAGTGGCGGGCCCGCTTCGGCTCTGCCCACTGAACAGCCTGCCTGCCTCCCACCCCTTTTCCTTCCAGAGAAACATCCATGAAGCTGCTTTCCTTCATCCACCAAGGCCGTGAAACCTGGGGCGCCGTCGTCGGAGAAGGCGTCGTCGACCTGGGCGCCGCCCTGCCCCAGTACCCGGCGCTGGTCGACTACATCGCCGCCGGCCGCCACCTGCAGGCGGCCCAGGATGTCGAGGGCAAGAGCCCCGTCGCCAAGCTCTCCGAGATCACCTACCTTCCTGTGATCCCCAAGCCGGAGAAGATCGTCTGCGCGGTCCGCAACTACATGGACCACCACCAGGAGGTGCTGGCCGCCGGCATGCAGCGCGAGCTGTCCGAGCAGCCGCCGATCTTCCTGCGTGTGTGGCGCTCGCAGTGCGGCCACCAGCAGCCGATCGTTCGGCCCACCGTCTCCGAGTCGCTGGACTGGGAAGGCGAGCTGGCCGTCATCATCGGCCAGGGCGGCCGCAATATCGCCGAGAAGGACGCCTGGAAGCATGTGGCCGGCTACGCCTGCTACAACGATGGCAGCGTGCGTGAGTGGCAGTTCCATGCCAAGCAGATCGCCTCCGGCAAGAACTTCGAGTCCACCGGCGGCTTCGGCCCCTGGATGGTGACCGCCGACGAGATCGAGCCCGGCGCGCAGCTCAAACTGGTAGTTCGCCTCAACGGCGAGGTGGTCCAGTCCAGCCACACCGGGCACATGATCTTCTCGATCCCGCGGCTGATCGCCTACGCCTCCACCATCTTCACCCTGGTGCCCGGCGACGTGATCGCCACCGGCACCCCGGCCGGCGTGGGCTGGAGCCGTAAGCCGCCCCGCTTCATGAAGCCGGGCGATGTGTGCGAAGTGGAGATCGAGCGCGTGGGCACGCTGGTCAACCCCATCTTGGCCCAGGCCTGATGGCACGCACCTCGATGCGTGCGATCCAGGTGCAGGTGCCCGGCGGGCCCGAGGCCCTGCTGCCGGTCGACTTGCCCATGCCCGAGCCCGGGCCGGGGCAGGTGCGGGTGAAGACGGCGGCCATCGGCGTCGGCCGGCCCGACGTCCTCATTCGCACCGGCACCTACAAGTGGATGCCGCCGCTGCCGGCCATCCCCGGCGCGGAGCTGGCGGGCAACGTCGATGCGATCGGGCCGGGCGTGAGCGCCTGGCGCATCGGGGACCGGGTGCTGGTGAGTGCGCGCGACCTGCCGCAACGCGGGGGCTGCTACGCCGAAGCCATCGTGGTGCCGGCGGAAGCGCCCTACGCGCTGCCCCAGACCGTCGACCTGGTCGACGCGGTGAGCCTTCCCAACCTGCAGCTGGCCCAGGCGATCTTGCTCGGACTGGCCGGCGGGCAGGTGACGGCACGCAGCATCCTGGTCACGGGCGCGGCCGGAGGCGTGGCCAGCATGCTCGGCGCACTCGCCCGCCACCACGGCATCCAGGTGATCGGCACCGCCCGCTCGCAGGCCAAGCGCGAGTTTGCGCTGGCGCAGGGCTTCGACGCGGTGCTCGACCCCGCCAAGCCGGACCTGCCCGGGCGCGTGAAGGCGCTGACCGGCGGCCGCGGTGTCGACCTGGCCTTCGACCCGATCGGTGCGTCGCTGTTCATCGACTGCATCCACTCGCTCGCACCCCTGGGCACCGCCGTCTCCTACAACATCGTCGCCGGCTTCCCCAGCGAGGACGTGTTCAAGGTGCTGCGAAGCCTGCTGGGTCGCAGCCTCGCGGTGCGCTGCTTTTCCATGCACACCTTTGATGAGGACCGCACGGCCCGCCGGGCGCTCATGGCGTCGGCCATCGACCTCATGGCTGCGGGCCACGTCCGAATGGCCCCGGCCCACCAGATGCCCCTCGGAAAGGTCCGTGAGGCACACGAGATCCTGGACCGCGGCGACACGCAAGGAAAGATAGTGCTGATCCCCTGAGAGAGAAATCCCCGCGCGCAAGAGCGAGTGCCATGACACGAGCCGGCGCGCCATCCACCACGAACGAGGAGACAAACACATGAAACGCAGGAATATCCTTCACCTGGCTTCCCTCTGCGCCATCGGCTTCGGCCTGCAGGCGGGCTCGGCCTTCGCGCAGGCCTGGCCGGACCGCCCGATCCGCATCCTCCAGGGCTTCGCGCCGGGCGGCAACGCAGACAACATCGCGCGAGTGGTCAGCGGCGAGATGACCAAGGGACTGGGCCAGCCCTTCGTGGTCGACTCCCAGGCAGGCGCCGGCGGCACGATCGCGGCGACCTCTGTCGCGCGCGCCAAGCCTGATGGCTACACACTGCTCCTGGCGACGGGCGGCCACGCAGTCGCGGGCGCCCTGTACAACAACCTGGCCTACAAGACGGTGCAGGACTTCGAGATGGTGTCGACCATCACCTACTTCCCCTTCCTGCTGGTGACCTCGGCCGACAGCAAGATCCCCAACCTGTCCGCGCTGCTGGCGCAGGCGCGGGCCAACCCGGGCAAGATCGCCTATGGCCATGCGGGCGTGGGCTCGACCCAGCACCTGGCCGGCGAGCTGCTCTCCAGCATGTCGAAGACGCAGATGATGCAGGTGCCGTACCGGGGCGACTCCGCGGCGCTGACCGCGCTGCTTGCGGGCGACGTGCCGTTCATCGTGGCTCCGCCCACCGCCGTCCTCGCGAACATCAAGGCTGGCAAGCTGCGCGCCATCGCCGCCACCGGCCCGCAGCGCTGGGCGGGCCTGCCCGATGTGCCCACGGTCGCCGAGCAGGGCGTAGCCGGCTATGACGTGCGCTCCTGGGCCGGCCTGATGGCCCCCGCGGGCACGCCACGCCCGGTGATCGACCGGCTCAACGCGGAAGTGCAGAAGTCCTTGCAGGTGGCTGCGGTCCGCACCCGCCTGGAGGAAATGGGCGGCGAGGCCCGTGGCAGCACGCCCGAGGAAATGAAGGCGATGGTGACGTCCGAGACCCAGAAGTGGGTGCAGGTCGTCGACGTCGCCAAGATCCCCAAGCAATGAAGACCCCCTGAAGGAAAGTTCCGCCATGTCCCTGATCGAGATCCGCAAGCGCAGCCTCACCATCGAGACCACCTACCACGAGGGCGGGCCGGCCGCCGCGGTGCCCGTGAAGATGGCTGCCGCCTGCGCCGTGATCCGCAACCCCTTCGCGGGCCGCTACGAGCCGGACCTGATGCCGTTCATGGCGGAACTCCGCAGCCTGGGCACGACCCTGGCCCAGGAGCTGGTCGATACCCTGGGAAAGGAGAACGTCGAGGTGTACAGCAAGGCTGCCATCGTCGGCGTGAACGGCGAGATCGAGCATGCCGCGGTCTGGCACGAGGCCGGTGGCTGGGCGATGCGCGCGGTGCTGGGTGAGCCCAAGGCGATGGTGCCCGCCAACAAGGCGGTGGCTGCCGCAGGCTACCGGCTGATGGTGCCGGTGCACTACATCCACGCCAGCTACGTGCGCAGCCACTACAACAGCGTGGAGATCGGCATCCAGGACGCGCCCCGCCCCGACGAGATCCTGTTCGCGCTGGTCATGGGTACCGGCGGCCGGGTCCACTCGCGTCTGGGCGGGCTGACCAAGGACAAGGTCTCGGTCCACGACGGCCAGCGCTGACGCGATGGCTGCTGGATACGCACAACAGGAGACACACATGAACCCCACCATCGTCCGCGCAGGCGCGGGCCTGCTGCTAGCACTCGCCAGCGCCGCCGCTTCGGCGCAACCCAAGCTCGGCGCCTGCACCGAACTGGCCAGCCAGTTCAGGCACCCGTCGACCCGGATCACCAGCGCGCAGCCGGTGGCCGCTGGTGCCCTGAGCAACGGGGGCGTGCCTGTCGGCGCGCACTGCGTCGTCCAGGGGCAGATGAACGAGCGGGTGAGCCCGGTCGACGGCCAGTCCTACGCCATCGGCTTCGAGGTGCGGCTGCCGGCAGACTGGAACGGCCGGCTGCTGTACCAGGCCAACGGCGGCACCGACGGCTTCGTGACCCGCGCGGACGGCGGCTTCGTCGGCGGCGGCCCGCTGCGCAATGCACTGCAAAAGGGCTTTGCCGTGATCAGCACCGATGGCGGCCACACCGCCGCCCAGAACCCGCTGTTCGGCCTCGACCCGCAGGCCCGCGTCGACTACGGTTACGCAGCGCCCCGCTCCGCAGCGCCGATGGCCAAGGCCCTGGTGCAGGCTGCCTATGGGCAGCCGCCCGCGCGCAGCTATATCGGTGGCACCTCCAACGGCGGCCGCCTCACGATGGTGTCCGCTTCGCGGCATGCGGACCTGTTCGATGGCTTCCTGGCGATCGCGCCGGCGCTGCGGATGCCCGCGTCCTCGGTGGGCGGCCTGCTGGGGGCGCAGCTGTGGCACGCCATTGCGCCGGACAAGACCAAGCTCGAGTCGGCCTTTCCGCCTCCCGCACGCGCTGTCCTGGCCCGCGCCATCCTTGCGCGCTGCGATGCCCTGGACGGCGCCGCCGACGGCATCGTGGAGGACCTGGCGGGCTGCCGCAAGGCCTTCGACCTGGCGCGCGACGTCGCCACCTGCACGCCGGCCCAGGCCGAGGAGTGCCTCACCGCGCCCCAGAAAGAGGTGCTGGCCAAGGTACACGCCGGGCCGAAGAACCGCGCCGGCCAGCCGATCTACACCACCTACCCCTATGACCCAGGCGTGACCTCGCCGATCTGGGCGGACTGGAAGTTCGTGCTGTCGATCAACCCGACCCGCAACCCGGTGTCGGTAGGCTTCATCTTCTCCACGCCGCCGCAGGACAAGTCCATGCTGCAGGACACCCTGCGCTTCGCCCTGGGCTTCGACGTCGACACCGACGCACCCAGGATCTTCGCCACCAGTGGCGTCTTCACCGAGAGCGCGATGTCCTTCATGGTGCCGCCCGACCTCCCGCGCTTTGGCGCGCTCAAGGCGCGTGGCGGCAAGATGCTGGTGATCCACGGCAGCGCCGACCCGATCTTCTCGGTGGACGACACCACCGCCTGGTACGACGAATTCAGCCGCAACCAGGGCGCATCGGCTGGCGATTTCGTGCGGCTGTTCCGCGTGCCGGGCATGAGCCATTCGCGCGGCGGCCCCTCGACTGACCACTTCGACGCGCTCGATGCGCTGGTCGAGTGGGTAGAGAAAGGCGTTGCACCCCAGCGCATCATCGCCACTGCCCGCGGCCCCGGGCACGCAGGCGGCGTGAACGCCGAGGTCCCGGCGAGCTGGTCGCCCGGGCGCACCCGGCCGCTGTGCCCCTACCCTGCGATGGCCCGCTACACGGGCGGCGACATCGAGCGGGCCGAGAGTTTCACCTGTCGGCCATGAGGCGCGGCAGGTAGCCAGACGGACCCGGCCAGCCTGCAAGGCGGTGAGCGATGGGGCGGTAGCATCCGCGCCATGGTCTCCCTTTCCGAAAGGGCGTGATGCAGCCCCTCGCGCAGAACCCCTCCGACATCGCGCTTGCCCGCATCGCTGCCGTCCAGGCCCAGGCGTCGCACGCCGGCATCACCCTGCGCCAACCGCCCCCCATCCCCACCACCTGCTGCGGCCGCGGCTGCAATGGCTGCGTGTGGGAGGGCTACTTCGACGCGGTGACCTGGTGGCTGGAGGATGCGGCCGAGGCACTGGCCGGAAAGCCGCAGGGCGCCTGAAGCCAAGGGCTCCAGTCCCTCACTGCCCCTGCCCCGGCTGGACAGCGAGGACAACCGCGCTGAAGGGGCCCTCGACATCCAGCTGCAGGTGCTGCTGCAGACCCCGCGCATGAAGCAGGCCGGCCAGGCCCCTGCGAGCATCAGCCGCACCAGCTACCGCCACGCCTACTGGACGGTGGCGCAGATGGTGGCCCACCACACGGTGAACGGCTGCAACCTGCAGCCGGGCGACCTGTTCGGCACGGGCACGCTCTCGGGCCCGACGCTGGACCAGGCCGCGGCGCTGATCGAATTGACCGAGGGCGGCAGGAAGCCCGTGGAACTGCCCGGGGGCGAAACGCGCACCTGGCTCGAGGACGGCGACACCGTGACCCTGGCCGGCTGGTGCGAGAAGCCCGGCGCCGCGCGCATCGGCTTTGGTACCTGCACGGGCCAGGTGCTGCCGGCGCGGCAGGCCTGAGGTACGGAACGGACCATTCCAGGCATCGCGGACGCTCGGCGCATCAGCCGTCCGTTTCGGCAACCCTGCCGCGCAGGAACTGGCGCGTCCGCACCTGAAGTATTACCATACACCTCAAGGTAATACCGGAGGCGCCATGCCGACCACCCTCACCGTCAAGGGCCAAGTCACGATCCCCAAGCAGATCCGCGATTCGCTGGACCTGCAACCGGGCACCCGCCTGGAGTTCACCGTCAACGGCGACGGCGAGGTCGTCCTTCAACGGGTCGGCAGCGCGCGCCGGCGCAAGACAGACCGGTTCGAGGCGGCACGGGGCAAGGCCGACGTGAAGTGGCGGACCCGTGACCTCATGGCGTTGCTGCGGGACGACTGACCCGTGCTGGTCGACACCAACGTGCTGGTCGATGTCCTGGCCAACGACCCGGATTGGGCCGACTGGTCCATCGCCCAGCTGCGCGCCCAGTCGCGGGTTCACCGCCTGGTGATCAACCCCGTGATCTATGCCGAACTGGCGCTCACGTTCTCCACCGTGGAGGCACTGGACGACGCCCTGGAAGGCATCGCGCTTCCCCTGCTCGAGATCCCCAGGCCCGCCCTCTTCCTGGCCGGCAAGGCCTTCGCGAAATACCGCAAGGCCGGCGGCTTCAAGAACAGCGTGCTGAGCGACTTCTTCATCGGTGCCCATGCGGCCGTCGGGAACCTGCCTCTGCTCACGCGGGATGCGCGGCGCTACAGCACGTATTTCCCCACCGTGAAACTGGTAGCTCCGCAGTAAGGCAGATCCGGGCGCGGCCCCGGACATCGCCGGATGCAGGGTGCCCTGCACCCCCCGCACCCATCAGGAAACCGTCCCTCATTCGCGTATCCGGCCGCTAGCATCCGCCGCACCTGTGACTCCGCCCGAAAGGCCCTCATGCGTGCCTGCCTTCACTTCCTGCTGCCGTTCTTCCTGATCCTTCCTGCGCAGCCCTCCATGGCAGCGGCATCTCAACCGCAGGCGCCCGCTGCGCCCCCGATCCGCATCGGCGTCATCGGCCCCTTCTCCGGCCCTTCCTCCGACTTCGGCGTGCCGATGCTGCGCGGGGTGCAGCTGGCCGTCGAGGAGATCAACGCGGTCGGCGGCTTCCTGGGGAGGCCCCTGGTGCTGGTGGTGCGCGACGACCAGGCCTCGCCAGCCGTCGGCCTGACGCAGTCGCGGGCGCTGGTGGCCGAGAAGGTCGCGGCGGTGATCGGCTTCTGCAACACCGGCGTGGCCGTCGCCTCGCTCGATGTCTTCCAGCAGGCGCGCACGCCCCTGATCGTGCCCTGCGCCGCCGGCAGCCCGGTGACGGCCCGCATCCCGCCCCGCGAGAGCTATGTCTTCCGCACCGCGGCGCGCGACAGCCTGCAGGCGGATTTCGTGGTGGCTGACCTGGTCAGGCGGGGCTGGCAGAAGGTGGCCGTCTTCGCGGACACCACGCCCTATGGCGAGTCGGGTCTGGCCGACGTGAAGCAGGCCCTGTCGGCGCGAGGGCTGGAGCCGGTGCATGTGGCCCGCTTTGCGCTGGGCACGCAGGACATGGTCGAGTCGCTGAAGGCCGCCCGCGCCGCCGGCGCCGACGTGATCTTCAGCTACACCGTGGGCAAGGAAAACGCCGCCATCGCCCTGGGCCGCCAGGCCCTGCGCTGGAACGTGCCGATGGTGGGCGGCTGGCCGCTGTCGTTTCCCTTCTTCATCGAGGGCGGCGGCGAGGCGGCCGAGGGCGCGCTGATGGCGCAGACCTTCATCGCCGAGCCAAGCAATGAGCGCCGTGCCGCCTTCCTCGCTGCGTATGCGCGCAAGTTCAACGCGCGCCGCATCCCGGTGCCGATGGCGGCCGCCCAGGCCTACGACGCCACCTACCTGCTGCTGTACGCCCTGTTCGGGCTGCGCGATGGCGTGATCGACGGCCCGGGCCTGAAGGCCTCGCTCGAGCAGCTGCCCCGCACCTACTACGGCGTGGTGGCCACCTACGACCGGCCGTTCACGCCGGACGACAAGGAAGCCGTGACCAGCAACATGCTGATCATGGGGCAGGTACGCAAGGGCAAGGTGACCTTCGCCTACCCCGAGGACGCGCGCCGCAACCTGTTCGTGCAGCGCAAGCGCTGAGCGCTCAGTACGTGCCCGGGTATGCCCCGCCGTCGATCAGCAGGTTCTGCCCGGTGATGTAGCCCGCCTGCCGGCTGCACAGGAAGAGGCAGGCGGCGCCGAACTCGTCGGGCTGGCCGAAGCGCTGCGCCGGGATGGTCTTGCGGCGCGCATCGGCGATGGCCTCGACATCCTTCCCCGCCTTCTTCGCTGCGCCTTCCATGGTCACGCGCAGGCGGTCGGTGTCGAAGGCGCCGGGCAGCAGGTTGTTGATGGTGACGCCGGCGGCGACCAGCTTCGGCGTGCGGGCCACGCCGGCGACGAAGCCGGTGAGGCCGCTGCGTGCGCCGTTGGACAGGCCCAGCACGTCGATCGGCGCCTTGACCGCGCCGGAGGTGATGTTGACGATGCGCCCGAAACCGCGCGCTGCCATGCCGTCTACGGTGGCCTTGATCAATTCGATGGGCGTGAGCATGTTGGCGTCGACTGCCTTGATCCAGGCTTCGCGGTCCCAGTCGCGAAAGTCGCCGGGCGGCGGGCCGCCGGCGTTGGTGACGACGATGTCGTAGTCGGCATGCGCCGCGAAGGCGGCGGCACGGCCCTCGGGCGTGGTGATGTCGGCGACCACGGCCAGCACCTGGGTGCCGGCGGGCAGCGCAGGATCGGCGCGCAGGGCGGCAGCGGCCTGCTCCAGCGCAGGCGCGCCGCGCGCCACCATCACCACATGCGCGCCCTCCATGGCCAGTGCCCGGGCGCAGCCCAGGCCCAGGCCCTTGCTTGCGCCGCACACCAGGGCCCAGCGGCCCTTGATTCCGAAATCCATAGGTGTCTCCTCGTCAAATGAGAGCCAGCGTGCAGATCACCCGCGCGCCCGCCCGAAAATCCAGATCCCGGCCAGCACCAGCACCGTGCCCAGGCCCACCCAGACGGTGAGCGGCTCGCCCAGCAGCCAGGCCCCCAGCAGGATGGTCGACAGCGGCCCCACCATGCCGGCCTGGGCCGAGGCGGCGGCGCCGATGCGCTCGATGGCCATCATGACCAGCAGCACCGGCACCGCGGTGCACAGGGTGGCGTTGAGCACCGACAGGCCGATCACCGGCATCGGGATGTCGACCACGCCCGCCAGCGGCCGGGTGAGCGCGAACTGGGCAATGCACAGCAGGCAGGCCACGCTGGTGGCCCAGCCGACCAGGCGCAGCGAGCCTACCGCATTGACCATGCGCCCGCTGTAGAGCAGGTAAAAGGCATAGCTCACCGCGCTGCCAAACACCAGCGCCGTGCCCCAGGCCGCATGCGCGCCCTGCAGCCCCACTTCGTGGCCAAAGACCACCAGGACGCCCAGGTAGCTGGCCACCATGCCGACCCACTGTCCCCGCAGCACCTGCCGCCGGTGCAGGATCCAGCCCAGGACCAGCACCATCGTGGGGTTGAGGTAGAGAATCAGCCGCTCGAGTGAGGCGCTGATGTACTGCAGGCCTGCGAAGTCCAGCACGCTGGCCAGGTAGTAGCCGGTGAATCCGAGGAAGCCGATGCCACCCCACTGCCGCGGCGTGAGCGGCGGCTGGCCGCGGCTGGCCCACAGCCCCATGGCGAGGAAGATCGGGAGCGCGAACACCATGCGCAGCATGACGACGGTGATCGCGTCCACCCCGTAGCGGTAGGCCAGCTTGGCGATGATGGCCTTGCCGCTGAAGGCAATGGCGCCGACGATGGCGAGTGCCAGCCCCGCGGCGCGGGGCCCTTGACGAAGCTCCATCGCCTCAGGACCCCTTGATGCGCGCGTGCAGGCGCCGCAGCATCAGCCAGACCGACGCGGCCACCAGCGGGATCGCGGCGGCGGCGGTGGTCTCTGGCGAGAAGGGCCAGCCCAGGCCGTTGGCGCCCTTGGCCAGGTAGCTGACCAGGCCGACGATGTAGTAGGTGATGGCGGCCACCGACAGGCCTTCGACGGTGGACTGCAGCTTCAGCTGCATCTCCTGCCGCGCGTTCATCGCCCCCAGCAGGTCCTGGCTGCTTTCCTGCTGCTCGATCTCGACCCGCGTGCGCAGCAGGTTGCTGATGCGGGAGACGCGCTGCGAGAGTGCATCCTGCCGGCGCGCGGCCCACTCGCAGGTGCTGCGCGCCGGGGTGAGCCGGCGCTGGATGAATTCGCCCAGGGTCTGCAACCCCGCCAGGCGCGACTCGCCGATGTCGCCGATGCGCCGGTCGACCAGCTCGAAGTAGGCCGTGCTTGCGGAAAAGCGCGAGTGCGTGGCCGCGTACTGGCTCTCGACCTCGCCGGCCAGCTTGGTCAGGCGATCGAGCAGCTGCGGCTCGTCCTCGCGCCGGGCCTGGCGGATGGCCCCTGCCAGGCCGGCGAGCTCGGTCTCGGCGGCGCCGAGCGCTGCGAAGGCCTCGCGCGCCACAGGCAGGCCCAGCAGGGCCATCATCCGGTACCCGTCGATCTCGAGCAGCTGCTGCACCAGGCGGCCCAGGCGGCGCGGCGTCATGCCGCCCGCCAGCAGCACCATGCGCGAGAAGCCGTCCGCATGGAGCGCGAAGTCGGTGTAGACCTCGCCGTAGCCGTCGGCCACGGTCGAGCCCACCAGGGTCTCCTCGCGCAGCACATGGCGCACCAGCGAGCCGGTCTCCATCGCCGCATTGGGCACCACCCACAGGTGGATGCCCGCCAGGCAGCGCCCGGGCACCCGGGCCAGCCACTCGCGCGGCGCCAGGGCCAGGGCGGTGTCGGGCTCGCGCTCGCCGAAGCCCTCGTCGTCGAAGCCGGCGTGGGTGAAGGTCCAGGTGACGAATTCGGTGTGCAGCTCCCAGCGCACGCGCAGGCCGGCCACCTCGATACGCAGGTGGCTGCAGTGGGCGTCGGGGCCGGGCAGGTGGTGATCACGCAGCAGCGCCGCCAGGTGCTCGCGGCTGGCCTCGCGCTGCGCAGGGTCGCAGTGCATCACCATGTGGCTGATGGCCATGGGCGCCGCCATCGGCTCGGGTGGCCGGGCGTGGATCTCGTTGTGCAGCGCGATGCGATGCGGGTGTGCCTCGGGCAGGCGGGGGTTGGCGCTCATGCGACCTCCTGCCCGGATTGTCGCAGCACAAAAAAAGGGCGCCCCGCGGGGCGCCCTCTGGCTGGGAAACAAGCCCGAGCGATTCGCTCAGTCTTCTTCCTTGAACACGTCCTGGCGCTGCTTCTTGACCGAGGGCAGCAGCACGATGATCAGCAGCAGCACGGCGACGGCCAGCAGGCTGGCGGACAGCGGGCGGGTGACGAACACGCTCCAGTCGCCGCGGGACAGCAGCATCGCCCGGCGCAGGTTCTCCTCCATCATCGGGCCCAGGATGAAGCCGAGCAGCAGGGGCGCCGGCTCGCATCCGAGCTTGATGAAGGTGTAGCCGATGACACCGAAGATGGCGACCATCCAGATGTCGAAGGTGTTGTTGTTGGTCGAGTACACCCCGATCGCGCAGAACAGCACGATGGCAGGGAACAGCCAGCGGTAGGGGATGGTGAGCAGCTTGATCCAGATGCCGATCAGCGGCAGGTTCAGGATGATCAGCATCAGGTTGCCGATCCACATCGAGGCGATCAGGCCCCAGAACAGCTGCGGGTTGCTGGTCATGACCTGCGGGCCCGGCTGGATGTTGTGGATGGTCATCGCGCCCACCATCAGCGCCATCACGGCGTTGGGCGGAATGCCCAGCGTCAGCAGCGGGATGAAGGAGGTCTGGGCGCCGGCGTTGTTGGCCGATTCGGGACCGGCCACGCCGCGGATGTTGCCCTTGCCGAAGGCGATCTCGCCCGGCTTGAGCTTGATCTTCTTTTCGACGGTGTAGGCCGCGAAGGCGGCCAGCAGCGCGCCGCCACCCGGCAGGATGCCCAGCGTCGATCCGATGGTGGTTCCGCGGATGACGGCGGGCGTCATGCGGCGGAAATCCTCGGCCGTCGGGAACAGGCCCTGGACCTTGGCGGTGAACACCTCGCGCTGGTCTTCCGGCTTGGACAGGTTGACGATGATCTCGCCGTAGCCGAACACGCCCATGGCGATGACGATGAAGCCGATGCCGTCGGTCAGTTCGGGCTGGCCGAGGGAGAATCGGGCCACACCGGAATTGACGTCGGTGCCAATCAGGCCGAGCAAGAGCCCAAGCAGAATCATGCCGATGGCCTTGACGAGGG
>JACCDX010796713.1_pt1 | contig 17748 bp, 14 predicted proteins | sample 7449681 | NCBI WGS metagenome assembly JACCDX01 (sample SAMN15323450, study PRJNA562643) | freshwater metagenome | isolation source: river surface water | place: USA:Blue River Watershed | collected 2017-08-18
AAATTTTCTTCTTCAGGAATTTGGATACGCACCTGCAAATCAAAACCTTCTTTGATGATGTTAACTGGATTTTCGGTAAGTTTGATGTCGAGTTTTAACTTAGGATATTTTGCCAAAAATTCGTTTAGGTAAGGAACGATGTGATAACGGCTGAAATAAGGTGGAAGAACGATTTTTAGGCTGCCGGTGATTTCTTTACATTCATCAATAAAATCATCCAACTTCTCAACTCTTCTCAATATCGCCTGACAATAATTTAGAAAATTATGACCATCCGTAGTTAGATTAACTTCTTTAGTTGTGCGTGCTAATAGGTTAATTCCAGTTGATTTTTCAAGCTCACTTATTCGTGTCGTTATAACTGATTTAGATATATTAAGTTTTTCTGCCGCACGCGTAAAACTTTTAAGGTTCGAAACGGTTATAAATGTTATAATGTCTTTAAGATCGTATTTCATTTAGTTTTATTTTTTTGGTGGATTTTTATCTAGTTATTTGACTTTCCACTTCAGACAGCTTCTGAACAGCAATAGGTTTAATTACTGATTCAGTCTGATCTAGATCTGTTTGAGTAGAAGCATCTTTAGTTTTTGGAATTCTTTCCTCTTTAGATTTTTTGTACAAAGCATAAGAAATTGCAGCAGTAATTGCTATTAATGCAAATGCTTCTTCCATAGTTAAAGATTTATCATAACCCATTCTGCGATTCGTTCTGGCAACATTGTCGTGTAAGAATTCGACATTTTTTGTATGCTCAAATATTTTGGATAACTCATCTCCAATTGGCTGACCATTGCGATGTTGAAATTGGTTAAAATATTCAACCACCTCAGGCTCAAAACCAATCATCATCAAACCCATTGCAGCTTCGGCGTGTCGTTTAGTATTTCCTGTTCCACCTTTGCCATAGCTAATAACACCACCTTCAGCAATTTTGGCAAATTCAGTTGAATTCTTGGCATTAACTGCTTTGGGGCAGCCATAAGTTGACAATATACCAACCAAATCATCTCCGAAAATTCTGCGTGTATTGGCAATCGTATTTAGAAAATATGCTGGATGATATTCTTCAGATCCAGTATTGCCACCACCGGTGATGCGCACAACCACATGTTCATCATCATGAGCAATCATTGTCCAATGACTGTTAGTAATTGCAACCTCACCTGTTGAACCGTATTTATCTATAATACGTTTCATCCTTTCTGACTTTTTGAATACAGCGTTAATCGAAACACCAGTCGCTGTTGTAATTTCGCTATTTAGTGGTTTTTGCAAATCGAAAGCATCTTCAACACGATTAACCAAATTTCTCAAAACTGAGTGACTTAAGAATCTTGTAAGAGCTTCTTTGTCAAATTCATAATCAACTTTGTAACCACCAGTGAAATGGAGTTTGTTAGCATAAATATATTTACCTTCTTTAGTCATCAAACCAGCAATTTGAGCATTACCATCTTTGCCTTTTATCAAAAGAATTCTATCAACTTGCTGACCTTCCAGCCATTTAGCACCTTTCTTTTCAGCAAATTCACGATTAATTTGATGATCATTAAATTTTACATGCGTATCGCCCAAATAAACCCAAGCACTCTGAATTTCATCACTAGTAAATAAGAAACTAACTTCCTCAGGAGTTAGTTTTTTCGCTTCAATACCAACTCGAGCAAACTCATGATTTTCTCTTTCAACTTCTTCACTATTTTGTTCTGTAAAAGTCACATGAACTGCAGAAGGATTTTCTAAAGATTTTCTGGTATTACCACTAATTTGCAGGTTACTTTCTTGCTCAATCACATTCATGATTTCTTGCGACAAAACCGCTTCCATTCTATTAATATCATGTTCAGTCAATTGACCATTAATCTTGCGATATTCTTGTTTCAACCAGTTCAACTCATTACCGAAGTAAATTCTTATTTTCTTAGGATCGAGAGTAAATTTTACGTCAACTTTGCGATAATCGGAATCCAAAGTTTCTTCTAAACTTACACCAAGAATTTGGCGCATAATTAAAGTTGGTATCAAGGCATGACCCGTTAGTTCTGAGTCAGCATTAAGAGCATTGCCATGACGAGCGTGTGATTGTTTTGCTGAATGATTGATGTTTGACTCTTTGTAATCACGGGTGATGTACAAAACGTCGGTTAATTTTTCTCTAATTTTATCTATTACTTGTGACATCACCACTTGATCTTCGGCAGCTGGTCCTCCGACACAGACCATTACATCTTTACCACGTGCCGCTTCAAAATCTCGGTATGGTCTAGCAAAGTCGCGTATATCAGAAATTTTTACTTTGATTGATCCGGATTCTTTAACATCTCTTGGCGGCTGAGTAAAAACAACACGATCAAAAAATTCTAGATCTTCTGGTTTGTATGATTTTTGAAAAACTTTTCTAGCAACTTCAAGAGTACGAGGATCAGAAGTGACCATACCTTTTATATCTCTTGCTCTACCTAGATCTGAAATGTGAGGCACAATAAATTCTGCGACACTCGGTAAATCATCTTTTCCCTGCAAAAATTCGGCATTCCTAGGCCTTTTTGATCCAGAAGATTTAAGTAAATTTCTAATTAATGGGCGCACGGTTCTATTAATTAATTATTACATAAGAAAATTTTGGTGAGTAGCTTATAAAACTAAAATCGAACAAAGAGTTTCTTAGAACCAAAAGAATTTTTCTCCAAGATAAATTATTTTTAATAAATTCATTGATAGAAGTAAGTTTTCCCAATTTGAATCAAATCACTAAAATTTAAAATCTCATTAATTCTAATTATAGAAATTAGTAATTCTGTTTTTTAGAACAGTGACCGTTACTTAACAAAATTTGTTTTGTACATCAACACCACGGCAGGAGTGTTATGCACGGTAATACTCCTGCTTAATATCTTTTTATCACCATGAAAAATTTTCTAACTAATTCTGAAAACAATAATTTAGACATATTTACCAACCTCAAAGTAACTTTAAGCGCAGCTTTTCATTTTTCTGAATTGCTAAAATTCGAAATACAAAAAAGTAAAAAATCCGAACCAACGAATATTTTTACAAGGTCATTTACTACTGACCAAATGAACAAATACGCAGAATATGCAGAGGAAATTTCGGAAGCAGTGCTAAAAATTAACAATATATTCGAAAGCTTACTAATCACAAATCATCAGGGAATACTGAGAAAATAATAAACACCATTCAGCTTCTAAAAATTTACCAAAAAACAAAAATCCCAACAGATGCCAACAATTCACCACCACCCGCAAACGCAAGAAAGCTAAAACTTTTAGCGTGTGTAGCCAGCTTCGGGCGATAGTAAAATGTCGCTCGAAGTTTCGAAAATATATTCAAAAGATTTCTGAAATGTTGAATTTCAGCGCAAATTTCGAACATAAAAAAACTCCTCCTAAAATTTTTTAGAAGGAGTTTTTTAATTTTATATCTAGTTAAAGATTGTCGGGAGCCACCACCATGCAAACCCGGCATGTGTAGCCATATTCCCCGCGAAGGTATTTTATTCTGGTACACTCCCGACGACGATTACAGATGGTTATTAATCAAAAATTATCAAGAGCACCGGTAAAAAAATCTAAAAAACTTACTAATTTTATTGGTTATTTATTACGAAATACGCACAGAAACTGTGCCAGCAATTGCTTGCAAAGATTCCGCCAAACCTGCTGGAACTGATTTGGTTTCAACGTCTAAAACTACGTAACCAATTTCAGTGTCAGTTGAAAGAATTTGTGCCTGAATGTTAAGCGCATATTTGCTGATTTCGTGGTTGATCGCTTGCAACATGCCCGGCGTGTTAGCATGAACATGAGCAATTCTGATGCAGCCTTGGCGCGGTTTTTGCAACGACAGATTCGGGAAATTGACCGCCATTGCCGTTGAGCCAATCAAATGATTTTGTGCCAATTTGTTAGCAACTTCGACTGCAATATTTTCTTGCGCTTCTTGCGTGCTGCCACCGATGTGCGGCGTTAACAAAACATTGTCGAATTTACGCAATGGCGACACAAATTCTTCAGCGTTGCTTGAAGGCTCGCTTGGGAAAACGTCGATCGCCGCGCCAGCAACATGTTTACTTTCCAATGCTTCTGCCAAAGCATCAACGTCAACCACGTTACCACGCGAGTTGTTGATGATGAAAACGCCTTTTTTCATTTTGGCGATCGTGCCTTTGTTGATGATATTATTGGTTGAAGTGTCTTGCGGAACGTGAAGCGTGATAACATCAGCCATTTTCAGCAAGTCATCAAGCGAGTTCACTTGGCGGTTTGAACCAAATGGCAATTTATTTTCAACATCGTGATAAATAACATTCATGCCCAGCGCATCAGCGATAATACCGACTTGCGCACCAATATTGCCGTAACCGATAATTCCTAAAGTTTTGTTTTTAACTTCGTTGCAACCTGCAGCATTTTTGCTCCAAACACCTTTGTGCATTTCAACATTGACGATGTGCAAACGACGATAAAGCGAAATAATCTCGCCAATCACCAATTCAGCAACTGAACGAGTATTTGAAAAAGGTGCGTTGAAAACAGGAATGCCCAGAATTTTAGCAGATTGCAGATCAACTTGATCGGTGCCAATACAGAAACAACCAACGCACGACAAGTTTTTGAACTTCGACAACATTTCTTTTGTCAATTTACTGCGTGATCTGATGCCTAAAATATTAGCTTCGAAAACTTCAGCCGGAGCTTCTTCGATACTGGTTTTGAGTATTTTTACGTCGGTAATGCCGAATTTTTGGAAAGTGGCAATTGATGCTTCACTGATATTTTCGAGGAGAATTACTTTTGTCATTGCGAAGTATTTTTTGGTTGAAAAACGGCAAAAATCTAAAAGTTCAAAGGCAATATGTAAATGGAGAAAATTTAAGAAAAATTAGAATTACGGCAACAAAAAAGCCGACTGCTTTTTAGGCAATCGGCTTGAGATAAATAAAAATTAAAAACGAGTTTTAGATCGCTAATTTAACGTTCCATTTTTGTGCTAAATATTTCTCAATAGATTTTCTTTCTTCTTCGCTGAGAACTTTGGCGTAAACTATGATTTCACCAATCACACCGTCAAAACCATTTCCGAATATGTCATTTCCTACTAATAAATATCCTGGATCACATCTGCGATCGACAACTGATCCATTATATTTACCAGAAGACCAAAACTTGAATGTGTAAGGAACTGCATTACTTTGCTCGCCAATTAAAATTGCTGGTTCAGCAGTTCTTTCTTCAGATAGTACGTACCAATTTTCAGAATATCCACTGCCTGCAAATTGATAGCCTTGGCTTATATGACGACTATCAACATACAACCCACACCAACCCCAAGGAGCTAGCATCGCAGCCATTCCTACTTTATCAGGTGCTAGTAAAGGAGATTTTAAAACGACAATTAAGGTTGCATTTTCATGGGTTAATGAATCTTGAACACCTTCACTTCTCAAAGCATCTAAATAGCTGTTATCTCCTGGAAAATAAATTGCTGGTAAGCCATTTAAGTCTGATTTTTCTTTATATTGAGGCTGATGACCACCGGCCTGATAAAGATATGGATGGTTCACATTTTGCGGATTAATGTCATACCAAGTGCTGACCAAACCACCATCAACTTTTTCCGATTCGATAAAACTTTTATCAGAAGTTGATTCAAACCAATAATACAAACCTGAAATTGAAGTAACTGGAGAACTTTCAGTCAAAGAACGCGCAGTTGCCAATTTAAACTTACTAACCAACTTCGAACCTTGTGTTACCCCGGCAACCAAGATACCAATAATCAAAATAACAATCGAAATTTCGATCAAAGAAAAGGCTGACTTTTTGGTACATCTTATCATGTTTTGAAGAAATTAAGTTTTTAGATTATTTACGAATGCTTATTATCTTTTTGATAATCTTATTTTTTAAGAGTTATTCCCAGAAAAAATGAATCAAAATTAATATGGCCTTAAATCAAGAAATTAAAGGAATTCTACTCGTTGCTGCGTCAGCTTTTTCTTACGGATTTCTGTATTATTTTGGTATCAACATAATTCGTGAAGATTACTCACCTTTCGTCACAATGTTTTGGCGTTTTTTGATAGCGGCAATTTTTTTATTCTGGCTTCTTTTTCCTCAGCTTAAAAAGCTTTTAGAACAATTTTCGCTCAAGCAAATTGCTGTACCGTTAATTTTGAGTGCGCCTCTTCACGGCATTGCAGCTTCTCTTTATTTTGTAGCAGCAAAATTAATTGGTGGCGGAGTGGCAGAAGTTTTATTGTTCACCCATCCAATCACCGTAATGGTTTTCAATCGTTTTGTTTACAAAACCGAAATTGACAAATCGTGTTATTTTGCAATTTTTGGCATTATTTTCGGAACAATATTTTTAGCTGATTTTAACAATTCACACTTCGATCTACGCGGAATTTTGATTGGATTATTGTCCGGAGTTTTATTCGGATTATACATTGTATCGAGTAAAAAGAACCAGGTTAATCCTATGTTCTCAGCCTTTTTAATTTGCTGTGGCTCTTTCGTAGTTTGCTTAATTTTTGCGATTGCAACTCACAGTTTTGCATTTCCAACCAAGCTTAACGTGTGGTTTAATATCTTAGCGCTGGCATTAATTTGCACTGCTTTGCCAATTTTTCTTTTCCAAAAAGGTTTGCGCTTCCTCGCCTCAGAAAAAGCAGCAATAATCTCAATGATCGAACCCTTAACTGTAATGGTTGTGAGCTTTATTTTGCTTAATGAAAAAGTAACTTTTTACCAAATTTTTGGTAGCTCTATTATCTTAATCGCAGCCTCTGTGGTCGCTTTAAAAAAAACTAAATTGACACAAGATACTGTGAGAAAATTTTAAAACAGATCGAAAAGATCTCACATCAGAAGACTTACTTTGCCAGTTATTTAAAATTGCGATGTACATATTCCACTAACTTAATCACACAATCTTCAATGCTGCAATTAGCAGTATCTATAACGCAATCCGCGTCAAATGGAACTTCGTAAATATCGCTCACACCAGTAAAATTAGTGATTTGACCTGCAGCAGCTTTTTTGTACAAACCTTTTGGATCACGCTTTTTGCAATCTTCCACGTCAGCTTTGATGTAAATATTGTGGAAAAAATTCGGGGCTACTGATCGAGCGAAATCACGATCTTTTTGGTAAGGCGAAATGAAAGCCGTAATGACAATTTGTCCAGAGTCAGCAAATAATTTTGCCACTTCCGCAACACGACGAATATTTTCTGAACGATCTTGCTGCGAAAATCCTAAATCACTGTTCAAACCTTTGCGGATATTGTCTCCGTCTAAAATGTAACTTTGAATACCAGCTTTAAAAAGCTCTCTTTGCAACTCACGCGCTAGAGTCGATTTTCCTGAAGCAGACAAGCCGGTAAACCATAAAATACCTCCCTTGTGACCGTTTATTTTAATACGATCAAGGTAAGTAATTTGCTGTTCTTCTGAACTTAAATTTTGTGATTTAACTTCGTGAAAATGACGGTAATCACGCATTGTACTGGTGTTAATTATACCGCCACCAGCAATCTCAAAATCATCGACAATAACAAAACGACCTGTTTTTGGATTTTGCGTAAAATCATCAAAAGGCGCCAAACCTCTGACTTTAAAGATCACCTCAGCAATCTGATTACGCTGAATAGAATTTTGCTTTTGTTCAGTTAAATTGTTGGTATCAACCACCCGCAAAATTTCTTGCAAATGCACAACATATTCTGCGGTTCCTAGCTTCATTTTGTAAGCTTTAGAAAATTCTAATTTTTTCTCGCCAAGCCAAAAAATTTTGCTCAAAAACTCATTTCCCAACTTAGGTAAATTTTCCAAATGGCTGACAACTTCACCTCGTTCAACAAAAATTTGATCCTGTAAAGTAATGCCAATTGATAACCCAGCACCAGCTTTATTCCAGATTTTAGTTGCCCCAAACATTTCAATTGATTTGACCACAGCTTCTTTGTTGCTTGGTGAAAAAATAATTTTATCGCCAACTGCGATTTGACCAGTTTCCACTCTGCCAGCAATAATGCGGCGCTCATCAAACTTGTAGACATCTTGCACGACGAAACGCAATGGCAATTTCTCTGTCTCATCTTGTTTTTGAAAAAGATCGAGCGCTTCTAAAATTGTCGGACCTTGATACCAAGAAAAGTTTGTCGATTTTGTCGCAATAAAGTCTCCATCACGGGCCGAGATAGGAATAACTTGCTGCGGAACAATTCCGAGGTTTTTTAAATATTGTAAATATTCGTCTTTGATTTGATTGAACTTTGCTTCATTGAAACCAATCAAGTCAATTTTATTAATCGCCACAATCACTTGTTTGATGCCAAGCAAACTCAGCAAATAACCGTGTTTTTTGGAATTTTCCTTAATGCCTTCGTTGGCATCAATCATCAAAATCGCAGCTTCACTGGCAGTTGCCCCAGTAATCATATTTTTCAAAAACTCTTGATGTCCGGGAGCGTCAATAATGACGTAATTACGTTTTGCAGTTTTGAAAAAAATTTGCGAACTATCAATCGTCACACCCTGATTTCTCTCGCTTTGCAACGCGTCTGTAAGAAATGACCATTCAAATTCCATGCCGCGTTTCTGGCAGTCATTTTTAATCTTTTCAAATTTACCTTCTGGCAATGATCCAGTATCATGAAATAAACGGCCAATCAAGGTAGATTTGCCGTGATCGACGTGACCAACAATCACAATTTTCATGTTTTCTTTTTGTGTACTTGTCATTTTACATGTATCCTTCTTGACGTAATTTTTCAAAAGCACCTTCCGATTCGGCGTCTTGTGCTCTGCCAGCTCTTTCTGACTGTTTGGTATTTTCTAATTCCGTGATAATTTCGGAGACAGTTTTAGCCGTACTTTTAATCGGGAAAGTACAAGGATGACAGCCCAAAGAGCGATAACGCTCGCCTCGTTCATTGGCAAAATAAAGCGATACCACCGGAATATTTTCACGAGCAATGTAGCGCCAAATATCGAGTTCTGTCCATTGCAGCAAAGGATGAATTCGCAAGGAAGTTCCGGCTTTAAAATCAGTTTTGTACTGACTCCAAAATTCTGGTGGCTGATTTTTAACATCCCATTTTTCTTCACTATCCCGCGGGCTGAAAACGCGCTCTTTGGCACGAGTTCCTTCTTCATCACGACGGATTCCGGCAAATACTGCGCGTAGATTATGTTGATCGAGTGTCTGTTTCAAACCTTCAGTTTTAAGCGCACTACAACAAACCACTCGTCCTTTTTGATGATTCATGCCTTCATCAAGCGCTTTTTTATTTTGACCAATGATCAAATTGAGATCCCATTTTTTCACGAAATCATCACGGAATCTAATCATCTCAGGAATTTTGTAACTGGTATCAATGTGCACAATTGGAAAAGGAATATTGCCGTAAAATGCTTTGCGCGCCAGCCACAACATTGTGTTACTGTCTTTGCCAATCGACCACAACATTGAGAGATTGTCTAATTTTTTGTAAGCTTCGCGGAAAATGTAAATCGATTCCGCTTCCAGCTCATCTAGGTAATCGATCATGTGCTTTAAGTTTTTTGTTATCACGAAAATCTTTGTAAACCAAACCAAGTAGCTTTGCTTTACAGGTTAAAATGCCATTTACAGTAAGTAGCCACGAATAAAAAGGTAGAATCACAATGCAGTAAAAATCGCCTTTTTTTGCCATCATACTCGAAATATTACCGACTAAATAATTGTAATAAAATCTCTGTCTGATGCTTTCTATCACACTGACTTTGTGGCCAACCATTACTCGGCCATTGTACGGATTTTGAATTGGTTGGAAGAATTTCTTAATCGTTTTGTAGTACTGCGTGTTGTGAACACCAAGTGCAATTACTTTGATTTCTTTAAGCGTGATTTTATGGGAAATAATTTTTGCTACTAAATTTTGGCGCCATAGAAGATTCAAAATCAACTCATGATCAGAGTTAAAATCTTGTCTCATGGAATTATCAAAGCCAAAATCAAACACCAATAAGTCTGACTTAGTAGCCAGTTTAGAATCATTAATTAATGACAAATCAAGATCGCTAAAATCAAACTTTTGTTTCAGCACATCATGGTTTTGTATGTCTTGGGGGAAAGATTGGTAACAATTCAGTTCAATGTTTTTATCAAGCACGGCAATAAATTTACGCAATCTATCAACCATCATTTTATTGTAGCCAAAGTAGGTAATTTTTGAGTTTGGCGGCAACAAAGATATTTGTTCAAAAAAGTACGGAGCTACGTGGTTAGTTGAATAAAAAACGTCATTGTAACCAGCAGCGTTGAAAAAGCTTTCACCATATTCTTTTTGCAAAGGCTCGTTGATAACCGCAGATAAATTCTCAACAAATTTGGAAGTTGTATCTGTGCCAATTCTCAACTCTTCAATTTCATGACCAGATAAACCCCAACTTTCTTTTTGATTTGGCAGATAAGGTGACGTGACATCTTCAAAATATTTCAGCAAACAATTCTCCGTTTTTCTGGTAGTAGTGTGCTGCCAACCCGCCATTCTTGTGTGATTACAATGATAGCTGTAAACTTTGCTTTGCAGCGATCTAACTTCACCACGCAGCAGTTTCATTCTTTTGCACAAATTGGAATCAACGTGCCAACCCAAAATCATGTCTTCGTCAAAACCATTGATGGCAAAAATATCGTCGCGCAACATCAACTGAAAATCACCGGGAGCATCGTAAATTATGGTGTCATTGCCGTAAACCACCTCGTTTAAATGAAACTGTTGTCCCCATTTTCTGAAAATATTGATGATTTGCTGCGGATTTTTGCGATCCAACGATTCCCACATTGGTTCTGGAACATCAAAACGCGCAACCTCGTAAAAACCATCTTCGGTTTCCGCTATTAATTGCGACAAAGACTTACCTTGCTCTAACACCGAGAAAACCACATCGGTATTGGTAGAAATAATCCATTTATTTTTCGGATTACTTCTGCGCACACCAATATTTCTTGCTAAAGCTTCGTTAACTTGTGCATGAGTTAGAAGTTTGAATTTTTCGTGAATTTCCGGACGCACTCGCAAAACACGCACCAAGCTTTTGGCTTTGTCTGTTAAGGTATCAGCGATTGCTTCGATGAAAGTCGGTAAGTTATTAGAGGTGTTGTAATCAACAAAAATGATTTCGTCATCACTGCCTGTCAAAACTTCGGCGATACAATTCAAACTGATCGCCACCCTTTTATGCATATTGTAGCCGTAGCTGTCATTTCTGCCGTAAACTACTAAAGAAACTGTCATTTTGTTTAACTATTTATTCTATTTTCACTTGAAATTGCTGCACCGTAACGACGACAGAAATCAAGAAATCTCAACTTAGTTGGTACAATTTCAGATTCATTAACTGCACTGCCCGCAACTATTATTTGTTCATTAGCATCACGACCACTCTTCCAAGCTTCGACGTCTATTTTTGTGCGATCATTCAAAACACAAAGTTCATCGTAAATATTTGCGAATTTTTTCCTAACGTAATCGTGCAACTTTAAATCCCAATAGTTTCGTTCTTTAATTTCCGCAACTTGCTGCGGCGTTAATTCTTTAAGAAGCTTAATTTTTCCTTCATTACTTGAGTGAGTCACGATGTTGCTCAAAGCCATTTTAGTGATAAAAACCTTCATAAAATCATTAAGGTTTTCAGTATTTCCAATCAAAGCAAAGTGCTTCTCAATGTTTTTAATTGCTTGCTGATAAACCACTTCATCTATTTGATTATCATCAAAAAAACTGTAACAAGCGTGATTTTCTTCACGATTAAATTTCGTGACTCCGGCAATTATTTTAGTCTGCAAATTATTAGATTGGCGCAAAAAATAATTAAAATCGACCTGCTCTGAAATAATAAAATTTTGATAAGCCCAGTTATACATTGATAAAATGAGTGCAACCGGATCACGCACTAAAGCAAAATAGCAAACTTCATCATCCGCCAATCCAATATGCTTGTGTGCTCCGTAGTTGAAATGACCGTGAAATATCAGGCGCTGCGAATAATTTTTCTTAATGTCACTTTCCGACATTTTAAACAAATTATCACTGTGAGAATTAATCAAAACCAAGCCTTCCTGTAATTTTTCGTAAACTTCTAAAAATGACTCGACAATTGTCGTTCCACCAGTTTTAGGAATGTGTAAGAAGAAAATTTTCTTAGTTTTCTCAAAACGATTTTTGCCGTTATCAACTTTAAATTTTCTGATTAAGAAACATTTTTTTTCACGCAAATATTGCGCACTTATTTTGCTGTAAATATTTGTTGCAGAATCTTGATTTTGCTGGTTTAAACATCGCAGAATCATCTTAATTTTTTTCCTTAAATTATAAAACATTTGAGACCTAATAAACTTCAAAAAATGGTACGCTAAAATTAACCATTCGATCTTCAATTTGATTGGTAAAATTATAACTGATTTCATCGCCATCGAAAGAACGAACATTGCCACCAGCAGCTTTAACGATTGCGTGGCCCGCAGCTATATCCCAAGCTTTTATTGATGCTTTTCTAACGTACAAATCTGCACTTCCTTCGGCAATTAAACAAAATTTATAGGAGCTAGAAATTGAGATGAATTCTTTAACATCCAAATTTTTAGCATGTAAATGATTAATCACTTCAGATTTTTCTGGCTCTCTTTTAGTCGCAATCACCGTGATTGATTTGTCATTTTTTGTAACTTTGATTTTTTGCCTATAACCTTTCTCAATTTTATAGGCACTTCCATCTTGGGCAGTAAAATAGATAACATCTTTTGCTGGCACATAAATTACTCCAAAAACCACCACAGCTTTTTCAACAAAGGCAATGTTAACCGTAAATTGATCAGATTTTTTGATAAAACCTTCCGTTCCATCTAAAGGATCGATTAGAAAATATTGATTAGCTTTGGCAGCTTGCAGATTCTCTTGGGCGGAATTTTCTTCAGAAATAATCGCAACTTGTGGCAACAATTTTTGTAAACCGGAAATTATTAATTTATTAGCTTCAATATCAGCAATAGTTACTGGCGATTTATCATCTTTATCAGTCACCGAAAAATTTTGCATTGCGTAATATTTCAACAAAACTTCACCCGCTTGTTTGGCAATGACAAGAATTTCATCTATTAATTTTTGGGAAAACATAAACTAGGAATTTGGCATTAAAAATACTTCTGCATCTAATCAAATCGCTCTTTTGACTCAGCAAGATAATTACTCACAAACGATATATTTTTGTAAATTCCGTATATTTCCCCTAAATATTTTGCTCTGAATTTTTTCTTAGCAGTCTCATCTTTGATAAAGTAAGAGATCAGATCTATTATGGGCTTAAACCTTTTTTGTTTGCGCTCAATTAGGTTATTTATTTCACGATAAAGTAAATCTAACTGCTGGTAAGAAATCATTATTGCGCAAGATTGCTGCTTCTCTTGGTAGTAATATTTAGGATAACGATCCGAGAATAATTCATCTCTAGCCAAAAATCGTTGCGCAAGCTGACAGTCTTTTTCGTAATATTTGTCACAAACTTCTTTGATTATTTCTTTTGCAACTAAGTTTTCAGTTTTTTGCGTACCAATATCAAAGTTTCCAAACTCACTTTTAAAAAATTGATCTGAGTAGCTATTGCAAGACATCATTGTCATCTTCAGAAAGTTATAAAGCACAGTAGTATCATGAGATGGTGAAATATTTTCATCAGATATTCTTTTAACAGCTAATGGAATCTCAAAACCAATAGCCGCAAAAAAATCGTCAATTATGTGATGATTTTTCATCATCTGTTTTTCAAAAGGACGCAGAATAACATTACTTTCACCCAGATAATCACCGTACTCATTGATGATTTCGTAAAAATATCCACGGTCAAAATCTTTAACGAATTTATTCAAATTACGTTCATATAAGTTATGCTGACCACGTTTGGCATGTTGTTTGAAATAAGAAATTGAGTGATCAACCGAGTTACGCACATAAACCACCAGCTTCACATCATATTTTGAATGATCAACAAACTGCCAAAAAACAAAGGGATAAGCTCCAAGACTTTCCGATGAAATCAAAATTTTTTGAGCCGAAGAAGCTTCGATTTTTTCGACAAATTTGCTCCAAATCTCTCGCATAGCTTGCTGAAATTTGTGAGGATTTTCTGCGATAAAATGTTTCACATATTGCCCTTTGCAAACCTTCAAAGCTGCTTGAAAAATCACATTACCATTATTGTCACCTTCATCAATAATAGGATAAAATAATCCACTCTTCTCTAATAAATTTGCATTAACAGCACAAAATTGCTGTAAAGTTGTTGTTCCTGTTTTGGAAAGACCAATATGTAGGTAAATCGTTTTTTTCATCATCTCAAAAAATTATTTATCTAAGTTTCCTGACAAGTCTTTAAACGACAGTTTTTGGTAAAAACCAAATCTTCTTCTACCGTATTTAAAACGAAATTTTTGTCGTGCTTGTCGCGAAGGAATCAGAAATGCCAACGCATTCACCAATATTTTCAAAAATCCCAACTTATCAGAATGAAGCTTGCCAATAGCCTCGTACAAAATATCAAGTTGTTGGTATGATATCTCAACACCTGCAGATTTATCTTGAGGAAATTCTTCGTAATAACATTTGGGATATCGATCTGCAAACAACTGATCTCGGCTTAAAAAGCGTTTAGCGATTTGGCAATCTTTAGCATAATATTTATCGCAAATCTCTTTAATTATTTCTTTTGGCACTAGCTGAGATGTTTTTTGATTGCCAACATCGCCAAGAGATAATTCGTAAATCGGATAATAGCCGGGGTTATAGTTTTGGGCCGCAAAAATGGTCTTTGTGAATCCACAAATTACCGTGGTATCATGAGAAAACGAGGTGTTGATGTAAATTGGATCTGGCAAATTTTTTGGTATTTGTAAACCAACTAAATCAAAAAAATCATCAATTGTATTACCATTTTTCAAACAACTTTTGTCGTAAATACGCACCAAAACATTTTCAGCACCAAAATAGTCGCCGTACATATTTATCACATCATGATAAACAGAATGATCTGAAGGTTTGGTAACGTATTCTAAAAGATCTAGCGAGTAATCGCCGAGATAGTTATCTTTAGCTCTTTGTTTGTACCACGAAATCATTTGGTCGTACATGTTACGCATGTAAACCACGACCTTCAAATTGAAATCCGACCAATCAATAAAATCCCACAATACAAACTCTTCGGATGCAAAACCTTCACAAGAAAGCAAAATGTTTGGTGCGCTAGATTTATCAATTTGACGACGCATTTTTTGCCACAAAGGCTGTACCGCTTTTCTAACTAAATCCCTATTTTGAGATACGAAATCTTTAACATTTTGACCTTGAGCAAGATTTGCAATAACTCTCCTAAAACAACGCGCGTTAATTATTACTGTTTGATCAACATAATTTTCATAAACTGGATAAAGCAGACCATTTTCCTCTAAAACCTTAGAATTTTTGTAGCAAAAAGACTGCAAGGAAGTTGTGCCGGTTTTAGGAAATCCGATGTGGAAATAGATTGTTTTTTTCATTATTAATAACTCGTTTATGTCTCACCAAATCTATACAAGATAACCACGAGTTATAAAATGTTTAGTTTTGATTTTCTTCAATTTCTTTTTGATTTTTCATCAACAACGACAACGAATTAAAAGCACCCAACAAAATCGATAAAGTTCCTACTATCACAAAAGGGAAATTTTGAGTCCACGGACCAAAATTACCAAACAATACACAACCAACGCCAGCAATTAAAAATATCTTCACAAACACTTCTTGGCGAATTGCAAAAGACAAAAAATTAATAACACCAACAACAATAAAAAATGCTCCAACTCTCAGCAAAGCAACTGGTGCAACTGCTTCATTAGTTATTGGCCCGATATATTCCATAATCTTTTCTTTGACCATAAAACAACCAATCCCAAAACAAAAAGGCACAATTGCAAAAACTAACAAACCAAGAACTAGCTGATATTTTTTCATATTTATTAATTTTATTTTGAGGAGAATTTGGCAAAAGTTTTACAAGAGCCATACTCAATAAAGACAAAGTTTTTTGTCAAATAATTGATGATTATTCGTTTTTCGAGAAAGCTGATGCCTCAATTCTTTACAAATTAAAAACCATTAGGTTAGTTAACAAACAAACCAAATTTAATCCTTCTTAAAATGCCAAATTTTTCAAAACTTGTCAGCGGCTTCAATATTTTCAAAGCCACTACTTACCAAAATAAAAAAGATATTATTCGTCACCTTCTTGATCAAGGTCAGAAACCAACAACAATGGTAATTTCTTGTGTTGATATTCGCGTCAGCCCAAATGAAATTTTCGCAACAAATCCGGGTGATTTGTTCATTTTAAACAATCTGGGTGGATTAGTTCCAAAATATGAAACCACTGGTATTCACGGTATTTTATCAGCAATTGAATACGGCGTTACCGTTTTAGAAGTTGAAAATATTGTCGTTCTTGGCCACGCCAAATGTGACAGCATTAAAATGATGTTGGACGATCAAGACAATAAAAAAAACAAACAGCTTTCTGAATCAATGCGCACTTGGCTAGAAGTTGCTAAAGAAGCACGCGAAGCCGTTCAAAAAAACATGGCTGGCCGAGCAATTGAAGATCAGCAACAATATTGCGAACACGAATCTTTAGTAGTTTCAATGCGTAACTTGTTGACCTACCCCTACATCGTTGAACGCATGAAAAAGAATAAACTCAATGTTTACGGCGTTCACTTCAATATTGAAAGCGGTGAAATATTGGGCTTCAATCCGCAAACTCAAGATTTTGTATCTTTATCTTAATTAAAATTATGAAAAAAATTGTCGTAAAAAATCCGGTTGTTGAAATTGATGGTGACGAGATGACTCGCATCATTTGGCAAATGATTAAAGACAAATTAATCACGCCTTACATTGACGCACCAATTCAATATTTTGACTTGTCAGTACAAAATCGTGACGCTACAAACGACCAAGTTACCATCGATTCAGCTAATGCCATCAAAGCTTGCGGCGTTGGTATTAAATGCGCCACAATCACACCCGACGAAGCACGCAAAAAAGAATTCAACCTTAAAGAAATCTGGAAATCGCCAAACGGAACTATCCGCAACATCTTAGACGGCACCGTCTTTCGTGAACCAATCGTTTGCCAAAATGTGCCTAGAATTGTTTCAAACTGGACTGCGCCAATCATCGTTGGTCGTCACGCTTTTGGCGATCAATACAAAGCTACTGATTTTGTAGTACCCGGCAAAGGCAAGCTAACAATCAAATTCGAAGGCGAAAATGGTGAAGTGATTGAACAAGAAGTCTTCAAATTCAAAGGTGCTGGTGTTGCTTTGGCAATGTACAACACCGAAGAATCAATTCGCGGTTTTGCTTATTCTTGCTTCAACCTTGCTTTGCAAAAAGGCTGGCCGCTTTATCTTTCAACTAAAAATACAATTCTGAAAAAATACGACGGCCGCTTCAAAGACATTTTCGCTGAAATTTATGAAGCGGAATTCAAAGAAAAATTCGCTGCTGCCAACATCACTTACGAACATCGCTTGATTGACGACATGGTCGCTTCAGCTTTGAAATGGAACGGCAAATTTATTTGGGCGTGCAAAAATTACGACGGCGACGTGCAGTCTGATTCTGTGGCTCAAGGCTTTGGTTCTT
>JACCDX010699088.1_pt1 | contig 17744 bp, 18 predicted proteins | sample 7449681 | NCBI WGS metagenome assembly JACCDX01 (sample SAMN15323450, study PRJNA562643) | freshwater metagenome | isolation source: river surface water | place: USA:Blue River Watershed | collected 2017-08-18
TAGGCAGGGTAGAAATAACACCTGAGGGTTTGAAGATTTTGGGTAACAGGGTGCTGCAACCTGGTATGCCAACAGAGGTGGTGTTCAAAGTGGGTGAGCGCACTTTGTTGCAGTACATCATGTATCCCTTGACTAAACGGATAGCGGCTTCGTTGAAGGAAGAGTGATGAAATCTTTTTCTCTCTCTTGTTTGCATCGAGTTTTCCAGATGCAACTTATCCTTCTTCTAACTCCTCCAGTTTTTTCAATTACGATCCAGGACGCATTTGATAGCGCTTTGAGATCAGACCCAACATTGCGCGCAAGTCGGTTTAGCCAAGACGCTTCAAGTGAAAATATAACAATTGCAAAATCAAGGTTTTTACCTCAGATTGCTCTTCAAGGTTCTTCAAACCGACTTATTCAAAATACAACTCAAGACGTTCCTGGAAATGGAAGTATGTCTCGAAGCTTCAGTGGGCCCTCAGTCAATCATCAATTTGTAATTAAACAGGCAATATTGAGGCCCAGAGACAGTGCTGCAATTGGGGTCGCTGAACTTCAGGCGCAATTCGGAAAAGTTAAATATCGAGCAGATACGTTTGACCTCTGGATTCGTGTAGTTAATGCTTGGATTGAGTTGGTGGGATCAATGCAATTGGTTGAATCGTATGAGAAACCACTTCAGCTACTTCTTGTCGCAGTCAAGCAAGAAAATACAAAGTTTTTGCAAGGCGACGGTACTAAAGACGCAATTATTGAAGCGGAAGCCCAATATCAATTTGCTTTAGCAATATATCAACAGTCATTGCATGCTCTAAATGGGAAAAAACAAATATTCAAGTTATTGACACAATTTGAAGTAGATTCAACCTTCAGCACAAAGCTTGAGTTGAATCCATGCTTTGACTTTACTGAAAAAGATCGTGATCGGCTTTGGATGCAAGCAAGAGAGAAATCAATGGAACTTCAACTAGCAGAAATTCAGGAACAAATGCAAAGAGAGCGAACTAGGATGGTCAAAGCAGATCATCTTCCAACGCTTGATTTTCTTGCAGCTGTGACCACTGCTAAAAACGATGCTACAAGTACTCAAGGATACAGATATCAAAACAATCAAATTGGCATTCAATATATGATCCCAATTTATTCTGGTGGTTCCATTTCAGCTGCCGAACGACAAGCTGCAATGGAACTGGAAGCAAGTATGGCCAACAGTGAAGCTTTAGCTAATCGATTAGATGCTGATTTTGAAACTCTCTGGTCTGCATGGCTTGGACAACGTACTCGAGTTCAAGCTGGTTTCCGATTATTAGAGTCTTCAAAAGAGCATTTGAAGTCAACTCAACTTGCATACACTTACGGTGTAAAGACACTCATGGAGCTTGCAAATGCAGAACTTGCATTGTCTAGAAGATTAGCTGATCAAATCAATATAGTTATGGAGTATCAAAAATATACTGCAAAGCTATCAAAAAATGATTTTAATTTGAATGAAAAAAAATTAAATTGCGGGTATTAATTATTTAATTTGTATTCATTGATAAGATATTGATGAATGTATTTTATTGCTTGGGGTTTTTAAAGGAAACGGTATGACAAAAACTTTAGATCTAGGATGTGGAGCAAAACCTAAAAACCCATTTAATGCTGATGAGTTTTTTGGGGTTGATGTTAGAAACGACTTAAGTATGGGTATTGTACAGGCTGACCTTGTTATTGAGGACATCCCTTTTGCATCAAACCATTTTGATTACGTTACGGCCTTTGATTTTTTAGAACATATTCCACGAGTGATTTATCATCCAAAGAGACGAAACTCATTTATCGAGTTAATTAATGAGGTATATAGAGTACTAAAAGTGGATGGTCTTTTTTTGTCCATGACCCCCGCTTACCCTCATGCAGTTGCTTTTAGAGACCCTACACATGTAAATATAATTACTGATGAAACATTCCCTTTGTATTTTGATGACGAAAACAGATGGGCATCATCATATGGTTTCAAGGGGAAGTTCAAAATTTTGCAACATGAGTGGAGAGGTCCTCATATTTATGCGATTTTAAAAAAAGTTTGATATTTAATTAATCTCATTGAGATTTTAAATTAATTGAAAAATTAATTCCTAATAATATATGTGAAGTCATAATTTTCAGTCTAAATAGTAAGTGATTTTAAGATTTTAAACACAAGATTTGTAGCGATGCAAATAGATGTTTTTCGGATTTTTGATGAAATTTCATCTTGATATTTCAAACCCCATTAATATATTAATGTTAAGTTCTATCTAATCTTTGTCTTGTATTATTTTAGTCTAAACATTTGGTAAAATCATGTATTTACTGTCGATTTTGGATTAATAATTAAATTTAAAGGTAAGCATGAAAATTACAACTCTAATACCTGCGTATAAGCCTAATTATTTGCTTGATTTGCTTATTTCTTTAAAAAACCAAACAGTTAAACCATATAAAATTATATTCTCTGATGATAGTCCTAATCAAGAGTTTGAAGGAATTTTTTCATCTAATAATTTTAAAGAATTAGTAGAGAATTTAAATATTGAAGTGATAAAAGGCCCTCAAGATGGGGCGTATAATAATTTTAGAAACTTACTTCATTATTATAATTTGGATGCTTCAAATCGAACGGAGTTATTTCACATTCTGCTTGATGACGATATATTATATCCTACGTTTTATGAGAGGCATATTTTTGCGCACTTACAGTTGCGTGCAACTTGTGTTGTAAGCCGTCGTTGGACAGCGCTTGAAAGTGGTCAACCATTTCGAGATTCACTACCATTACCAGAAGCAATTGCATCTCATCCAAATAGAATCCTGTCCTTGGATTCAGACCTTCTTTTTAAACATACCGTTGGTGAGGGTAAGAATTGGCTAGGTGAGTTTTCCAACGCCTCATTTAGAGCAGATATGGTCAACGAACTTGATCAAAGTGCCATGGTTGGAATTAGTTACAAGGGCTTGGAGGACCTTGGCGGCATTTTAAAAGCAAGCATGTCAGGTTCAGTTGGCTTCATCAATGAGCATCTTGGAGCATTTCGTACAAGCCCCATCCAGCACTCAGCTAATCCTATGGGACGACCTTTAAAGCTAGCCTTTCTGGCTTATGTTGCGCTGACTATTATTGGTCGGAACTTGGGAAAACTAACGGATGAGGTAGCTACCCAAGCTTTAAATCGCATTGCTCAGTTCATCACTCAAAACTATGGACATGAGTCTGATATGTCTGATTTTTGTGCACTTATGCCAGGTATTGCAGAGAGTCAAGTAACTACTGAACTTGAGTTTTTGCAACTGTGGGAAGATTTTAGTGAAGCATGTAATTTGACTCCGTTCCCTCCTCTACTGGTACCACAAGTTGAGATAACAATATTGTTGCCAGTTTACAACGGAGAAAGTTATATTAATCAAACGATCGAGTCCATGTTGGCGCAAAATTTTACTAATTTTGAAGTCCTTTGCATTGACGACTGCTCTACTGACTCAAGTATCAAAATACTTGAATATTATGCAAAATTGGACTCTAGAATTCGTATATTGCGAATGAGTTCAAACCAAGGTAATGTGCCGCTTGTACTTAATAAAACCTTAAATGAAATACGTGGGAAATATGTTGTTTATTCATCGCAAGATGACTTATTTTCAAAAGATTGGTTAATGAAGATGTACAGCCGCGCAAAGGAGACTGGTGCTGATGCTGTCGTGCCTGATTTGGTTTTTTATTATGAAAATGAACCTAACCTATGTAAAAAATTAATTGGTGTAAAAGGTAATAGAGAAGCCATTTTAACTGGCCGAGAGGCTACAGAGCTATCACTTGATTGGACAATACCTGGAAATGCAATGTGGAATGTTAATATTATAAGGCGGTTAAGATTTGCCGATTTTTCATTTAATGCAGATGAGTATTCAACTCGTGAATTTTATTTTTATGCTCGAAAAGTAGTTTTTTGTGATGGGATTTTTTATTACAGGCAAGATAATCCTGATGCAATTACAAAAAAAATATCAATTAAAAATTTCGATGCTGTATATACATTTATAAGGTTATTTGAATTTTTAAAAGAAAAAAATTACTCCTTTGATATTTATTCTTTGGAGGCATTGAAAGCAGTTCGTCTACTTGAGTTATTGAAAATTTGGTTCGACCAATACAAGGTGAATTTATCAGCAGCTGAAATTGAAACGGCTGAATTAAGTATAAAAAGAAATCAGGATGCTTTAATTGCCTTGGGCTTTTTGAACATCCACTAAAATTTTTCAAACTAAAAGCCGTAGGTTATTTAACTGTGACTGTCTAGAATAATGGCTACTGGTCTTGTGGTCTTGACCCTGTATTCCAGTACCGCCGGTATATTTAAGTTACCGATCGTTTTTCTTTGAACAGTGTTGGTGGCAAGTGCCCAAGTGCCCAAGTACCCAAGTACCCAAGTGCACTGTGCACTGTGCGGGTGATACAAATTGTAGTCATCGAATCAATCTTTCAGTTGAGCCATGCCAGTTTTTGAATCAGGCCGGTTTGACAGCTTGGCGTAGTCCAGCTTCAGCGTCTTCACAAAGCTCTCAGCCATGCCGTTACTTGGAGGGCTTGCCACGAATGTTGTTACAGGATTTAAACCAAGTTCTTTTGCAAAGCTTCTCGTCTCTGCTGCTGTGTAGTAACCGCCGTTGTCGGTAAGCCACTCAAGCGTTTTTGGGGCCAAGCCTTAGGTGGTGTAGGCCGACTTGGGCTACCGGGGTGTTGGCAAGGACAAGCGGCTAACCGATGATGAGCGCAGGTTGCTCAAACGCCGCCAAGCGATCGAGCCGATCATCGGGCACCTAAACTCAGACCACCGTATGGACCGCAGCCATCTCAAAGCTCAGAGGGCAATGCGCTCACGCGGAGTTGTGGGCGGCGGGCTACAACTTCCGCTGGCTGCTGCGGATGATCGCCCGGAAAGGCGTGAGCCTTTTGTTGTGCCTGTTGTAGGTAAGCGGTTTGACGGACTTGTGTGCAAAATTGACAGAAATCTTCGGCCTCAACCGACGGCAAAACTCTGATCAACGCTGGGCGATGGCTTGAAATGAATTATGCAGTGGCGACTCATTAAGCGCTTTAACAGGCACCAAGGCCAGCACATTCATTGCTTTTCGGCAGGCACAGGACTGCGTGCGGCTACGCCGATTGGGTAAGAGCCTCAAATGAGTACACCGCGCTGGCGCTTTCGCTTAGGCGCATGGGGGAGTTTTGGGTGGCTAATTCACAGTGGCACAACAACACTCATATGCAAGACGCCCGCGAGTTGTTCTGGCGCATGGTGACTTGCTACTAACTAACTCAGGCCAGGGTTTTTAGGAGTTTGGGTGCGGGGTCTATGGCTGAGACTCTGCGATTACCAATGCCTTGTCGAAGTTTGAAGCGTTTGTGCCGATTTGAGAAACTCACCAATGAAAACTCTGATAACCCAGCTAAAAGATTGGTTCGATGACTACAATTCGCATTAACCACAATTGTGTTTAGTGCAAGGGTAATGGTCCGATAAGTAAGAAGCCATGAAGATGGTCATTGCAGACACAGGTTTGACCAACAAGAAAAGTATTGAAAAGTAAATCTCTAAAAAGGGTTATCAATTTGTCTATTTCTAAAATCGATAAAGAAAACTATCCAAGCATCGCACTGATTGATACCACCCTCCGTGCTAATCATCGTTTTGCGGCGGGTAGTATTGATCGTTGTATCGATTTATTTGGTGAAACGTGGGCCACTGAGTTTGAGCAAGTGATTGGTTCTTTGTTTTCAAGCACTGAAGCGCTGGTGGCAGCAGTCAAAGGTTATGCTACTTTTGCCATGCAATCCATGAGGCTGCAAGCTCAATTTGAGCGTGAGCTTAAATACAAGGCCAAGACGCATGAGCAAGCTGCTAGCGAGGTTTATTTTAACGAGCAGCACATGATGCAAGAATACTTGCCAGGTTTGCTTTTATCGCATTTCTTATGGCCACACCACTATCGTCAGCTCCAATTTTTTGACAGCGCTTTTATCCAAGCGATGCGAGTGGCTGGGGCCACTTCATTTATGGAAGTGGGCATAGGAACCGGTTTATACTCTAGCCTAATGTTACGCAAGCTACCTCAAGTCTCAGGTAGGGGTCTGGATATAAGTCCGTCTTCAAAGCAGTTTACTGAGGCACAAATGGAAGCGCTCAATATTGCCAATCGCTACCAAGTAGAACTGCGCGACGTCACCATCACGCCCATGGAACCCAAGGCCAGCTGGCTGGTTTGTGTAGAAGTACTGGAACATCTTGATGACCCTGTTGCTTTCTTGCGCGGTTTACGCCGCAATATGGAACCAGGTGCACGCGCCTTTATTACTGCCGCATTGAATGCAGCACATACGGATCATATTTATCTATATCGCAATGCGAATGAGGTGTTGGCACATCTTGTTGAGGCAGGCTTTACCTTAGAACAATCATTTGTTGGTTCCGCGTACAAGCCCGCATCACCCGGCTTGCCAGTACCTGAAGCTGCCGCGTTCATTGTTTATTAAAGGCAATAGCCAATGTCGATGCCAAACAAACTGGAAGGGGAATTTGTCAATCTAAGACCATTGCAGGTCTCTGATGCCGAGTTAACCTATAACTGGCGCCGTGCGGAACGAGCCAAATACCTCAACCAAGGTGCCGAAAGCGTGGCGCTTCAAGCAACATGGATTGCCTCTCGACCTGCCTCTGAATATAACTTTGTAATTGAACTCAAAACGGGGCATCCAATCGGCATGCTTTCGCTGATTGGAATAGACACCACCAATCGGCACGCCGAGCCTGGCCGCTTCCTGATAGGTGATGAAGCCGCAGCACAAGGTGTGCCAGCTGCAGTTGAGGCCATGAAATTACTCTACGAATTAGCCTTTGACAAATTGGGCTTGGTCCGCGTGTGCGGCATCATCGCAGCCAACAATACTCTGATGATCAAGTGGCAAAAATACTTAGGTATGAAGGAAGAAGGCCGTCTGCGCAATCACCTGTGCCAGAAAAATGGTATTTTTGAAGATGCTATCTACCTTGGTATGTTGGTTGAGGAATACCATAAGACAGCTCTTCCGCGCATGAGGGTGCTAATTGCTGCCGCTCGCTCCAAATAATTCAACACGAGGACTATCCAATGCTTAACAAAGACGCCATCCAAGCCATCATCTTGCAAGCGCTGAAAAACATCAATGAAGAACGTGGGCCAGACGAGCAGTTGAAAATTGATTTGAACACTCGTCTGTTTGGGGCAGATGCTGTATTGGATTCTCTTTCCCTGGTCTCGGTCATTGTTGACGTAGAGAGCGCTGTGTCGGAACAAGTTGGTCACGAGATTAGCCTCACAGATGACCGAGCAATGAGTCAAGAAATTTCGCCCTTCAGCGACGTGAACACATTGACGGACTACATAGAATTATTGATATCGGAAGTAGCATGAACACTGCCGTCTCGACCTATGTCGGCAAAATAACACTGGTTACCGGCAGTCGCCGGGGTGTAGGAAGACTAATTGCCGAGCACATACTTAGCAATGGAGGCCAGGTGATTGGCTTTGCTCGAGGCGAATCGACAATTGTTCATCCAAACTACTATCACTTTCAAGTCGACATCGGCGACCCGACTTCGGTTCAGCAGGGGTTTGCTGCGCTTAAGAAGCTAACTGAAAACGTCCATATCGTGATCAACAACGCCGCCGTGTTGACCTCACAGTACGCGATGATCATGCCACCATCCCAAGCACAAGCGATGATCAATACCAACCTGATGGGGGCCTTCATGGTCTCACGCGAAGCTTCAAAGCTAATGCGCAAGGGCAAATGGGGCCGCATCATCAATATTGGTTCTATGGCGGTAAGCCTAGAGCCCATAGGCGATTCGGTCTATGCCGCCTGCAAGGCGGGCCTGACGACCCTGGCCAATGTGATGGCAAAGGAGCTGGCACCTTTGAACATCACCTGTAATACCTTGTCAATCACTGCAATCAAGACCGATATGTTGTCGCAACTGCCGGCGGACAAGATCGATGCTGTAATTGCCAGCCTTCCAATTCCGCGCTATGCGGAGGCCGATGACATTTTCAACATCATCGATTTTCTCGCTTCAGAGCGCAGCTCCTACATCTCGGCGCAAACCATTTACATGGGTGGAGTCAATTGAGATGGCAAGCGTGGTGGGCAATTGGGGCGGTGGTAACATCTGGCGCATCACCAGTGGCGAGTTCTCGTCAAACTCCTATTTTTGTGAGGCGCAGGTTGAAGGCGGAGGCATTTTGATTGATGCTGGGCTAGATGGTAAGGCGATTGATGCCGAATTGAGTGCGCATGGTTACCGCCCGAACGCTGTGTTTTGTACCCATGGCCACTTCGACCACACCGGCAGCGCATCGTTCTTCCAGCAGAAATATGGCTGCCAGGTGGTTGTCCCCAAGGCCGACAACAAGCTGATGAAGTCCTCAAACTTCATGCTAATGGCATTAAAGCTGAAGCAAAAGGTGGTGTTACCCAATGCCGCGCTGGTGGATGCGGACCATGTCGCCAACATCGCTGGCACGTCGCTGCGCTATTTGCCCGCACCTGGCCACACGCCAGGCTCTTGCATCATCGAATTCGGCAGTGCTTGGTTCACTGGCGATACGCTGTACGCGCGCGGCATCGGACTGTCACATTTACCTGGTGAGGACCAAGCGTTGTTGAAACAGACCATACTAAGCTACTGGAACGATTTGACACCTGAACGCACTATTTATCCTGGCCATGGCAACGCCGCCAGTGGCCTCTTGGTCCGTACCGGCAACACCGCGTTGTTAGACTTTTTAGGAATGGCGGTCACGTGAATACGCCCCCCTCATCAGCCATTACCATTTCAGGCGTCGGCCATCATTTGCCGGAGCACGCGGAAGACAATGCTACCCTGTGCCGTAATTTGGATGTAACTCCCGAGTGGATCGTCGAAAAGACCGGTATCGAGCAGCGCTTGATCGCTGGACCAGATGAATCTGCATCTCAGTACGCGGTGCTGGCGGCGCAGCGAGCAATAGAGATGGCAGGTATAAGTGTCGATGAAGTTGACCTGATCATCGCCTGCACTTTCTCTGGCGATTACATCTACCCGCCCTTATCTGCCAAGGTGCAGATGGCGCTGAAAGCGCCCCATGCCCAGATCTTCGACCTGCAGGCCAATTGCACTGGATTTGTCACCGGCCTGACTGTGGCCTCGGATCGCATGCGCGTAGACCCATCCGTGAGAAATGCGGTCGTGATTGGCGTGGAATTTCTCTCTCGGTACATAGACCGATCGGATGTGAATACTGCGATTTATCTAAGTGACGGTGCAGGTGCCGCAGTATTGAGTCGCAGCGATGATCCAGCCTGTGGCATCAAATCGTCCGCCTTCCATACCGATAGTTCTAATTACGAATCGGTGCGCATGCGCGGCGGTGGCTCCAGTTATCCAATCATGGGCCGCTCTTTCGATCCGGCAGTCGATTACATGGAGATGAACGGAATCGCTACTTGGAAGCAGGCCATCACACATCTTCCTCGCGTGATTCGCAAAGCTTGCGAGAAGAGTGGTGTGGCGCCCGCAGAGGTAGATTTCTTGCTGTTTCACCAGGCGAATTTGCGCATGATCGAATATATTGTGCGCAAGATGGGCTACAAGTTAGAGCAGACATATACCAATGTTCACCGCGTTGGCAATACTGGCGCTGCCTCGCTGGCGATCGCCATGAGCGAGGCGGTGCAACTGAAGCTATTGAAGGATGGCGATTCAGTGGTGCTGGCTGCCGTGGGCGCCGGCTTCAACTTCGGCGCCTCGGTATGGCACTGGAAGATGGGTATGAAGGAAGCTTAAATGTTTAAAGATTTCGATGCAATCCAGGTTGGCGAAACGCAGACGCTGACCAAAAACATTACCGAAGCAGATGTGCGCAAGTTTGTCGAGATGACGGGTGATGACAATCCGCTGCACGTTGACCGAGCGTATGCTGAGACCACCGCATTCAAAGACATCGTGGTGCATGGCATGCTGGGTGCTTCATTTATCTCCACCGTAATCGGCACCAAACTGCCCGGGACTGGCGCTTTATGGGTGTCACAGAATATGGAATTTCTCCTGCCTGTGCGTTTGGGAGATACGCTAACTATCAGTGCTACTGTTTTAAGAAAGCATGAGCGAGAGCGCCTACTAGAGTTAGATACGCGTATCCTTAACCAGAATCGGCAATTGATTTTGACCGGTGTAGGCAAGGTGAAGGTGCTATTGGCGGCAGAGCCTGAGGAAAAACCAGCAGCCGATGCGCGTCCGCGCGTGGTCATAGTGACTGGCGGTGCAGGCGGTATTGGCAAAGCCATTTGCCAGCGTCTTGCGGCTGATGGCTATAACGTGGTGGTGAATTATCGCGGCAAGGCTGATCGTGCAGGTCAGATTGCGACTGAAATCAATGCGACCGCCGCGAACGAAACTGGTGACCGCTTAGGCCGGGCGCTGGCGGTACAAGCGGATATCAGCACCGAGGCCGGTGCGCAGGCGCTGTATCAGGCGGCGGTGAAGGCGTTTGGTGCGGTCGGTGTTCTGGTAAATAATGCCTCGCCCCACATCAACCCTAAGCCATTGGGTTCAACTGCCTGGGACGACATACAACAGCAGATGGACGTGCAGGTCAAAGGCGCGTTCCTAATGACCAGTGCTGTGGTGCCTGAGATGAGTGCGCGCAAATGGGGCCGCATCGTCAATATCACGTCGCAGGTGCTGGATGGCCCACCAACCGTAACATGGTCGAGCTATGCGATGGCCAAGGGCGCGTTGCAAGTATTCTCAAATTACATGGCGGCCGAACTTGGACCGCAGGGTATTACTGTCAATTGCGTCTCGCCAGGCATGTGCGAGACCACCTTGATTGGTGATATTCCGGAGAAGGCGCAGCTGATGATTGCGCGCCAGACGCCGTTGCGCCGATTGGCAAAACCATCGGATGTGGCAGCGGCGGTGGCTTACCTGGTGTCAGATGATGCCGACTTCGTAACCGGCGATACATTGGCTGTCAATGGCGGCATGGCAATCCGATGAGCAATTCAATGGCTGATACTCATTTAGCAGTTCTTGCCAAAGCCGAAAGCACCATGATGCAGCTCACGCAGGCTGTAACTGAATTGGAAAAACAAGAGCAGCCGCGCACAATTAAGATCGGTGTTTCTTCCTCCGTAACCGTGGACCTATTGAACGTTTACCTGCGCAAGCATGGACTTCTGAATGGCGCCAAGATTGAGCTGGTGGACGGCAATTACGACGATCCCTTTGGCGACATCGACAAGTTCATGCAAGTCGGTGTTGAGCTGATCGTGCTCCTACCCTTCTTCGACAACCTGATGCCTTCTTTTGAAGCGCAGCTGCAAAGCCTAGATCCCGCATTCATCGATGCCAAGGAAGCAGAATTGCGCCAACGCTACCGCATGGTATTCCTTAAGGCGCGCTCTTTGCAAGCGATTTACCTTGGTACCTTCCATCGCATGGGCAGTGCTGCCAATTCGGGCAACCAGGATACAGTGTCAGCTGTGTTGGCACGTTTCAATGCTGCGCTGCGCGAAGAGGCTTTGGCATTTGCCAATATCCAGATCATTGATACGGAAGACATTGTGCGGGCAGTAGGTGAAGGCGCGGCGTTCGATGCGCGCTTCTACTTTCGCAGCAAGGCACCCTACACAGGTGCCTATATGAACGAGCTAGCGCGACGTATTGCCGCCACCTCGCGTGGCTTTGGCGCTTACTTCTACAAGTTACTTGCACTTGATTGTGACAACACTCTGTGGGGCGGCGTAATTGGAGAAGATATGCTTGGCGGCATTAAACTCAATCGCTACGATTACCCTGGGAACATTTTTTGGCGCATGCAACAGGAATTTGCTGCGCTCGAACGGCAGGGTATCCTACTTGCACTGGTCACCAAAAACAATCCGGCCGACGTCGATGAAGTGCTGCATAACCACCCCGACATGGTGCTCAAGGCGTCGCAGATCGTTGCCAAAAAAATCAATTGGGAGGATAAGCCCTCCAACCTCCGCGCCCTAGCCAAAGAACTCAACATTGGCTTAGAAAGCATCATCTTCCTCGACGATTCCTCCTTCGAGTGCGAAGCCGTACGGCAGCAGTTGCCGATGGTAAAAACCGTGCAGGTTCCATCCGCACTATCTGACTATCCAAACGTCGTCGCCGAAATCAAATCTTTGTTTTTGGCCGGTGGAATTGCTGCCGACAGCAAAAGGAAAACCGAACAATATAGACAGCGCGCGGGTGCCGAAGAACTCAAAGCACAGTTTGAAACCCAGGAAGCGTATTTAGCTTCCCTAGAACTCAAGGTTGAATTGACGCGCAATGCCCGAGCCAGTGCCGGACGGATTAGCGAGTTGTCACAGAAGTCCAATCAGTTTAACCTGACGACACACCGATATAGCGTTGCCGAGATCGAACAGATGATGGCTGCAGACACCCATGCGGTTTACTCGTTGGTGGTTAGCGATAAATTCGGCAATGCCGGTCTGACGGGTGTGGCGGTGATGCGATATGAAAACAAGGTTGCCACCGTTGAAAACTTCTTGATGAGCTGCCGAGTGATAGGGCGCGGCGTCGAAACGGGTATTTGGACTCGCATCGCCGCTGATGCGCTTCAACGTGGCTGCACAGAGCTGCATGCTAATTTTATTCCGAGTGCAAAAAATGCGCAGGTAGCCGACTTTTATGACCGCTTGGGCATGACAATGACAGAAGAAGGCTATGGCACGCGTCATTACGTGATTGCCATTGCTGATTTTGATGCACCTCCCAATTCTTGGATAGAAATGACTTATGTTGAATGAAGACACACTGAAACAAGTAATGGCAACCATGCTTAAAGTGGATGCCTCTGACATCAATGCTGAGTCCAGCATGGACAACATGCCAAACTGGGACTCGCTGCGCCATATGAATTTGGTTTTGGCGCTAGAAGAGGAGTTCAGAGTCACTATTTCCGATGAAGATGCGGGAAATATCACGTCCTATAAGCTGATCAAGCTGGTACTCGAAGACCTGTTAACTGCAGAAGGTTAAGGCTCATGATGGAATGGTTGATCGAGCGGTTTCAGACCTCGCCCGAGCGGATCGCCTTCATTCACGAAGGTCGCGAAGTCAATTATGCGGGTGTGGTTTCCACGATTGACGAGTTCTTGACACGCTTGCAGCACGCAGGTATCCAACCCGGTCAGACAGTTGTCGTCCTAGGTGATTATTCACCGGAAGTTTTCTGTATGGTGATGGCGCTGTGCCGCAATGGCAGCATCGTGATTCCTCTGACACACAACTCAGTGGTAGAAGAATCGGAAGCCTTAGCCGTGTCTGGCTGCGATTGGTATCTGAAGTTTGATGCGGCTGGCCGCGACGCGGTCATGACCTATCGCGGTCTGAAAAGCGATAACACGCTCCTGGATGAATTTCGTCAGCGCGGTGCACCTGGCATAGTTCTGTTTTCATCCGGATCGACCGGTAAACCCAAAGGCATCCTGCACGACTTTAATCAGGTCACAGAAAAATTTCGCCAGCAGCGCGCGCCAGTAGTGGCCATACCTTTTTTGATGATTGACCACTTCGGTGGTATTAACACCATCCTAGCGCTGGCCTCAAGCTTGGGAACGGTGGTGACGGTGGCCGACCGATCTGTACCCAATATATGTGCTGCCATTGAGAAGTACAAGGTTGAGTTACTGCCAGCAACGCCGTCTTTCTTGACGCTAATGATGGCATCTAACCTGCAGAGTCAATTCGACTTGTCGTCGTTAAAGCGAATTACATACGGCACAGAAGTTATGCCGCAATCAACACTAGATCGATTAAGTAAAGCATTTCCAAATGCAGTGTTACAGCAAACCTACGGCCTTTCTGAAGTTGGCGTACTGAGGTCTCAGTCGCGGGGTGATGGATCACTGTGGGTTCGCATCGGTGGTGAGGGATTTCAGACAAAAATAGTCAATGATGTATTGTGGATTAAATCTGAATATGCAATGGTCGGCTACTTGAATGCACCCTCAGAATTTGATGCTGAAGGCTGGTTCAACACACAAGATCAGGTCGAAGTAGAGGGTGAATATTTCCGTATTCTTGGTCGGGTCACTGATTTAATCAATGTAGGCGGACAAAAAGTTTATCCAACTGAAGTTGAGAACATCATTCTAGAAATTGAAAATATAAAAGATGTTGCGGTTTTTGGTGAAAAACATGCATTGCTAGGTCAAATTGTTGTTGCCAAGATAGTCTTGAAAAATCATGAAGCGGTCGAAAGCGTTAAAAAAAGAGTGCGCCTTGCTTGTTTGAGTCAATTAGCGCCGTTTAAGGTGCCTGCCAAAGTTATTCTGGCAGAAGGTGTGTTGCACAGTGCCAGACAAAAGAAAATTCGGCGAGTGTAGTGATATTGAAAACATGCAATAAGGTTCTGCGATGAATATTGACCTGTGTAAATTAATCAACTTTCCAAAAATTACAGATGCCCGTGGAAACCTGACGTTCGTTGAAGGTGGAAATCAAATCCCATTTGACATTCAGCGTGTCTATTACCTTTACGACGTTCCTGGTGGAGCTCAGCGTGGAGGACATGCCCACAAGGATCTTCATCAAGTCATTATTGCAATGTCAGGAAGTTTTGATGTGTTGTTGGACGATGGCACAAACAAGAAACGCGTTCATATGAATCGTTCTTATAACGGCCTCTATGTCTGCCCCATGATATGGCGTGAACTTGATAATTTTTCTTCAGGCTCTGTTTTGATGGTTCTGGCATCTAACAAGTATGACGAGTCTGACTATTACCGTGAGTATGCAGACTTTTTAAACGCTAGGTGAAGCTATGAGCATTCCATTTTTAAACATAAGCGCTGCCTACCTTGAATTAGAAAAAGATATCAATGCCGCTGTTCAGCGATCATTGGCTTCGGGTTTTTACATTGGTGGTCCAGAGGTAGAAGCTTTCGAAAATGAATTCGCAACCTACTGCGGCGCGGGTTATTCAGTGAGTGTTGCCAACGGCTTAGACGCTTTACACCTAGCGCTGCGTGCAATGGATGTTGGGCCTGGCGATGAGGTGATTGTCCCAAGCAATACATACATTGCGACTTGGCTGGCTGTGAGCCATTGCGGAGCCACGCCAATGCCGGTAGAACCAGATAGTAGTACACACAACATCAATCCTGAACTAATTGAAAGAGCAATAACGCCACGAACAAAGGTCATATTGCCCGTACATCTATATGGTCAACCAGCGGACATGGATCCAATTTTGGCTATCGCTAAAAAGCACCGTCTAAAGGTGCTCGAAGATGCTGCGCAGGCACATGGCGCACGGTACAAAGGAAGGCGAATTGGTTCGCATGGTAACGTTGTGGCATGGAGCTTTTACCCAGGAAAAAATCTTGGCGCCGTAGGGGATGGCGGTGCAATTACAACTAACGATGTCGAGTTGGCAAATCGAATAAAGCTACTTCGTAACTATGGTTCGCATCATAAGTATGTGCATGAAATACAGGGCTTCAATAGTCGTCTGGATCCGATACAAGCCGCAGTTTTGCGGGTTAAGTTGGCTCATCTGGATAATTGGAATATGCGCCGTCAAGAAATTGCCGAAACATATCAAAGCTCACTAAAAGATCTCAATATTAAATTACCAAAAGTACTAAGTGGTGCAGACCCAGTTTGGCATTTATTTGTAATTAATCACCAAAACCGAGACTCACTGCAAGAATCTCTTCATGCGAATGGAATAGGTACCTTAATACATTACCCAATCCCACCACATTTACAGCAAGCCTACAGTCAATTACAAATTCCCAAGGGCGGATTACCACTTGCAGAACAGCATGCGAAAACGTGCCTAAGCCTTCCCATTGGACCGCACCTCGACAAAAAATCTATTGCTACAATTATTTCTACGTTAAAAAAACTTGCTTAAAGCTAGCAAGATCGTCAAATAAAGCCAATGGTCGCGGCGCGAAGGTTGCTCATACTTAAGGCCTAGCTGTGGGCAAAGAAAACTTTTTATGCCCTTTTAGCTGATGAAACAGACAGGTCTAAACGGCAATCAATTTGAAAAACATTAAGTCTGTCATTTTGAAGTTCTTGTTTTGGCCTTGCTTCACAGGCTTGAATGCACTGGCCTTAAGCCTTGCTCCTTACTTGCCGCCTTTGGACATTATTTGCTGGTGGGACAAGGCGCAACATGCCATTGCAATTTGTACGTTGGTCGGTAATCCTCCCCATTTGCAAGGGGGTCAGAAGTAGAAACGTTATGCCGACATGGCCAGTTTCTGCTTCGGTGTAAATCCACCCAGAGCCATATTCGGACGGTCATTGCTATATGACCACATCCACCGGGAGGCAAACTCTTGAACTTGTTCTAAGCTCGACCAGTAATATTGTGACAGCCATTCATAGTGAACGGTCCTGTTGAATCTTTCAACATAAGCATTTTGCTGTGGGTTGCCAGGCTGAATATATTCAAGCTTGATTCCCCATTCTGCTGCCCAGTTCTGAATCGCAGCACTGATTGGTCTTGACCCTGTATTCGGGACCATTGTCGCAACGAATAATCTGAGGCTTTCCGCGCCAAGAAATCATTTGCTTAAGCTCTCTGATAACTCGCTCTGCTGGCAACGAGAAATCCGCCTCCATGCCAATGGCTTCTCTGTTGTAGTCGTCAATCACATTGAACAACCTGAATGTTCTGCCGTCTTCAAGCTGGTCAATGCATAAAGTCCATTGACCAAACCTGATTGATTTCAAGTGGCACCGTCAAAGTCTCTGGCTTCTCGCGAATTAATCGCTTTAGAGGTTTGATCCTCAAGTTCAGCTCCAACTTTTTGTAGACCCTGTAAACACGCTTGTGGTTCCATTTAAAACCCTTGAGGTTGCGCAAATACAGATAGCAGAAGCCAAAGCCCAAATTGCGGTTGTTCTCCGTCAGCTTGATCAGCCAACTTGCAACTTCTTCATTCTCTGCATCAAGCTTTCTCTCGTAGCGGTAACAAGACTTACTGATCCTAAAGGCCTGGCAGGCCACCCGAATGCAAATGCCGCGCTCCTTGACTGCTTTGATGGCCATCTCCATACGTCGGGATGGCCTCACCACTTTTTTCTAGAGCCTCCGAAACGATCTCGGCCTTGAGCTTCTCCTCAAGGTACATCTTCTTGAGTCGCCGGTTTTCTTCTTCAAGCTCTTTCATGCGGGACAAAATTGAAACGTCCATGCCGCCATATTTGGCTCGCCATTTGTAAAAGGTGGCAGTGCAAATACCCAATTCTCGGCAAATATAAGGAACGCCAAAACCACCCTCAACGCGTTTTACGGCGTCCATGAATTGGCTATCGATGAATTTTGACTTTCTCATGTAGAACCTCTTTCACTGGAAAAAATTCTACTTCTAACTCCTTTGGTTCTAAGGAACGATTACCAGTGAACTTGGCAACTTGCCGTCAACGCTGTTCAGGAAGAAAGGATCGGTAACTTAAACATACCGGCGGCACTGGATTACAGGGTCAGGACCACCGACTACCCATGAGGGTAGTCGGATCATTCACAACGGTCGTTAACTCAGCTTAAACCAGACGTCCACCAACTTATGAATTTCTTCATCTGTTGTTTGGTAACTTGACTCAAGACCAATCCAGTTTCCGGCATCGTCCTGAGACACAGGTGTAAAGCCGAGTGACAGA
>JACCDX010868931.1_pt1 | contig 17740 bp, 16 predicted proteins | sample 7449681 | NCBI WGS metagenome assembly JACCDX01 (sample SAMN15323450, study PRJNA562643) | freshwater metagenome | isolation source: river surface water | place: USA:Blue River Watershed | collected 2017-08-18
ACAGTTCACCAGAAAATTTTTCAAGTGCATATTTACGTGCCTTATCTATATCGTCCATGGCACGGCGGCGTATATTCTCGCCTTCTGCCTTGGCATATAACACGGCGGCTTGTTGCTCAGCCAGTTGCGCCTCTAATTCGGCAATGCGTGCTTCGGGGGTGGCCGCTGTATCAGTGCCAGCGTCTGCCGCTTGTGCTAGATTTTCTTGGTTTTCGGATTGGTTTTCTTGCATGATATCCCTCAACAATAGTGTTAATTTGCATAGCCTTGCTCAATACTCTTAAGCTGAGTGGGGACATAAAAGCGGATTTCAAGAGCAGATTGGAAAATTTTTTACCGGCTAAGCAAGTTTGGCTGCTGAGGTTTTTATTTTGGCCGACTAACTGAGTCGAGCTACTTGCTGTAATACCGCTTGCACTGTGGGTATTTGAGCTATCCCGCCTAAGTTAACCACCTTGGGATTGCCGGGGGTGTATAGGCCAGTCTTTTCAGGGTCAGTGTCGGTATAAATGCCGATGGTGGGAATATTCAGCGCTACTGCCAAATGCGCCAAGCCCGTATCAACGCCTATCGCTAGTTTGGCTTGGGCAATGATATGTGCCAGTTGTTGCAAATTGCAGGCCGGTAAAACGCTGGCATTGCCACAAGCTTGAGCGATGTGTTGCGCTCGCAGCTGCTCAGCTTTGCTAGCCCAAGGCAATAGCACTTGCAGTCCATCTTTAGCCAGCGCATTGCACAGCGCTATCCAATGCGCAGTCGGCCATAACTTGCTGTTACGACTGCTGCCATGTAGGGCTATGACCGTTTGACTCAGTTGATGGTTGGCTTGTCGGCTAGCGATGCCTGCATCAGCCTGTGCAGGCGGCATGCTATAGCCTAGCGCTAGTGCGGCTAGGCTGCGATTGCGAACGACGGCATGTTGCGCTTTGCTCACTGTATGGCGTTGGTGATATAGCAAGCTGGCGATTGGTTCACGTGCCGAGGCGCTGTCATAACCATGTCTCACTCCCTTAGCCCAAGAGCTCATCCAGGCGCTTTTAAGTAGACCTTGGGTGTCCAGCACGATATCGTATTGACGCTCTGCGATGGCTTGACGACTGGCGCATATGGCTTGCCAAGTGCTAGGACTAAAAAGCGCTTTGCGCCATTGTCTTAGGGCGACCGGCAGCACACGATGTACATGCGGATGCAATTTAACAATATCGGCAAAGGATTGCTCGACCACCCAATCGATTTGCGCATCAGGATAGTGGCGTAGGATGTCATGGATAATGGGCAGGTTGTGGATCACATCACCCATTGAGGAGGTTTTTACGATGAGCAGTTTAAGCATAGCCGGCATTTTCGCATACAATGCCACTTTATTTGTACCGTAGGTAATCCGTCAGTGCGCTTCGCTTTTCTGATATTCAAATATTTCCCCTTTGGGGGTATGCAACGCGATATGTTGCGTATTGCCCAGCGTCTTGCCGATACTGGGCATGAGGTGGAAATTTTTACCATGCAGTGGCAAGGCGACAAACCGCAGGGCAATATCACCGTGCATGTTTTGCCTAGCCAAGGACTGACCAATATTCGCCGCTATCAAAGCTTTTTGGATAAGGTACAAGGCCAGATTGAGCAGCGTGCAAATAGTAACACTGCGTTCGATTTGGTATTGGGATTTAATCGGGCAAAGTGGTTGGATGTGTATTTTGGCGCCGATCCGTGTTTTAAAGAGCGCGCCTATACTCAACGCCCATTTCTGTACCGATTGACTCCGCGTTACCGTTGGTTTGCTGCCTGCGAGCGAGCGATATTTTCTGAGGACAGCGATACCGATATTTTGCTGTTATCCAATCAGGAAAAACCCAATTTTCAAAAGTGGTATCAAACCCCTGAGCAGCGCTTGCATTTCATTCCACCTTACCTGCCCGCGCAACGCTTTATCTTGCAAGATAAACAACAAATGCGTACCTATTTGCGCCAACAGTTTCAACTCAAGCCAGATGACTTTGTATTTCTCTTGGTAGGGTCTGGTTTCTTTATGAAGGGATTGGATAGGGCGATTGCCGCTGTCGCCAGTTTGCCAACCTCATTAAAACAAAGCCTCAAGGTGATTGCCATCGGACAAGATAAGCCTGAACCTATGTTGAAATTGGCGAAACAATATGGCGTAGCAGAGCAATTCATTATCTCGAGTGGGCGCAGCGATATCCCACAATTAATGCAAGGTGCGGATGTCTATCTCCACCCTGCACATCGAGAGAATACCGGCTTGGTGATATTGGAGGCGATGGCTTGTGGTTTGCCGGTGCTGACTACGGCCACCACTGGTTATTCGAGCTATGTGGCGGATGCTAAGGCCGGTATCGTGGTGCCGAATCCCTATCAGCAAGCGAATTTAGACCATGCCATGTTGCGTATGATGACGGTAGACGACTTGGCCAAGTTTGGGCGCGCGGGCAGACAGTCCGCCGAACGTGTGATGGGTGCCAATGACGGTCATGCGGAAGCCAATATCTTGCTTGAGTTGGCGCAACAACGGAGTCGCCGCTCTGCGCCTTTTGCCGGTATGCGTTTTGAACAGGTGATGCAGCTGCGCGGGACTTTTTTCCGCAACTTACCCAAACGAAAAACCATGCAGGTGCAATATCAGGGCCAGTCCTACTTTGTGAAATTACATTTAGGGGTAGGGTGGGGCGAAATTATTAAAAATCTCCTCAGCCTAAAGTGGCCAGTCATAGGCGCCGCCACAGAGGCGCGCGCCATACGCAGACTGAGTGCCCTTGGCATAGCCACGACGCCTTTGGTGAAGTTCGACCAGCGTGGATGTAATCCAGCCACACAACAGTCGTATTTGATTACCCGAGATTTGGGGCAAGTGACGGCTTTGGATATGTGGTTTGCGGAACAGCAAACCAAAGCCAAGCGACAGGGCATGATTAAAGAAATCGCGCGTATTAGCGCGACCATGCATCAGCATGCCATTTATCATCAGGATTTATATCTGTGTCATTTTTGCTTGGCGCCTAATTCGCGATCATCTAAACCTAAGCTGTATCTGATCGATTTACATCGCTGTCGCATGTTATCCAAGCCGAATCTAAAGGCTGCCATTAAGGATGTGGCGGCACTGTATTTCTCCGCGATGGATTTGCCATTCTCGTCTGAGGATTGGGACTTGTTCTGTCAGTATTACACCGCATTAGAGGGGAATTTTGCGCTGCAAGATAGCTTTTGGGTGCAAGTTAAACGACGTGCTGAGCAACTGCATGAAAAATTCCATTCCAACAAATTCCAACAGCGCTTGGCACAAGAAAAAGCCCGTTTGGGTGCTTAATCACGAGTATTTTTATTATGGATGCCTAATTTTTTTAAAGCTCTGCGCGAAGCTTTATAGCGGTCATATGCCCAATAGTATTGGCTTGGACAGGCGCGAATTTGATGCTCAATCGCTTGATTGAGTAAGCTTGGTGTGGAGACTTGAGCGCTATCCAGCGCATGTAAATGAATGCTAAATCCTTGGCTATCCGGCAAGCGTTCGCCAAATGCCATAATCACTTGCGCTTGGGTTTTAAGCGCCAGCTTGGAAACCAAGGTCATGGTGTAAGCCGGTTTGCCAAAAAAGTCTGCCCATTCTCCCTCGGCTTTGCTCGGTGTCTGGTCTGGCAGTATGCCTACTGCCTCGCCACGTTGTAGCGCTTGCAATAATAAACGTACGCCTTGACGGTTGGCCGGGGCTAGGCTTACCCCAGGTTGCTTTCTGCCGCCCTCTATAAGCCCACTTAGCCAGCGCAGTTTGGGGGGGCGGTACAGCACAGTAATGGGGTGGTGGGCGCCGTAATAAATCGAGGTGATTTCAAAACAGCCCAAATGAGGTGTTAAAAATATAATGCCACGTTTTTTTTGCAAAGCTTGCTCGACCAGATCCCAATTCTGGCAGTGCTTGACTAGGCGAATCGCCTCTGACTGGGCAGATTTCCAGAGTAAAAAAGACTCCACCATGGACTGACAAACTTGTTTCAGGTTTTGTTTGATAAGGCCATTTAAATCCTGCTCTGATAAGGCTGGGAAGGCAATACGCAGGTTTTGGCTGATAGAGCGCTTAATCGGATTTGGCAATAGCCAGAGCATGCCCCCAATAAAAGTGCCAAGTCCGTGCGCTAGAAACAAAAATCGATGAATACTGTTCACGTTATTTGACCTTCTTGATGGTCATGTGATGCAAAGTGGTATTTATCATAATGATATAATTATGTTGGGTTGGCTATTAATTTTCTTCAAATCTGGATAACACAATTCATGAGCAATCATTGGTCTTTTGAGTATCTTTGGAATATCCAGGCCGATCATATAGATGATGTCAATCGCAGAAAACATGGCTGGAGTGCGGTGAGCTGTATCAGTCTTAAGGGCGAGCAGGATAAAAGATTTTTTCTAAAACGCCAAGAAAACTATTTTTCAAAAAACCTGCGCCATCCTTTTCGAGGTGAACTCACCTTAGTGAACGAACATCGCATCCTAAGCTTTCTTCAAGCACATGGAGTGGGAACCCCAACAATCGCTTTTTTTTCTAGCCAATATTCAGCCAATCAGGCACGCGCAATATTGATGACCGAGAATTTAGCGGGCTATCATGATCTTGAATATTATTTATCTCATACAGATAAGTTTGGGGTAACAGAGCGATATCAGCTCATCAAATCTATCGCCCTTGAGGTGCGCAAAATGCACACAGCGGGGGTACAGAGCCGCAGTTTATATCCAAAACATATTTTTATTTTTAAAAATCAGGCTGAGCAAGCCGTTTTACCATTTAAAATCGCCATGATAGATTTAGAAAAATCGCGATTCATGGGTTTAAAACCATGGGGATTTTTGCGTGATTTAATCACCCTTAATTCGAGAACAGATCAAGTGGAACTCAAGCATAGAGTTTATTTTTTTAAAGCCTATTGGGGAGGCAGAAAACTGTCATGGTGGCAACGATACTTGATGAGTTTGATTGCCAAATATTCAGCTTAGCCATGCCATTACAAAAGCGGAGTCAGTAGAGAATGCAAGAAAAACATGCCATCTTGATGGTGAATTATAAAACCTTGGCACTAACATCGCGTTGCCTGGATTTAATCAAGCAGAACTTGGACTTAAACCAATATGATGTTTGGGTCGTGGATAACCACTCAAATGATGAAAGCACTGATTATTTGAGAGGCTTAGATTGGATACATTTGTTGGAGCGCCATACTGATCAAGTTGAAAAAGGTTTTGAGTCACATGGTAAAGCTTTGGATTTTGCATTCGATAAGATAAAAAACCGCTATGTGTATTTATTGCATACAGATACTTTTATTTACGATGCTAGTATTTTGCAATTAATGTTTAGCAATATGCAGCAGGACAATCGTGTGGTGGCTGTCGGCTGTTATGAGCAAGTATTGCGGCATCCCTTGGCCACCGCTTGGCGCAGAGTGATTCGTTTTTTAAAGCATTACAAGCGTGTCATTTTGAATGGGTTGGGAATACCGACGCGCCCCCCCAGAGGTTTCTACGAGAAATATATCAAGAGTTTCTGTGCCTTGTGGGATTTGCAAAAAGTGAAGCAGTATGGATTTAGTTTTTATATGGCAGAAAAAATCCCAACCTATGAGTTACAAGACAAAATGCAAGCATTGGGCTATAAAATTATTGGCATCAAACCAAGTGTTATCTTCCAATATCTAGACCATGTAGAGGCGGGGACGGTTAGCTTGAAGGAAAATTTACCGAGTCATCACCGACGGATGAAACGTAAACAAAAATTTCTCAGTGCAGAGGCATCAAGTAAATGACAGCAGCTTACTTACCGATTCAAACGCATGATGGATTTGCTTTGGACATCGACCAAGCGACTCAATTGGGAGCTAGCTTGCATGAAGAGTACGTGCACAATCAACCATTCCCCCACATTGTGATAGAGGACTTTTTCCCACCCACAATTTTGCAGCAGGCCTTGGATAAATTTCCTGATATCCAAACTCAGGCCAAGGTTTATGAGCGTGGTTACGCAGGACAACACAAACGTCAGATTTCACCGTATTTATGTGATCCTTATATAAAAAATCTTTTTTTGTTCTTCAATTCCGCGCCAATGTTAGCTTTTTTGCAGGAAGTAACAGGTATTTCTGGTTTGATTGCCGACCCTTATTTCGTAGGCGGTGGCGTGCATGAGACCTTGAGCGGTGGGTTGCTTGGGGTACATGCGGATTTTCGTGTACATGAAAAGCTACAATTAATCCGGCGCGTGAATTTAATTTTGTATCTCAATCAAGATTGGCAAGATGACTTCAATGGATGCTTAGAATTATGGAGCACCGATATGAAGGTTCGTGTTAAGTCAGTTTCGCCTATTTTTAATCGTTGTGTCATTTTTAATACTGATGAAACCAGCTTTCATGGACATCCCGATCCCTTGCAGTGTCCACAAAATCGCTCACGTAAATCTTTGGCTTTGTACTACTACACCGCTACACCTATCGCAAGACAAGAAGGGGTGTCCAGTGAGACCAACTATGTTGCAAGACCGAATGAGCTGAGCGAAAACATAAGAAAATTAAAAAAAATCAAACGTAAGCGTGAGGCCAAAGCAAAAACTGGTTCTATTAGCAGATTAGGGATGCTGGCTGCACAGATTAAAAAAGTATTTCGGTCTACCGAATAATATGTTTGTCCTAGGGCGCATAAAGATGCAAGTGGGCAGTTGGGCGGAATAGAAATTGGAGCCTAAGCCATGATGATGCATGAATTATTTGAAGCTTCTATGGGGCGCAAAAGTCAGTTCACGCTGATTTTGGATATTGGCAGTTTGCGGGTAAACGATGTGGTGCGGCGCTTGCCCGAGCGTCGTGTAGTGATGCATGGCGAATTGAATGGGCGTGAGGTATTTGTTAAAGCCTTTCTTGGCGGCAGTGCGGAGCGCTATGCGCAGCGCGATTTGGATGGGGTGCGGCTATTTCAACAAGCCAGCATTTTGACCCCGCATCTTATCCACCAAGAGCGTTCGACCCGATATATGGCCAATATCCACGTGTTTGATGCGGTGCAAGATGCACAAAATTCCAACGAGTTTTTTCAACATAGTCCGGCGGGTGTGCGGGTGCATTTATTGCGTCAGTTATCCGCTTGTTTGGCCAAACATCATCAGGCGGGATTGTTGCAAAGCGATATGCATCCGAAAAATTTCTTGGTGCAGTCGGTTAGCGATGGCATCTTGTTATATAGCTTGGATGGCGACGGAGTAGGGCAAAAGCGTTATCTGACCTTAGAACAATGTTTGCATAATTTGGCTACGCTATTGTGTAAGTTTGATGTCTTGGAGGTACTCGCCGCGCTGCCCGCTTGTCTTGATGACTACGCTCGTGAAAGAGCGATGGCGCCATTTAGCGAGCAACAACAGCAAATGTTTATCGCCTTGATGCGACGTTTACGACTGCAAATGCTGAAACAATACGCCGATAGCAAGGTGTTTCGTCAGTGTGGGGATGTCGATGTGGTACACAAACCTCCCTACCATATGTACTTATCCTCAGCCTTTGTGCTGGACCAGAGCCGTATCCTGAAAACTCTGCAGGCTGCTTTTGTGAAGCCCGATTATTTAAAGCAGGGCAACACCTGCACCATCGTGCGCTATCAATTACCGAATCTACCCATCGTGCTTAAGCGTTATAACATCAAGCATCTTTGGCATGCGTTGAGTCGCGCCTTGCGACGTCCACGTGCAGCCATTTCTTGGGCTAATGCGCATCGATTGATGCTGTTAGGGATTGCCACACCGGCACCAGTGGCGCTGATTATTCAACGCCAATATGGCTTTAACCAACAAGCCTATTACCTTGCAGAATATATTGCTGGACATAGTCTGCGCGATATCCACCAGCATCTTTCCGCGCCAAAACAGTTGTCACTAGCGGCGGATGCGTTGGCACAACTGTTTTATCGCATGCATTTGATCGGTATCGCACATGGCGATTGTAAAGCTGACAATTTTAAATACCATGATGGGCGTTGGTGGGTATTGGATTTGGATAGTATGCGCCAACACAACTCAGCCTCAGTGGCGATGCAAGCACATATTCGTGACTTGAAAAGATTGTTTGCAAATTGGAAAGCGGATGACACCCTGTATAATGTCATGTTTTCGGCTTTTGCTAAGCGTTATGGGGATGACCCTGTATGGCAACTGTCCGGTCTACCCTAAACCCTACGCTTTAGAGATACTTGATGATAGTTCTTGGTTTGTCCGGTGCCCTTGGGCATGATGCCTCGGCCGCAATATTGGTCGATGGAAAACTAATCGCGGCAGCGGAAGAAGAGCGTTTTATACGAGATAAACACGCCAAAAACCGCTTTCCCTATGAGGCCGCAAAGTTCTGTCTGCAACAGGCAGGGGTGCGTCCCGAGCAAGTGGATATAGTTGCTTTTCCGTATGCTGAAATTCCCTTAAGCACCGCCGCACGCTGGCATTATGCCAAGCGTCATTGGTATGCGCCTGATCGCGCACTGGATGCGCTATTTAACGGCAACCGTCGTTTCCGTCGCAATCGCGATAAATCGCTACAATTGATGCAAGATCTTGGCCTGAGCAAGGCGCAATTTGTTCCGGTAGAACATCATTTGGCGCATGCCTCGAGTGCCTATCACTTAAGTGGCTTTCAGGAAAAAACCGCGATTGTCGGGATAGACGGCAAAGGCGAATACGCCACCACATTTTTTGGCTATGGTGAAAACGGCAAGATACATAAAATCAAAGAGTTTTATGATCCTGATTCACTCGGCGGCATGTATGGCGCCATCACCGAATATCTTGGCTTTGAGATGTTGGATGGTGAATTTAAAGTGATGGGCATGGCGCCTTATGGCGATGCCAACAAATTTGATTTAAGTCGCTTGGCGCGCTTTGAAAATGGCGAGCTCAACATCAATACCAAGTTAGTCAATGTAGTGGGATTGCGCCGTTACAAAGAGAACGGAAAAGGCTTTTACTTTACCCCAGAGTTGATCGAGTGGCTGGGCCCCAAGCGTAACGGTGACGAGATTGATCATCCCTACATACACTATGCGGCGGCCGTGCAGGCGCTGTTGGAAGATATTGCGCTGGAGATGATTGAGTATTATCTGGGCGATATTATCCGCGAGACCGGTCGTATCGCCATGGCGGGCGGTGTGGCGCTAAATGTGAAATTGAATCAGCGCATTATTGCCATGCCGCATGTCAAAGAACTCTTTGTGCAACCAGCTTCCGGCGATAATGGCACCTCACTGGGGGCAGCCACCTATGCGGCACATTTGGCAGGCGAAACCATAAAGCCTATGCAACATGCCTATTTGGGCCCCAGTTATACCACCGAGCAATGTATACAAGCTTGTCAGCAACATCCTGCCAAGCCAGTATTTACCCGCTTAGAGGATGCAGCCAAAACCGGCGCAGAGCTGTTGGCGCAAGGTCATCCTTTGGCATGGTTGCAGGGACGTATGGAATTCGGCCCACGCGCTTTGGGTTGCCGCAGTATTTTGGGGGATCCATCCCATCCTGGCGTGGCTGATCGCATTAACGCGCAAATTAAATATAGAGAGCGCTGGCGTCCTTTCTGTCCAAGTATGTTGGACACGGTGGCTAGCGACATTTTGCAAACAGAGCATCCGGCGCCGTATATGACCTTTACCTTTGACGTGGCAGAGCATTGGAAGTCACGCATTCCTGAGGTGGTACACGAGGATGGTACCGCGCGCGCGCAAATTGTGACGCAAGCGACCAATCCGCGGTATTACGCGCTGATACAACAGTTGGAAAAATTGCGTGGTGTGCCGGTGGTGCTGAACACATCGCTAAACCGCCGCGGTGAGCCCATGGTGTGCTCGCCAACAGATGCGCTGAATATGTTTTTCGGCTGTGACCTGGAGTATCTCATTATGGAAGATATATTGGTCACCAAAGCGGCGCGCGTGGATTAAATTCCCTAGTCAAAATAAGGACGTTATCCTTTTGACCTAAGCCCGTCTAAGCAGGATAATTGTCGTTTGCAGGATTATTTTTGTTTTTATTTTTAGATTGTTGATGCCATGAAACATATTCTGAGTGAAGTTACCGAACGTATCAGAGAGCGCAGTGCGCCGACGCGCTATGCCTATTTGCAACGTATAGAAAAAATGTCACAGCGCAATCGCGGCGCAGATCGCATGGGATGTGCCAATGTGGCGCACGCATTTGCCGCTATGCCACAAGATGACAAGTTCAAAGTGCTGGTAGAAAAAGCACCGAATATTGGCATCGTGACCGCCTATAACGATATGTTATCTGCGCATCAGCCCTATGCGGCCTTCCCCGATATTATTCGCGCCGAGGCTTATAAGTTCGGGGCTACGGCACAAGTCGCTGGCGGCGTGCCAGCCATGTGTGACGGTATTACCCAAGGTGAGCCCGGTATGGAGCTGAGTTTGTTCTCGCGTGATGTAATCGCGATGTCGACAGCCGTCGCCTTATCCCACGATGTGTTTGATGCGGCCTTATTGCTCGGTGTGTGCGATAAAATCGTACCCGGCTTGTTAATCGGCGCATTGCACTTCGGTCATTTGCCCTGTGTCTTCGTGCCCGCTGGCCCAATGAGCACTGGCTTGGATAACACAGAGAAATCTAAAGTGCGCGAAAAATATGCGCAAGGCTTGGTAGGGCGTAAAGAATTATTGGAATCAGAATCCGCCGCCTATCACGGCCCAGGCACCTGTACTTTCTATGGCACAGCGAATAGTAATCAGATGTTGTTGGAAGCCATGGGCTTACATATCCCCGGCGCAGCGTTTGTGCATCCGCATGACCCATTACGTGCTTGCTTAACGCGTGAGTCGGTGCGTGTGGTATTGGAAAATACCTTGAATAATCGTTACATGCCTATCGGCAAAATGGTGGATGAAAAAGTCATCGTGAATGCCATGGTGGCCTTATTAGCCACCGGTGGCAGTACCAACCACTGTATCCATTGGGTAGCGGTAGCACGTGCGGCCGGTATTATCATCGATTGGGCAGATTTCAATAAGCTATCGCAAGCCGTACCATTGCTTGCTCGCGTGTATCCTAACGGCAAGGCAGATGTGAACCAATTCCAAGATGCCGGTGGTCCGGCCTTTATCATCCGCGAGTTGGTGGAGGGCGGCTTTATGCACGAGGACGTGCAAAGTGTGGTCATCGGCGGTTTGCGTGATTTCTGTAAAAAGCCAAGTACGGATGGCGTCAAGCTGACTTGGACTGAGTTGCCCGAAGAAAGCCCAGATGAAACTATCGTACGCAAAGCCTCCAAGCCATTTAGCGCCTCTGGTGGTTTGCGTTTATTACAGGGCAATTTGGGTCGATCTATTATCAAGAGCTCAGCAGTGCCTGAAGATCGCTACATTATTGAAGCGCCTGCCATCGTGTTTGATGCGCAAGAGGAATTGCTCGAGGCGTTTAAACGTGGCGAACTGGAAAAAGATTTTGTCGCTGTGGTGCGTTTCCAAGGTCCAAAAGCCAACGGTATGCCGGAGCTACATAAATTGACTCCACCATTATCGGTGTTGCAAGAAAAAGGCTTTAAAGTGGCCATTGTCACCGATGGTCGTATGAGCGGTGCATCAGGTAAGGTGCCTGCCGCTATTCACTTGTCACCCGAGGCTTCGGCTGGTGGTGCCATCGCCAAGATACGCACTGGCGATTTAATACGTCTGAATGTGGTGGCTGGCACTTTGAATGCGCTGGTTGATGAAGACGTGTGGAAAGCGCGTGAAGTGGAAGAGTTAAATGATGCCAAACGCTTTAGCAATGCTCATGATATGGGACGCGAATTGTTTGGCGGTATGCGTAAAAACGTACTCTCCGCAGAAGAAGGTGCTTGCACTTGGTTGTAAAACTAAGTGCTAGGCGATAAAGATTTTGTTAATTTGAATAAAAGAAAGTGTTGATGAATACATTAGATTTAGCCAAGCATGGCCCCGTGATTCCCGTCATCGTGATTAACCGTGTGGAAGATGCCGTTCCTATGGCAGAAGCATTGTTAGAGGGTGGTATCCGTGTATTAGAGGTGACTTTGCGTACCTCATGCGCGCTCAAGGGCATAGAAGCCATCGCTAAGGCGGTGCCGGATGCTATCTTGGGCTCCGGTACTGTGCGTACTTTGCAAGATGCACAAGCCTCCAAAGACGCAGGTTGTAGCTTTGCCGTGAGTCCAGGCTATACCCACGAATTGGGGCAGCATGCACGAAAAATTGGTTTGCCTTTGTTGCCGGGGGTTTCTACTGGCTCAGAAATCATGCAAGCCAATGCCGACGATTATTACTTCTTGAAGCTATTCCCAGCCGTAGCGGTTGGCGGCATTAATCTGCTGAAAGGCTTTGCTGGTCCTTTTGCCGATGTGAAATTCTGCCCCACCGGTGGCGTGACCGTGGAGTCTGCCCCACAATTTTTGGCTTTGCCCAATGTGGTGGTGTGCGGTGGTACTTGGTTGACACCAGCCGATGCAGTGGCAAAAGGCGATTGGGCGCATATTACCAAGCTGGCGAGAGAAGCGAGTGCCATTAAGGCGGCTGCCTAATCATGTTCTGCGATAAAAAGGCTTTGGTAACACAAAGCCTTTTTTGTTATGGTGTTCTGTCATTTTGAGAAGCGGCAATATGCTAGGCTTAGTTCAGCAATCTATGTCTCAGCCAGTTGGGCTTGAGGCGGCGTGGTTTGAGGCAGTATGCAAAGCTTAAATAGTTATCGTACCCTGGTGTTTGATTGCGATGGCGTAGTGCTAAATTCCAACTTCGCCAAGATTGATGCGTATAGAGAAATTGCTTTGCAATTTGGCGCCAACGCTGCACAAGCTGAGGCGCTGGTGCAGCATCATATACAGTTGGGGGGAATTTCGCGTTACCCTAAGTTTGAATATTTTTTGCGTGAAATTATGCAAACGTCAATTACGCCCGAGAAGATGCAGCGCTTGTTGGACGGTTTTACGCAACGAGTCAGAGAGAAATTAAGTCATTGTGAAATTTCACCGCATTTGCCAGCGTTGCGCCAAGCAACCCCTGAGGCAAGATGGATGATGATCTCCGGCGGTGATCAACAAGAGTTGCGCGATGTGATGCAACAGCGTGGTTTGCAGAAGTATTTTGATGCCGGAATATTTGGCAGTCCGGATAATAAGCAGACCATATTGGCTAGAGAAATTGCTCAAGCGGGTTTGCTAAAACCTGCTCTATTTATCGGCGATAGCCACTATGATTTTTTTAGTGCCAGTGAGGCACAATTAGATTTTGTGTTTTTGCATGCATGGACCGATGTAAAGGACTGGCCTGCTTTCTGCCAACAACATCAGATTGAAGTAATGGCAGATTTAGGTGATTTAATTCAATAAATAATATGATGAGATGATGAGTAAATTTTGCCCCCAACAAATTAGTGTAGTCGTGCCAGTTAAAAACGAACAGGATAACGTGGCTAGCCTGATTGCTGAAATTGACGCCGCACTTAGCAAAGTGAAACATGAAATCATTTATGTGAATGATGGCAGCACTGACGCTACATTAAGCACATTGAAACAGTTGCAGAAGAAATATAAGCAACTGCGCGTGATTAGTCATCAACAAAGCTGCGGACAAAGTACGGCAGTGCGCACTGGGGTGAAGTTCGCTCGCTATGACTGGGTGGCAACCTTAGACGGGGATGGACAGAATAACCCAGCAGATATCCCAAAGTTAATCGAGGCCGTAAGCGAAGGTGTGGAGTTAGTGGGAGGCAATCGTCGGCAAAGTCGACGTGATACCTTTATCAAACGCATCTCCTCAGTGATTGCCAATACTGTGCGTTCCGCCATGTTGCGCGACGATACGCCGGATACTGGTTGTGGACTGAAATTATTTCAACGCGAGGCTTTCCTAGATTTACCCTATTTCGATCATATGCATCGATTTTTACCAGCTTTAATCAAACGTCGCGGCGGCAAAATTGTGTCGGTACATGTCCAGCATCGCAATCGTGAGCACGGCAAATCCAATTACGGAACACTGGATAGACTGATTGTCGGTATCGTAGATTTATTTGGTGTTGCTTGGTTACAGCGACGCGCTAAACTGCCCAAGGCCAAAGAGGAATAAACGTGGATCAAGGAATAGGATTTTTTCTGGCACATATAGCCCAGTCATTGCAGCACTATATCAAAGGGATGAGTAATGCCGATGTGGTGTGGTTAGTCGTCGGTTTGCTTGGGCAATGTTTGTTTATGATGCGTTTTATCGTGCAATGGATACACAGTGAGCGTCATCAACAAAGTTTGATTCCTGTCAGCTTTTGGTATCTGAGTTTGGGCGGTGGTCTGATTGTTTTGGCCTACGGGGTGCATAGATTAGACCCAGTAATTATCTTGGGGCAATTACCAGGCACCATTGTGTATCTAAGAAATTTGATGTTGATACATAACGGCAAAACAAAATCCTCTGCCTCATAACGCTATGCAGAGCTCTTTACGTCCGCTGTTTTGGATTTGTATCGCGCTTATTTCGCTGTTGCTATTTGCCGCGCTGGGTAGCATACCGCTTACTTCCTTAAATGAAGGCAGACGCGCGCTGGTGGTGCAGGAAATGTTTCAGCAACAACATTGGCTGATTCCCACACTGAATGGCGAGCTATATCTGGCTAAGCCACCCTTGTTATACTGGCTGGCCTTGGCCATTTCCCATGTATTGGGGCAGGTCAGCGAACTCTCACTACGCCTTCCCTCCGCCATTGCTGCTGGCTTGGTATTGATATTGACCTATCGCGCGGGGCGTCAATATTTCTCTCCCTTGGTGGCCATCTTGGCCATGCTGTTACTGGCCGCTAATTTGGAATTTGCTTTGCTGGCGCGACGAGCAGAAATCGAAATGCTGCTAACGCTGTTTTGCTTTGGCGCTTGGCTCAGTTTTATGCAGTTTATCCAGCAGCAAACTCAACGCGCCTTGCTACTTAGCTATCTGTTGCTAGCCTTGGCTGTGCTGACCAAAGGTCCCGTGGCTCTATTATTCGTCAGCTTGCCCGCGCTGGTATATGGCCTGCTAAATCGAGATAAAGCGGTGCTGGCGTATTTCACCAATCTACCCGCATGGTGCTTGTTTATCTTGGTCGCCGGCACTTGGTATTTGCTGGTGTCATGGCAATTAGGCTTTGATATATGGGGTGCGATCATACAGCACGATATGCTGGATAAAGTGCAATCCGAAACCAGCGCCAAACCTGTATTTAGTTATCTGGCTTGGCTATTGCTCGATTTTTATTTGCTATTGTTTTTGTTGTTTTGGCCCAAGCCCAATTTTTATCAGCAACTCAAACAGCATAGTGCGGGCAAATTACTCGCCTTGGGGGCAATCGTACCTCTATTGATGTTTAGCTCATTTGCCAATAAGCACGGCAAATATTTATTGCCCATTTATCCTCTGCTTGCCTTGTTGTTGGCTTGGCAGATTAGCTTGATAGGACAATATGGGCGCCAAAAATTTGCCCAATACGTATTGGCGTTGGCTTGCATATTAGTGGCGGGTTTGATGTTGTTTTATGTCTTACTAGAAGAACAATATTTCGCTTACCGCTTTACTGCTTTACGCGAGTTTTCCGTATGGCACAGTCAATATCCTCAAGTGCCCATGGTGAGTCTGAGCCCACTCGATAGTCGCTTAATTTTTTATGCGGGCAAACCCATCGCGCAATTAGATATGCCGCAATTAATTACGCGTATTCAGCGTGAGCCATCAATCTTGGTTTTGGCAGAGCAAACGCCGATCACCTTCGATAAATCGCTAGCGCCCTGTACAATGCAAAACTTTCAGCCATATCTGAAAAAATCGAAGACACTGTATGTATATGGCCTAGGCCAAATATGTGCGCAGGGGGATAAGTAGTATGCGAGTATTAGTCACTGGGGCAGCGGGGTTTATAGGATTCCATGTGGTCATGCAATTATTGGAGCGTGGCGATCAAGTCATCGGCATTGATAACCTAAATGATTATTATGATCCAGCTCTAAAGCAAGCCAGATTGGCACAGATTCAGCAGGCGGCCAATGCTAAAAACTTTTCTTTCCAGCCAATTGATATCGCTGATGCAACAGCACTGAATGCCCTTTTTGCCCAACAAAAGTTTGAGCGCGTGATTCACTTGGCTGCTCAAGCCGGGGTGCGATATTCACTGATTAATCCACATAGTTATGTCCAAAGTAATTTGCTTGGTTTTGTGAATATTCTCGAAGCCTGTCGCCATCACCCGGTGCAGCATTTGGTGTATGCCAGCTCTTCTAGCGTATATGGGGGAAACCAAAAGATGCCATTTAGTGAAAGCGATCAGGTCGACCATCCAGTCTCGCTGTATGCAGCCAGCAAAAAATCCAATGAATTAATGGCGCATACCTATAGCCATTTATACCAAATCCCCACCACCGGTTTGCGTTTCTTTACCGTGTACGGACCTTGGGGTAGGCCCGATATGTCACCATTCCTATTTGCCGACGCAATCCTCAATGACAAACCCATCAAGGTGTTCAACCACGGTGATATGATGCGCGACTTTACCTATATCGATGATATTGTCGAAGGGGTGATTCGGGTGTCGGATAAAATCGCCACCCCTGAGTCAGGTAAAACAGCGCCATACCGAATTTTTAATATCGGCAACCATCAGCCTGAGCAACTGATGGACTTTATCGGACTGATGGAGCAGGCGTTTGGCAAAGTGGCACAAAAAGAATTTCTGCCTATGCAGCCAGGCGACGTCAAGGCCACCTATGCGGATACTCAAGCATTACAAGATTGGGTTGGATTTAAGCCCAGCACCTCACTACAAGCGGGTGTGCAATTATTCGCAGATTGGTATGTGAATTTTTTCCATCAAGCTTAGCCAGCGCAATCAGGCGCGCACTAGATTAATCTAGCCCCGCGTCTGCGTATAACTTTTCTAGCTTTCCTAATAAGCTAGCTTCTGGGTAGGCAGCGTTTTTGTCCATATTGGCTTGCCGCCATTTTTCATTGTAGCAATGCAGAAAAAATGCACTATCAGGGAGTGCATGGTTTTTCAAAAGTAAATGCGGGCAATCATGTTGACTGACCGGATTTGCGAAGTCCTTGTGGTAAATCGTGTATCCATGGTTGGGATAAATAGCGACGATAGCAGACAACAGCTTAGGGCCAATTTCTGACCATTTAATTTTATCCTTAGGGAAATGCTGACTGTAGTGATAGGCCAAATCGATGACATTACCAGGGCTAGGTGCTGGATTAAAAATCACGTTATTGTTTACTCGGTCAGGTTTGCTGATACCTAATAATTTGCGCAAGAAATTTTTGATATATTTTCTGGTTCCACTTTGTTCGGTAACCAAGAATGCTTGTCGTGGCAATAGCTCTGCAGGCTTTAAACAAATTACATCGGTATCTGCATACAACCCCCCAACTTTTGTTAAAAGCGCATAGCGGAACAGGTCAGCAAAACTGGCATAAGATTTCTTGCCATTAAGAAATACCAAATCCTCGGGCAGAATTTCGCGGGCGTCACGTAATTGACAAGCTGCTGGAATATTGGCGATGCGATCATAACTCCATAAAGTGACATCAAATCCATGGTATATAAAGCTATTGATGGCTAGTCTCTCGAGTCGGCTCAAGCTTCCGTAAGCCCAAAAAAAATTAACTGTAATCTTCATAGAGGTTCACGCTGCCTGAAAATGGAAATATATTTTTTTCTATCATG
>JACCDX010075028.1_pt1 | contig 17738 bp, 16 predicted proteins | sample 7449681 | NCBI WGS metagenome assembly JACCDX01 (sample SAMN15323450, study PRJNA562643) | freshwater metagenome | isolation source: river surface water | place: USA:Blue River Watershed | collected 2017-08-18
AGGCACGGGCCAGGTCCAGCTTGGTTGCCGCTTCGTCGGCATCGGAGAGGTATTCGAACACATCGTCATCGTCGTCCATCGCCGATTTCTCGGCAGCGGGCTTCTCGAGCGAATCGAGCAGTGACTCGTCGACGAACTGCAGATCGCCGAATTCATCCGGTTTCGCTGCGGCGTCGGATTCTGCGGGGACGGCATCCACGGACGGCGCCGCCACTGCTTCTTCATCGGCAAGCTCGAACACCGCCGCATCGAAGTCCAGATCTTCCTCGTCTTCCGCTTCCACTTCCGCCGCAGAAGACGTAGCCGGCTCTGGCTCATCGTCCATGACAGCAAAGTCGAAATCGATTTCGTGGTCTGCCACATCAGCGTCCGGCACGGAGACCGTCTGCTCCGGCGCCGCCATGGGCTCGTCGTCTTCTATGGACAAATCGAAATCGAAGTCCAGGAGATTGTCGTCTTCCTCCTGTGTTGCCGGCTCCCGCGCAAGCTCCGCAGCCTCCTCCGTGCCGATGGCGCTGTCGAATTCCACGACATTGGCCTCATCCTGAGCTGCCAGATCGAAATCGTCATCGAGCGCTTCTGCTTCGGTTGCGGCGTCAACGGATTGGCTTGCCGGCTCGTCATCTCCTGGCACGTCGAAGTCGAAGTCCAGATCGTCAAGAGCGAATTCATCTGGCTCGGAGTCCGGCGCGGCAACCGGGGCATCGGTGAACTCATCGGCTGCCGACGCATCGTCGACATTGATGCCCGCAAGAACCCTGGCGTCATCCACCTCGGCGCTGGCTTCCATATCCAGAGCGAGCTCCAGGTCGTCAACAGCCGGCAGGTCTTCGGCGACGCTCACGTCGCCCTCTTCCAGCAGTTCGTTCGGCACGACCTCACGCAGTCCAGCGCGCAGCGCGGCTATTTGTGGTGCCAGCGCGTCGCCCGCAAGATCGCGCAACTCTGTCTCCTGCAGCTTGAAGCCAACAGGATCCTGGGCGCCTGCAAAGGCTTCCAGCAACTTCAACCGCAGATCGGTGCGCGCAGGCTGGACGACGATACTGTCCTGCAGCAATGCGATGGCCTCCGGGTAACGCGATTCCGCCAGCAAGGCGGACACCTCTTCCAGCAGGATATCGTCCGCAACCCCAGGCTCATCGGATTCGATTGCCTCGGCAGACTCCGCTGCTCCGGCTGTCTCGTCGGCGCTCGGTACCGCGAGGTCGACGGTGGCAACTGTCATGGCGGGAGCTGCCTGCTTCAACTCGTCATCCGCGGAGGCAGCAAGATCGAAGATCTCGTCGAAGACAGGATCCTGCGACTCGGACACCTTGGCAGATTCGGCCCCAATAGCGCTGCGTTCAAGCCCTTCGGGCGCGGCCGCCACGGGCAGGTCCTCGGAAATGCGCGGCTCAGCGGCCAGGCCATCCATGCCGGCCAGCGCTGCAGCCTGCTCCGCGGCACGATTGCGCTTGATCAGCATGAATACCAGCAAGGAAATGATCAGCGCCGTCACCGCCAGCAGCGCGACCGTGTTGGCCATCAGCGATTCCAGCAATGTCTCGAGGAAACTGCGCTCGGGCGCCATGGTGATGACGGTTGGCGGCTCTTCGACGACAGGCTCCTCGACAGGCGCATTCGCGAGCGATTCCTGCAGCTGCGCCAACTCAAGATCGCGCAACCGGATGATTTCCTGCGCCGACGCGATCTGCTCTTCCAGCAGGCCAAGCCGCTCGGTCAGCTCCGCATTCAGCAGCGCCGCGCGATCCGCCTCTTCGCGCTGCACTGCCAGCACATCTTCCAGACTGGCGATGCGAGCATCCAGCTCCGCACTCTGACCACTCACGGTCTGTGTGCCTGGCTCTGCATTGTCGACACTGACGACACTCAGTTCGCCGCGAGGCGCCCCATCCGGCACGGCAGGCGCGGCAGGCGGCGGCGTCAGCGGCTGGGAAGTCAGCGGCACGTTGCGACGGTTCTCGAACAGCTGATTCTGGCGAGCCACTTCGCCAATGGCCTCGCGCGCACTCAAGGCGCGGATCTGCTCGATGTCAGGCAGGCGCAGGACCTGGCCGCGACGAATCATGTTGATGTTGTCACCGATGAAGGCATCGGTATTCAGGCGCTGAATCGCCAGCATGGTCTGCTGGACTGACACTGAACTGTCGGGACGCACGCGCAGCGCGATGTCCCAGAGCGTATCGTTCGCGTCCGTCGTCAAGGTCTCGGCGTCTGCAGGTGCAGCCAGCGGGCCAGGTGTGGCAGCAGGCGCCGCGGCTGGCTGCGGCGCTGGCGCAGCAGCAGCGTTCACAGGTGCGGCGGCGTCAGCCCCGGCATTCCCATCCAGTTGCGCTACCAGGGCTGCAGGCGGTTCCTCGACGGGCTCGGGACTCGCCGGAGCAGGCTCCGCAGGCGCTGCCAAGCGCATGGATTGTGATTTCAAACCACCTGAAGAAACTGCTTCAACCGACTGATTTATCGAATCTTGTGAAGAAGAAATTTGCGCTGCCGCTTGCTGCGACGGCTGCTGAATCACCGGTGCCGGGGCGTCCTGCGCGAAGGCAGGCAAGTCCAGAAGCACCGTGTATTCGCTCAGCAGACGCCCGGACGGCCAGCGCGTCTCCAGAACAAAACTCAGGTAGGGTTCACGTACCACATCCTGGGTGCTGATCTGCACGACAGCCTCTGCACCTGAAGGGCGGACGTCAAAGCGGATATTGTCGAGGAATGCTTCACGATCGATGGAAAAACGGGCGAAATCGCTGGCAGATGCCAGCTGCACACTGATCTGCTCGGCACGAACGCCACCAAGCTGCACAACCGGAATATTGGCACGAAGAGGCTGGTTCAGCGCCGACTCGAGGGTGATGTCACCCAGTCCAAGCGCCTTGGCATTGGCGGCTGCGAACAGCACGAACGAGGTAAAAATCACCAACGGCTTTCTGACCATTTTCCGTTCCTTCTTTTTATGGCTGGTGAGGCTGTCACACTCGAGTGCTGGAAGGTTGGGTGCACGCAGGGAAAGGAGGCCGAAGCGACCTCACAATCCCGAGAAACACGCTTCAAATACGCGTGCAAGTATTCATTACAAATAGTCTTTTATCAACACTTCGGCTATCTGCACGGAGTTCAGCGCAGCCCCTTTTCGCACGTTGTCTGACACAATCCACAGATTCAGGCCGTTGGGATGAGAAATGTCGGCACGAATGCGACCTACAAGGACAGCATCCTTGCCTGCGGAATCCCCCACCGCCGTCGGATAGCCTCCAGGCTTGCGCTCGTCCATCAGCACCACGCCGGGCGCCTTCGACAGCAGTTCGCGCACTTCCTCGACACTGATCGGGCTGCGCGTTTCGATGTGCACGGCTTCGGAATGCGAATAGAACACCGGCACTCGAACGCAGGTGGCATTCACCCGGATGGAGTCGTCACCCAGGATCTTCTTGGTCTCCCAGGACATCTTCATCTCTTCCTTGGTATAGCCATTGTCAAGGAACACGTCAATTTGCGGCAGCACGTTGAAGGCGATCTGCTTCGGATAGACCTTGGTGACCGGTGTACGACCGTTGAGCAGATCGGCGGTTTGCTTGGCCAGCTCCTCGATGGCCAGCTTGCCGGTGCCGGACACCGCCTGATAGGTGGCAACGTTGATGCGCTCGATGCCCACCTTGTCGTGAATCGGCTTGAGCGCCACCAGCATCTGAATGGTGGAGCAGTTAGGGTTGGCGATGATGTTGCGATTGGGGTAATCCGCGATGCGCTCCGGGTTCACTTCGGGCACCACCAGCGGAATGTCGGCCTCGTAACGGAAATGGGAGGTGTTGTCGATGACGACACACCCTGCCCGGCCCGCTTTTTCAGCATACTGCGCCGACACACTGCCGCCTGCCGAAAACAGACCGATCTGCGCCTTTGAGAAATCGAAGTCAGCCAGGTTCTGCACCGTGACAGGCTTGCCGCGGAACATCAGTTTCGTGCCGGCAGAGCGCTCGCTGGCCAGCAAAAACAGCTCACCTACCGGAAAATTGCGCTCTTCCAGGATGCTGATCAGCGTCTCGCCAACCGCCCCTGTTGCGCCCACCACTGCCACGTTGTAAGTCTTCATTGCATGTCGTCCTGTCGGAAATCAGAGTTCAATTGCGCGGCCAGACAATCAGGCCTGCGCACCAAAATACCAAGGGGCGGACGCCTTCCAGCGGGCCTCGAAGGCCTTGATCGCGTCGGCGTCCTGCAAGGTGATGCCGATGTCGTCCAGACCATTGAGCAGACAGTACTTGCGGAAGCTGTCCACTTCGAAGGCGATGGTGCTGCCATTCGGCTTCACAATCACCTGACGCTCCAGATCCACCGTCAGGGAATAGCCTTCGGCGGCCTCTACCTCAAGGAAGAGCTGATCGACAATTTTCTTATCAACAACAATGGGAAGAATGCCATTCTTGAAGCAGTTGTTGAAGAAAATATCGGCAAAGCTCGGCGCGATGATCACGCGGAAACCGTAGTCGTCCAGTGCCCATGGCGCGTGTTCGCGACTGGAACCGCAGCCGAAGTTCTCGCGCGCGAGCAGAACAGAAGCTCCCTTGTAGCGCGGCTTGTTCATCACGAAATCCGGATTCAGCGGCCGGCTGCTGTTGTCGCGTCCGGGCTCGCCCTTGTCCAGATAACGGTGTTCGTCGAACAGATTCGGGCCGAAGCCACTGCGCTTGATCGACTTCAGGAACTGCTTGGGGATGATGAAGTCAGTATCGACATTCGCCCTGTCCAGGGGCATGACCAGCCCGGACTGCATCGTGAACTTTCTCATTGCTTGGAACCTCTGCTGAATTTCGAGTACATGGGACGGTCTCAGGCGGGTCGGTCGGCCGTGAACAGGATGTCACGCACGTCGACGAAGTGGCCGTGAATGGCTGCCGCAGCGGCCATGGCCGGGCTCACCAGGTGCGTGCGTCCGCCGAAGCCCTGACGCCCCTCGAAGTTGCGGTTGGAGGTGGACGCACAGTGCTTGCCCGCCCCGAGCTGATCGGCGTTCATCGCCAGGCACATGGAACAGCCGGGCTCGCGCCACTCCAGACCCGCCTCGATGAAGATCTTGTCCAGACCTTCCGCCTCTGCCTGCTTCTTGACCAGACCGGAGCCTGGCACGACCAGCGCCATCTCCACGTTGGCGGCGACCTTGCGCCCCTTGACCACCGCGGCAGCGGCGCGCAGATCCTCGATGCGCGAGTTGGTGCAGGAGCCGATGAAAATGCAGTCCAGCTTGATGTCGGTGATGCGCGTGCCCGGCTTGAGGCCCATGTACTTCAAGGCCTGACGCATGTTCTCACGACGCGTCGGGTTGTCCTCCTTGTCCGGATCAGGCACTTCGCCGGTGATGGGCGCCACCATTTCCGGGGAAGTACCCCAGGTCACCTGCGGAATGATGTCCGCTGCGTCGATCACCACCACGCGGTCGAAATGGGCGTCGGAGTCGCTCACCAGGGTACGCCAGGCGGCAGCCGCCTTTTCCCACATGTCGCCCTTGGGCGCAAACGGACGCCCCTTGATGTACTGCAGCGTGGTTTCGTCCACGGCGATCAGACCGGCGCGGGCTCCCGCCTCGATAGCCATGTTGCACACGGTCATGCGCCCCTCGATGCTCAGGGAGCGAATGGCTTCCCCGCCGAACTCGATGGTGTAGCCAGTGCCCCCCGCCGTGCCGATCTCGCCGATGATGGCCAGCACGATGTCCTTGGCGGTGACGCCGGGATTGAGCCGCCCGTCCACGCGTATCAGCATGTTCTTCATCTTGGTCTGCAACAGACACTGCGTCGCCATGACATGCTCCACCTCGGAGGTGCCGATGCCATGCGCCAACGCGCCCAGCGCTCCATGCGTGGAGGTGTGGGAGTCGCCGCAGACAATGGTCATGCCCGGCAGAGTGGCACCCTGCTCCGGACCGACCACGTGCACGATGCCCTGACGCTCATCATTCATGTCCAGCTCGAAAATGCCGAATTCGCGGCAATTGTCGTCCAGAGTCGTGACCTGAATGCGGGAGATCGGGTCGCGGATGCCTTCCAGGCCTTGCTGGCGTTCTTCGCGGGTCGTGGGGATGTTGTGGTCAGGCGTCGCGAAATTGGCTTCTGCGCGCCACGGACGGCGCCCCGCCAGCCGCAGCCCTTCGAAGGCCTGCGGCGAGGTCACTTCGTGAATCAGTTGGCGATCGATATAGATGAGTGCCGTCCCGTCATCGCGCTGCTTGACGAGATGAGAGTCCCAGAGTTTGTCGTACAAGGTTTTACCAGTCATGAGAATTTACCGTCTTGGCCATCACTGTGAGATGTGGAAAAACTATACTCGTCGAGCTTCAATAACCGAAATGAAACTATTTTATTATTTGGATTCCCTTCAGGAATTCTATTGACCGGCGCCGATCACCGGCGTGACGGAAACCACCCCGGCATTCTGCGCGCGATGACGCAGCAGGTGATCCATGAGCACGATGGCCATCATGGCCTCGGCAATCGGGGTGGCACGAATGCCCACGCAGGGGTCATGGCGGCCGGTGGTGACGACTTCGACGGGATTGCCGTGAATGTCCATGGAACGGCCGGGCAGGCGAATGCTGGAGGTGGGCTTGAGGGCGATGCTCGCCAGAATGTCCTGACCGGAGGAAATGCCTCCCAGGATGCCCCCGGCATTGTTCGAGAGGAAGCCCTCGCGGCGCATCTCATCACGGTGCTCGGTACCCTTCTGGGTCACGCACGCGAAGCCGGCACCGATCTCCACCCCCTTCACGGCATTGATGCTCATCAGGGCATGGGCAAGATCGGCATCCAGGCGGTCGAACACAGGCTCACCCAGGCCGACCGGCACGCCGGTGGCCACCACATTGATGCGGGCACCGATGGAATTGCCTTCCTTGTTCAGGGCCGCCATATAGGCTTCCATCTCCGGCACACGTGCGGCATCCGGGCAGAAGAACGGGTTGCGCTCGACCTCATCCCAATCGAAGTTTTCTATCTTGATGGGGCCGAGCTGGCTCATGTAGCCCCGGATCTGCACCCCGCAGTGTTCGAACAGATACTTTCTGGCGATGGCCCCGGCAGCCACGCGCATGGCGGTCTCACGGGCAGAGGAGCGGCCACCGCCGCGATAATCGCGAATGCCATATTTTTGCTGGTAAGTGTAATCGGCATGGGCTGGACGAAACTGTTCGGCGATCCGACCATAGTCCTTGGAACGCTGATCAGTGTTCTCGATGAGCAGGCCGATGGGTGTCCCGGTGGTGCGCCCCTCAAAGACACCGGAAAGAATTCGCACTTCGTCGGCTTCCTGGCGCTGGGTCGTGAAACGCGAAGTGCCGGGCTTGCGGCGGTCGAGATCCCGTTGCAGGTCCTCCACGCTCAGAGACATGCCAGGCGGACAGCCGTCCACGATGCAGCCCAGCGCGGGGCCGTGGCTCTCACCGAAGGTGGTGACTGTGAAGAGCTTGCCGATCGAGTTTCCAGACATGCATCACCTGTGGTGAGAGAATTGAGAACCGCGCCCGCCTCGGGCGCCCGGAAAGGCGGCGAATTGTACACCATGATCCCTGGTGTTACGAATCATCCCAGACTCACTTCAGGCAAAGCACTGCCGAAACGCCAGCAGCTGCTCGCGGGTAAGCATGAAGACGCCGTCGCCGCCGTTGGCGAACTCGAGCCACAGCAGCGGCACCTCGGGAAGTCGCTCACTCAAGGCCTCGCGGGAATAGCCCACTTCCATTATCAGCACGCCTTCGGGCGCGAGGAAATCAGCCGCCTCGCACAGGATCTGCAGGGGAATGGCCAGGCCCTCATCGTCAGACACCAGTCCGAGTACCGGCTCGTGGCGATACTCCGGCGGCAGTTCATCCACCTCCTCCTGAGCGACATAAGGGGGATTGCTGAGAATCAGGTCGTAGGGCCCTGGCAGCGCGGTGAACAGATCTGACTCAATCACCTGGACCCGCTCATCGAGTCCGTGGCGGTGCACATTACTGCGAGCGACCTCGAGGGCGCGTGGAGATATATCGGCCAGATCCACCCTGCTCTGCTCGAAGGCCAGTGCCGTGGCGATGCCAATGCAGCCGCTGCCCGTGCACAGATCCAGAATGCGCTCCGGGGTGCGGGGCAGGAGGGTCGCAAAACCCTGCTGTATCAACTCGGCCATGGGAGAGCGAGGAATCAGCACCTGCTCGTTCACCGTGAATGGCAATCCCGCAAACCAGGCTTCACCCACCAGATAGGCCACCGGCAGCCGCTCCTCCAGGCGCCGCGACGCGAGCGCTTCGACTCTCTGCTGCTCCTGCAGCGTGATCGGACGCGTCATGATTCCCTCGTCAGCCGAGAAAGGAATCTGCAAGGCGCAGAACGCCAGATAGACCGCTTCATCCCAGGCATTGTCGGTCCCGTGTCCGTAGAACAACTCTGCTTCGTCGAAGCGCGTGGCGAGGGTATCGAGCAGCTCGCCAAGGCTGAGCATCTGCACTGCAGTCAAGATCATCGTCCTCAAGGGAGTGGCCAGAAATCACTTTACCGGGCCGTGGGGTGTATCGTACGGTAGGCGCCTCTGCCACAGACAGGACACCAGCAAGCGAACATGAGTGACACAATGGAACGCGCCTATCGCGACATCATCACGGCCATCGGCGAAGACCTGCAGCGACCCGGGCTGACAGACACACCGCGCCGTGCCGCCAAGGCCATGGACTTCCTGATGCGCGGCTATCGTCAGAACATCGACGAAGTGATCAACGATGCGCTGTTCCCCTCGGATTCCGACGAGATGGTCATCGTGAAGAACATCGAGCTGTACTCCATGTGCGAACACCACATGCTGCCCTTCATCGGCAAGTGCCATGTCGCCTATATTCCGCGCGGCAAGGTGATCGGCCTGTCCAAGATCGCCCGTATCGTCGACATCTTCGCGCGTCGCCTGCAGATTCAGGAGAATCTGACCAAGGAGATCGCCGAAACCATCGTGTCGAAGACCGGCGCCACCGGAGCAGGTGTCATCATCGAGGCCCAGCACATGTGCATGATGATGCGAGGCGTGGAGAAGCAGAACTCCATCATGACCACGTCGTGCATGCTGGGTGCCTTCCGCAACAGTCAGAGCACGCGCAACGAATTCCTTTCCCTCATCAGCAAGTAAATTATTCGCTGAGCACGATCTCGACGCGATCGGAACACGGCGCCTGGGCACAGGCAGGCGCCAGCGGACCCGCGCCCCTGGCCTGCAAGCGTGCGGCATCGATACCCGCCTGCTGCAGCCCATCGACCACCGCCTGCGCGCGACGCTGCGTGCGCGTGATCAACGCATCCACTTCACCGCTCTCGCGCAGATGGCCGACCACCAGCACGCGCAATTCGGGCGCCAGTGCCAGCGCGCTGGCCACCAGTTCAAGCCCTTCAGATTCCAGCAGCACATCGTCTGACCCAAAGCGGATCGCGCGCACAATCACACTGCCATCCTGCTGGAGGCGATCGAGCAGTGCCTGCGGCGACTCCGGACCGGGCTGCACGTCGGCGAGCTCGGGCTCGAGCACATCCAACTGGGCGTAGACACTGCGATTGCCGCGAGTGATGACATACAGGACAAGATAGCGATCGCTCTCCCCCGCCGCATTGCTGGAGCTCAGCGCCACATAGAACTGCTCCTGCTCAGGACCGTAGAGAATGCGATTGCCGAGAATGTCGTTCGCCCAGAAATTGCTGCTGCCGCAGGCGCGTCCCTGGCAACGGAACAACTCCTGGGTCTGCCCGGAAATCGCACCCAGGTAATGTGCGAAGACTTCGGCGCCGCTGAAGCCCTGGGGAATCTGATAGGTGATGCGGGTCAACTCGCCCTGCAGACGTTCTTCACGTCCGGCTGTCACGCGCCCATTCACCCGCTGCAAGCGGCCGAGCGCCAGACGGTAATTGCCCGCCGGCTGAGCCTCGTACTGAACAATGGTCGCGCCGGGAAATCGTGCGATCCCGGGAATATCCTGCGCTCCCGGGACATCACCTGTCCCCTGGGCGACGGCGTGCGCAGCCAGCCAGAACGGCAGGAACGCGAGCACGACAGCTCTTTGCCATTCGCGCACGTTGTCACTCCACATCGGTGTCTTCATGGCTCTTGGCGGTCCGGCTGCTGCGGCGGCGAGCTGGTTTCGGGGCAGGCGTCGCATCATCGTGCGGCTCGACATCGCCGCCTTCGGGCACATGCACTTCCACGTCCTGCTCCTGATTCATCTCGACCTCTGTCTCGGCGGCCTCGACAGGCGCTGCTCCAGCCGCAAACGGGGCGAACGGAAACGGCTTGAATTCACTGTTGTAGGTGAGGAAATCGAGTACCTGACGCACATAGGACGTCAAAGCCGCGCCGAGCTCCCGCAGATTGCGGTTGTCGGCACCGGTCAGCAGACCAAACAGGGCCTGCGCAATGATCAGCAGCGTCAACACCATACCCGCCAGATACAGGGCCACCGCCAGGGCCAGCATGAACGCTATGCGGAACCATTGTGCGGGTTGCTTCAGATTCTCGACGATATCGTCTGCCATGATTACTCCTTCAGGTTCAACACCTTGGTCTGATTGGCCTCGTACTCCACATCGAGCGCCTGTTCTCCCAGCATCAGCGACGCCACGATCTGTCGCACCGAACTGCCGCCATACACAATCTGGTACAGCCCGTTCACGAGTGGCATGTAGACGCCCAGCTCGTCGGCTTTCTCCTTGACCAGCTTGAGCGTGTTCACACCCTCTGCCACCTGACCGACTTCAGCCGTCGCTTCTTCGATGGACTTGCCCTGTCCCAAGGCAAAGCCTACCCGGAAATTGCGGCTCAGCGGTGACGAACAGGTGACCACCAGATCGCCCACGCCCGAGAGCCCGAGGAAGGTCATCGGGTCCGCCCCCAGCTTGCGCCCGAACCGGGCCATCTCGGTGAGACTGCGCGTCACCAGCATGCTGTTGGTGTTGTGGCCCATGCCCATGGCAGAGGCCAGCCCGGCAATGATGGCATAGATGTTCTTGAGTGCACCGCCGAGCTCCACGCCAAACATGTCGTCGTTGGTGTAGACGCGGAAGTACTCGGACTTGAGGATGCGCTGCACCGTCTCGCGCACAGAGGCATGAGCACTGGCGATCACGGTGCCGGTGAGATTGCGCGCAGCAATCTCCTTGGCCAGATTGGGACCACTCATGACGCCGATGCGTGCCGAGGGCGATTCCTGTGCCAGAATCTGACTCATCAATTGGAAACTGCCCGCCTCGATGCCCTTGGTGGTGCTCACGAGAATCGCATCGGCGGGCGCCCAGCGCAGCATGTCGCGCACCACGGTGCGGAAATAGGCACTCGGCACGGCGACGAAGATCACTTCGGCATCCTGCACTGCCCGCTGCATGTCATGGTAGGCCCTGACATTGTCATGCAGGACATAGCCAGGCAGATACTGACTGTTCTGGTGCGTGCGATTCACTTCATCAACGAGCACTTCGCTGCGCATCCAGAAATTCACGCGATAGCCATTCTGCGCAATGATGTTGGCGATGACGGTACCGAAGCTGCCCCCGCCGAGAACGGCAATGCTGCGTTCACTGCTCAATTGAGTGACTCCCCGTGGAAAGGTGTGGGCACGACAATGCTCACGCTCAGAAGACCCGGTTCAGGCCGTCAAGCGCAGCGATGCGATAGGCTTCGGCCATGGTCGGGTAATTGAAAGTGGTGTCGAGGAAATAACGCATGGTATTGGCCTTGCCTTCCTGCAGCATGATGGCCTGGCCAATGTGCACGATCTCCGACGCCTGATCGCCGAAGCAGTGGATGCCCAGAATCTCCAGCGTGTCGAAGTGAAAGAGGATCTTGAGCATGCCCACCTGCTCGCCGGTGATCAGACCACGCGCCGTATTCTTGAAGAAGGCCTTGCCGACTTCGTAGGGGATGCGTTCGCTGGTCAGCTCCCGCTCGGTCTTGCCGAGCGTGCTGATCTCCGGGATGGTGTAGATGCCGGTGGCGAAACGATCGATCTCCACGCAGGCCGTAGGGTCGACAATCGCATTGGATGCCGCGCGGCCCTGGTCGTAGGACACGCTCGCCAGCGACGGCCAGCCCACGACATCGCCCGCCGCGAAGATGTTGTCGACGGCAGTGCGATAGCGCTTGTCGATTTCGAGCTGGCCGCGTGAATTGGGTTCGAGGCCGATGGCGGCCAGATTGAGTTGATCCGTGTTGCCGGTGCGACCATTGGCCCAGAGCACGATATCGCTCTTGATGCGCTTGCCGGACTTCAGATGCGTGACGATGTGGGTGTCGAAATACTCAAGCCTGTCATATTCCTCATTGTGCCGGCTGCGCACGCCGGCATTGCGCAGGTGATAGCTCAGCGCATCGGAAATTTCCCAGTCGAGAAATGACAGCAGCGTGCTTGCCGGATTGATCAGCTCCACCTTGGCGCCAAGTCCCCCGAATATGGAGGCGTACTCACAGCCAATCACGCCGGCGCCGATCACCGTGACCTTGCGTGGAGAATGATCGAGCTGCAGGATCGAGTCGCTGTCAAAGATGCGCGGATGCGTGAAATCGACATTGTCCGGGCGATACGGTCGCGAACCGGTGGCGATGATGAAATGCTCCGCTTTCAACAATGGACCACGATTGCCGAGCCGAATGGTGTTGCGATCCACGAAGCTCGCCTGGCCGTGAATGATGTCGATGCCGTTCTTCTCGTAATAGCCGGCACGCAGATGCACTTGTTCATCAATGACGCGAGCGGCGTGCCGCATGATGTCCTGGAAGCAGGGCCTGCGCAGTGTGGCGAATTCACGCAGCAAGGGATTGCTGCTGAACTGCATCACCTGCTTGACAGACTGGCGCAAGGCCTTCGATGGAATGGTCCCCAGATGCGTGCAGTTGCCTCCCACCTTCTCACGGTCGGAAATCACAGCCACGCGGCGCCCCTTCTTGGCGGAATTCATGGCCGCGGACTCGCCCGCGGGGCCACTGCCGATCACGATGATGTCGTACTGCATCTGCTGCCTCAAGTTTGCCCTGCTCCTGCGTCTCAGCGCGCGGTTTCGTCACACTTGGCTGGATTGCCACCACATACGGAACAGCTGCTGTCTCCGCCATTGGCCAGGCCGCCGCAGGAGCCCTTCAGCGGCTTGCGGCCGAACATCACGCCGATCGCCATGCCGGCAACCACCAGCAACAGCAGGATGAACGTTCCAATCAGAGTTGCCATGTGTCTAGTCTCCGGAGTCCAGATAATGCTCAAAACGTGAGGTGTACCGATCGACGAAGCTGTCATTCGCATCGTCTCTCGTCACGAAATACACTGCCAGGCCAAGGTCCTCAGCAAGGGCGAAGCCACGCTCGGCCCCCATCACCATGAAGGCGGTAGCCAGTGCATCGGCACGCGCGGCAGTGCTGTCGATGACATAGACGCCAGCGAGATCGTGAGTGATCGGCCTGCCTGTCCTGGGGTCTATCTCGTGCGAGTAATGTACACCGTCCGCCTCGAAATAGTTGCGATAATCGCCGGAGCCGGCCACCGCGATTGGTTCGCCCCGTGCGTAGAAGATATTGTGCACTTGCGGTGCCGTATCGACCGGCTTCTCGATGGCGGGCACCCAGCTCTGATTGCCTGGCTTGTAGCCTCGGATGCGCAACTCGCCGCCGACTTCGATGAAGTAACTGGTCACGCCAATGGAATCCAGATAGTCAGCCACCTTGTCCACGGCATAGCCCTTGGCGATGCCGCTCAAGTCGATGTAGACATCTGCCGTCTTGCGCAGGCTGTGGCGCGTGCTGTCCAGGATCAGATGATGGGAGCCGACGCGAGTCAGCAAGGCATCGATTTCACTTTGCGTCGGAATTCGATCCTCGCGGCGATCCTCCGGGCCGAAGCCCCAACGATTCACCAGGGGCCCGACCGTCACATCGAAGGCACCCTCAGTGAGAAGATTGAGCTCCAGCGCCAACGCCAGCACCTCGCTCATCTCTGCAGAAAGGGCGATGTCCTGTCCGACGGGCGCGGCGTTGAGGCGTGACAGTTCGGAGTCAGGGGCATACGTGGACATCTGTTCGCGGTCCACACGCTGGAGAATTCGCGCTGCCTCGAAACTGACCTGCTCGAGCGAGGTCCCATCCGGCAGGTTCACCAGCTTGATGCTGTAGCGGGTGCCCATGGTGCCGCCACCGAACTCATGAATGAGAGCAGAGTCGGATTGTCGGTTGAACAGCAGGAAACCAATGACCAGGATGGCCACGGAGAAAAGCAGGAGGCTTTGGCGTCTCGACACGGTGTTCATGGTGCTTCAGATCCGGTCGTCACCCCCGGCACGAAACCGGGGGCACGCAGGGGAAATGCAATCAGGAGAACTCGTCCAGCGCGATGTTCTCGTCCTCGACGCCCAGATCCTTGAGCATCTTGATCACGGCAGCATTCATCATGGGCGGACCGCACATGTAGAACTCGCAATCTTCCGGTGCCACGTGATCCTTCAGGTAATTCTGATAGACCACGTTGTGAATGAACCCGGTCATGCCTGTCCAGTTGTCTTCCGGCTGTGGGTCGGAAAGTGCCACGTGCCACGTGAAATTCTCGTTCTCGGCGGCCAGCATGTTGAAGTCTTCCACGTAGAACATTTCCTTCAGGCTGCGGGCGCCGTACCAGAACGTGATCTTGCGCTTGGTCTTGATGCGGCGCAGCTGATCGAAGATGTGCGAACGCATGGGCGCCATGCCGGCACCCCCGCCGATGAAGACCATCTCGGCATTGGTGTCCTTGGCGAAGAATTCGCCGAAGGGGCCGAACACCTTGATCTTGTCGCCGGGCTTCAGGCTGAAGACATAGGAGGACATCACGCCTGGCGGGAATGTCGACTTGGGCGGCGGCGTGGCAATACGGATATTGAACTTGATGATGCCCTTCTCTTCCGGATAGTTCGCCATCGAGTAAGCACGAATGGTGGTCTTGTCCGTCTTGGACACGAGCTTGAAGAGTCCGAACTTCTCCCAGTCTCCGCGGAATTTCTCACCGATCACGAAGTCCTTGTAGTGCACTTCATGTGCCGGCACTTCCAGCTGGACATAGCCCCCCGCGCGGAAATCGACACTGTCGCCATCCGGAATCTTCAGGACCAGTTCCTTGATGAAGGTCGCCACGTTGTCATTGGAGACGACGGTGCATTCCCATTGCTTGACGCCGAAGAATTCAGGTTCAACCTCGATCTTCATGTCCTGCTTGACGGCCACCTGGCAGGACAGGCGCCAGTGGGCCTTGGCCTCGCCCAGCGTGAAGTGGCCCTGCTCGGTCGGCAGCATGGAACCACCACCATCAACCACCTGACATTTGCACTGACCGCAGGTGCCCCCGCCGCCACAGGCGGACGAGAGATAGATGCCGGCGTCTGCCAGAGTGGTCAGCAGCTTCCCGCCCGCAGGCACAACGATGGACTTGGACGGGTCCCCGTTGATCTCGATCTTCACGTTTCCCGTGCTGACCAGTCTGGCTCTCGCAACAAGAATCATGGCCACGAACACCATGACCACCACGGTGAACATCAGCACGCCGCCTGCTATAGCTGCAAAATCAATCATCTCTTTATAACCTGTTGACTACAGTGACAATCCGCTGAATGACATGAAACCCAGCGACATCAGGCCGGTGGTAATGAAGGTGATGCCCATGCCCCGCAGACCCTGCGGCACATCGCTGTACTTGAGCTTTTCACGAATTCCCGCCATGGCGGTGATTGCGAGTGCCCAGCCCACCCCTGCGCCGGTGCCATACACCACGCTTTCGGAGAAGGTGTAGTTGCGCTCCACCATGAACAGCGATGCGCCCATGATGGCGCAGTTCACCGCGATCAGCGGCAGGAACACTCCGAGGGCGTTGTAGAGAGCCGGCATGTATTTGTCCAGGAACATCTCCAGCACCTGCACCACGGCGGCGATCACGCCGATGTAGCAGATGAAGCCCAGAAAACTGAGATCGAGATCGGGGAAGCCCATCCACGCGAGCGCGCCGTCCTTCAGAAGATAGGTGAACAACAGGTTGTTCAAGGGCACGGTGATGATCTGCACAGCGGTCACGGCCACGCCCAGACCCACGGCCGTCTCAACCTTCTTGGAAACCGCGATGAAGGTGCACATGCCAAGGAACATCTGCAGGGCCATGTTCTCGACGAAGACGGCACGAATCGCAAGACTCAGGTAGTGTTCCATCAGTGTGCGACCTCCTGCGTGGTGTGAGCCGCCAGCTTGAACTCGGACTTCTCGACCTGATCAACGCGCTTGGTGCGCACGATCCAGATCAGGAAGCCGATGATGAAGAAGGCACTTGGCGCCAGCAGCATCAGTCCATTGGCCTGATACCAGCCACCATTGGAGACCAGCGGCAGAATCTCGATGCCGAACAGGCTGCCCGAACCGAACAGTTCACGCACACTGCCAAGAATCAGCAGCACCGAGCTGTAACCCAGGCCATTGCCTATGCCGTCCATGAAGCTGGGAATGGGCGGATTCTTCATGGCGAAAGCTTCTGCACGTCCCATCACGATGCAATTGGTGATGATCAGGCCGACGAACACGCTCAGCTGCTTGCTGATCTCGTAGGCGAAGGCCTGCAGCAGCTGATCCACCGCAATCACGAGTGTCGAGATGATCGCCATCTGGATGATGATGCGGATGCTGCTGGGCATGTAGTTGCGCACCATCGAGATGAAAAGGTTGGAGAACGCCACCACCATCGTCAGTGCCACGCACATCACGATGGTGACGCGCAGACTGGTGGTCACGGCCAGCGCGGAGCAGATGCCCAATATCTGCAGGGTGATCGGGTTTTCCGCCACTATGGGCTTGAACAACAATGTCTTCGTGTCAGTAGCCATTAGGACCTCGCCCTTCAACCTTCATTCAAATTGTTCAGATACGGACCAAACCCATTCGGCCCGAGCCAGAATGCAATCATGTTGTCCACACCACGACTCGTGAGGGACGCTCCGGACAGACCATCCACCTCGAAGTCGCCCTGCCCGCCACCCTTGATTACGCTCAGTGCCACCTCACCCTGGTCGTCATAGACTTTCTTGCCGGCCCAGAGAGCCTTCCAGCGCGGGTTGTTGATCTCGCCGCCGAGTCCCGGCGTTTCCTTGTGTTCGTAGAAACCGATACCGTTCACGGTGTTGCCGTCGCCATCGAGGGCGAGGTACCCGTAGATCGTGCCCCACAGCCCGTAACCACTCACGGGAATGACCAGGGTCTCGATGGAGCCGTCTGCGGCCGGCAGGGTGTAGACCGTGGAATAGCGGACGCGGCGCTTCAGGTCTGCGATGTCTTCCTCGGCAGCCAGCGCATCGCTGAAATCGGGGTCACTGAGGACGGCGCGCTCGTCATAGGTCTGCGGGTCAATGCCCAGCTGTGACAGTCGTTCCTCGCTCAGCACTTCCCCCGTGTCCAGTTCCACGACTTGCAGGGTGAAGCGGGAAAACAGCTCATCCACCTCGGCGTTGCTGTTCAAGGCAGGATCGAACATGCCGGCGGCCGCCAGGATGTTCTTGTTGCGATCCAGCAGCTTGTTGTTGACCTGAAACGGCTTGAGGATCACCGCGGCGCTGGAGATGAACACCGAACAGACGACGCACAGAACCAGAGCGACCTTGATGGTACCGCCGACTGAATCTTTAGACTGCATTGCGTGCGAGCCTCCTCTTGATGTTCGCCCGCACCACGACATAGTCGATCAGCGGAGCGAACAGATTGCCGAACAG
>JACCDX010643869.1_pt1 | contig 17738 bp, 13 predicted proteins | sample 7449681 | NCBI WGS metagenome assembly JACCDX01 (sample SAMN15323450, study PRJNA562643) | freshwater metagenome | isolation source: river surface water | place: USA:Blue River Watershed | collected 2017-08-18
AAGTACATCCCTCCGTGGTAGACTTATGTTTCGCACTATAGGATGTGATTTGGTAATCGGTTGAAACACGAAAATATGTCAACATCCCATGTTGTTCAGGAATCATTTTATCCACGTGCGTAATGTGAAGTTTTGTCGGCGTAAATTCTGCAGCAGAAAAACTAAAAAATAAGCGGTATGTTTGTTCACCACCAATAATAAAAACCTTCTTGTCTGGATATGCGCTACAGATTTTGCGTAGATGTTCACGAGATTTTGGCGCCAGACCGGCGATTAACTTGTTGCCTGAGTTGTGATGAATGACCCAGTGGACATTTTCAGGAAGTGTTTCTGTTGGTGGTTCACGGGAAAGGACAATGTTGATGCGACCAGGAAGGGGTCGCATTCCGTCAGGCAGGGACATCCAAGTGTTGTAGCCCATAATGACGCAGTGGCCGTAGGTCAGGTCGCGAAAGTGGCGCAAGTCCTCAGGAATGTTCCATGGGAGTGTACCGCCGACGCCAATGACGCCGTTTTTGGAGACCGCGGCGACGAGTTCAACAATTGGGGCCGAAGAAGACATGTTAGATATTAGAAGATATTCCCTATAGTGTAGCATTATAGGGATTGTTTATGTTGTTTCCGCGGGGGCACCCCTCCCCAAAAATTGAAAATCCGATGTAGGAGTCTACATGGCATGTAGTTTATCCGTTGCTCATCCTGAAGCTGACGCCATGTCGTACCGATGTCCAGCGCGCCACACCCAGAAAACCGATGTATATTGGTTCGGCGATGGGAAACATAAGCTCTTCTATGAGCGCTGTTGTATTGAGCGAGTGGGCGAGCCAGGGGCGCTCTGTGCGAAACATGCACAGCGTCATGAGGGTGAGTATAAGACGAAGGACCCGCGGCTCTTATGCCAATGGAACTACGTGTTTCACCATGGTCTTATTGGGGAAGCATATGGTCCGCATACACAAATGTATGGGTCGCCGTATTATGAGGCGGGCCTAAAGAAGGGATGGGGAGTGCCGAAAAAGAGCGATTTAGAAAAAGCCGTTGCTATGCAGAAGGCCGTCCAGGACCTTGCGTTGGCGATGCAGATGAAGATTACGGATTATATGAAAACCCCAGACACGACCACCGCCGCAGAGCCAACGGAAAGCAAAAAAGTGAAAGCAAAGCAGTCAAAAGGTGGGCGTAAAAAGTGCGTCCAGGCGGATGGGTCCAGTACTCTTTCCTCCAAATCCTCTTCATCATCGGCCTTGTCTTCACTTACATCTGTATCATCCGTATCCGCATCAGGGCGAGGATCAACCACCGGTCTTCCAATGTATATTCCGAAGGGACCGGTACCCTACGCAGAATTAGAGGACGACCCAATAGTAATTACTCTTGATAAAATCAGTACACTCATACTCTATGAGTGTGCAGATAAAGGTGCTGACGCTGACGCTGACTCCTGGGTGGATGACGAGGGGCAGCACTATAGGAAATGCCGTGATGGACGGATTATACTATCTTCGCGAAGTCGCCCAGAGGACAACTAAAATAGTATAGCATATAAAACCACCAATCAAACCGCGGTGCGTCTGCGCTTGGTACGACCACATGGACATCGCGCGGCCAGCGCAGGGCCATATTGGCAAAAACATTCTGATCTTTGCCGACAAATAGACCATTTTTCACCATTTCGGCAATCATTTCCCTATAGTGTTTATCCCAAGTACGCCATGCCTCTACACCGCCGGCCAATATACCACCTCCAATCCGATTTTTGTTGTATTGGAAGTTGGCGAGACTCTTTGTATGATATACCGCGCGTTCATCTGCGGTGAAGGGGTCAATCTGGAGGACGGTCATCTTGTCGGCAAGGATGCGCTGGCCGTGGGTCATTGTGCGGATACATTTCTGTGTAAACTGGTCACGTACCGCGCCGGCATCACACCACATGAATTTTTTATGACCAAATGGATTCGCCGTGATTGTTCGTTGGACAAAATCATTCTTCTGGTACCAAATCATGTATAGTTCAGGGCTATGGCCTTTTTCGTGGTCAAGTTCATATTGTGCGTCCCAAAAGTCGGCAGAAAAATCCTGGCGCGCACCCCAGGAGCTGCGCGGTAGGGAAATGACTTTCGTCTTATCCTGAAATGCCGCGCGCATCGCTTCAAAAATCGGCTTATATTTATCATCCGTGTAGATTACCAAATAGCCAGGATATGTACTAAAGAAATTCTGAATCCACTGAAGATACTGGGCCGATGGAAACTTTGATTTCATTTCATAGAATGCGGTTACAAGAGTGTACGGCTCATGGTCGGCATAATAGCGGATGACGGCATCTGGGTCTTGTTTCTTGGATGCATTGAAATTAGACTGCGAGTAAATACGATGACGGACGAGTTCTTTGGGAAGAGTATATAGTTTCTTTCCTTGAAGTGCCAGATTGAGCCACAGGTCGTAATCTTCACATACAAAACGATCCGAATAGCGCACATTCGTCTTTTTCATTAAAACGGAACTATTAATTATTTGATTTCCATGGAGAAGGTCATCCACTGAAATAAATCCAGTTTTAATCGCCGGCTTCCCTGCACGTTCCCCAAAATAAGTACATTCTGTGCCGACAACATCCGCGCCAGCCGCCGGTCCCTGAAGAGCCGCCACTTGTGCCTCCAGTTTCGTCGGCAACCAAATATCATCCGCGTCTACATGGGCAATCCAGTCCGCCGGCGAATCCGCCGCCATTGCACGATCCACATCGGCCACACAACGTGCATCAGGATAATTCACCACACGGAATCGCGCGTCGCCGACCACAAGAGCGGATACCTGTCGGTACACATCCCCTCCATCAGGACCATGACCATTCACACCTATAATGCAACTCCAATTGGAGTACGTCTGGGCCTTAATTGAGTCAAGAGTCTCAGGCAAGAATTCAATCCCATTATAGAGTGGAATATTAATCGTAATCTGGGGATTCTCATCATGATTAGAAATGCGAATCATGTCCGCGCGAAAGTAGTCCTCGTAGTTAGGTGGGCCGGCGGGGCCAAAGTGTTCCTTGGGGGTATACACTATAGGATTGGGGTATATGGAGAGGTATGATGCCCACCAATGGAATGTGCTGTTAGCGCAGATGTAGGTCTGGAAGAGGCGGGCAAAGAAAAAGGAGCGGAGGTCGTCAGGTTCCTCAAAGAAGATGAACTGGGTTGTTTCTGTATTATGGAACTGGGTCTTGCACCAGGCAATATCATCAGACATGACATAGTAGACATCCGCCTTCACTTGTGCCATTGCTTTATTGTAGTAGTTCATAGATGCAGGATTATGGACGGAAATCATGTGCGCGTCCTTACAATAATCTCCACGGCGGACGCCAAGGAAGGCACGGCGTTTCTGATCTTGGGGCGCAGTTGGGTCCAACTCAGGGTAGGCACTATAGAGATTGGTCTGGGTGCGAATGTATGTGTCTAGGCCCTCGGCAGGAGTAAAGAGGAGTTTAATAAGCGCGGCGTGTTTCTGGAAATAGCGTTCGCTTTGGAAATAGCCTTTGAGAAGGAGACCGACACCGTTTTTCTTGCATGCGGCGCCGTAATTTGTGAAATCTATATAAGGGAATCCGCGTTCAACATATGGCATGATTCGTTGGTCGGTGGGCAGGGATTTCCGCGGGATTTTGGAGTAGATGTTGCCATAATATTTGGATGGGTTGGAGCCGGTGACGGCATGGAAATCTGGGTCATCTTCAATAAGGAAGAAGTTCATGTCATGTTCCAGGGCCTGGGCGGCAGCGGCGGCGATTTGGAAGAGCTGGTTGCCCAGCCCGCCCATTAATTTAGTAGTAATAAATGACATTTCCTATAGTGCTGCTCTATAGGAAATGTTTAGGTTGTTGCACTTAGCAACCGTATTCGGATGGCTTCGCCATCCTCTTAGGGGTGTTTTCAACACCCGTACTTGTGCAGCTATGCTGCACTACTAGGGTTGCTTTTAGCAACCGTACGCTCAAACTCTGTTTGAGCCTAGGGCTGCGCTAGCAGCCATACCGCACAACACGTCCTTCAATATCTGAATGATTGTCATATTGATAGCCAAGGGAGGGGATAATAAGAAACCAACGGTCCTCTTGCTGGAGTTTGGTCCAATTAATGTCCAGGCAGTGGGCGGGTTGTTTGCCGTGGCGCAGGAGGTTCGTGGCTGATTCACGGAAATTGGTCTTGAGACGTTCCAGGTAGCGGCGCTGGAAGATGTAGGAGCTGGTGGTCTGACTATAGCGGACACGTTTGAAGCGTTCGTCGGTGGTGTCTTCAATGCGGGCGTTCCAGTGGTTGTAAGAGGGAAGGAAGACGTCCCAAGTATCGGAGCCAACTGGATATGTCTGGAAGAAGGATGCCAAAGGGCGAGTGAAATCCACAGGTCGTTTCCCTCTGAATGTATAGTCGTCTTCCATAATCATGACCGTTTTCCATTCTGGATGTTGTTCCACGAGCTTCAGACATTTGATGTGGCTCATGGTACAGCCGAGGGCGCCATTAGCATTCTTAATGGCGTCAATACGGTGGATTTTTTCCGCGGGAATGGCCATACGCTTAAACTCGGCCTCCAGATGTTCACGACGGTCCGTGCGATGATCTAGATTGATGTAGAGAATGGCGTCTATGTGTTCCATTTTGGGAGATGCACTGTAGGAATGATTCTGATGTTATCATTCTTATAGTGCTTTAGGCTTGGGGGTTCGGTGAAGGCTGTTGGTAACCCGAAGGCGATTATTTAGAGATTGTTGTTATTCTTCATTGAACCCGTTGCTGCTCCTGGATTTACTAAGGCATTATCCTGTGGATTTACTAAGCGATTAACCTGTGGATTTGTTAATAATATATTTTTTGCACGTATCAAATCATGAATATGATGGTTTTCAGGATGAGTTCTAATAAATTCGTCAAATGTATCATGTTGGTCTTTGAGATAAGGAATAAATCTACTCTTTCTGATTTCGTCAGGGGTTTTTAATATGGTTAATGCTTGAGCGTGTAGAGATTTTCCTTTTGCTTTTCCTGTTAGGATTTCTGATAGTGGTTTTCCTGATAATTGAGATGTCATTCGCGCCATACTAGCTGTAGCCGTTGCAGGAACGGAATTATTTGCCATTGCGGCTGCAGAAGCCACAGGACCAGAAAGACCAAGTTTTCGCTGTAGAATTTCAATTGCCTCATTAATCAGTTCAATATTATCATTTTCAGGATATTCATAGCGAAACTTCCGTAAGAGATCGAGTTTATCCATATAACCTGTAATTTGGTAGCCTTTCTTTGACTCATTATTTGTTAGAGGTTCATTTTGTTTATGTATAATATATTGTGCTTTTTCTAGAATTGATTTATGTCTAGTAGATTTTCTTTTCTCAGATTCTGGAATTTTCTGTCTTCTTGATTTTGGCATAATTGCCCTTACACGGCGGGTTTGACCATTTCTAATAGGGTTCTTCTTATAACGGGTAAGTCGAACAGGACCTTGTTTTCTGACCATCCATCGACGACTCCGTTTTCTAAGATTCTGTTTTACACGACGAACTGTTGTTCTTGGGCGTCTAAAGGCTGTCACGGCAGTACGGGTAGAGAACCGTGTAGAGGCATCTTTATTATGACTCTGTTTTATTGCTGAAGCCTTTCTCGCAGCAGCTGCCGCAATCCGTACACTGCGACGAAGTTCCTTGACCTCGGTTTCAACCTCCTGTTTAATCTTCTCTGCCTCTTCCTTCGATATAGTCGGATTGTTTTCAATATATTCAAGAGCACCCATTAATTTGGACAGATCAAAACGAGTTGTCCGTTCAATCTCCTCCAACTCTTCCATAAGGTCACTAACATTCAAATGATTACGACTCATTATAATATCTTATTCCTATAATGAAGTATTATTTTTTGAAAAAAGGAAAGCACTATAGGGTTTAATTCGGAAACGCATAAACATCTGAAGGGTGCAGTGTAGAACCCGATCTTAAGGGCGCTCATTTTGCGCGGGTTCAATGGACCGTTCTCTTATCTACCCACCCCGCACCACAACGGAAATGCGTTTAAAGCCGGTAGATATGAATGTATATAGAAGCAGAAAGAAATGGAATCCGTCATTGAAACTACCAGTGAAATCACTCTTCTTGACCGGATTCACCGCATTGAGGCGGAGCTGAAGGAACTCAAGCGTGCGGCTCGTCATGAGCTCAAGGCCCGTCGTCGCCGTCGTGGTTCCAAGAAGGAAGGTGGCAAGAAGGAGAAGGGTGAAACTCCTTCCCAGCTTAAGCCATGGCACGATGAAGTCCGTCGTGTGTGGGAAGAGCTGAAGGCTGCGGACCCTAAGACTCCTTACAAGCGCGCTGTTGCCGAGGCCCATTCTCGTCGTGGGGTGCCTGTCGCCGCTGCGGCCGCTGCGCCTGTTGTTACCAGCGGTAGCGCTACCGATAAGAAGGCTTCCAAGAAGGCTGCTGCACCAGTTGCTGTCGCTGCGCCAGTTGCCGCCGTCTCTGATAAGAAGAAGGGGAAGAAGGCCTCTGCCTAAAAAATAGTTGTAAATAACTAATTCCTAAAGTGTTGCACTATAGGAATGAGCTTTGTGAATGACGCTTATGTCTTCTTTTTATCCGCTTTAGCGCCAGCCTTGGCATCAGCCTTGGCACCACCTTTCGCGAACCCACCGCCTTTCTTTGCCTTCCATGCCTCCTTCTTGGCATCCACACCGGCGCTGTACATTGCAGCGAGTTCTGGCTCCGTAGCATTCTTCCAGTCCGCCTCCTTGGGCACTGAGACGAAGGTCGGCTTGGAGTATTTACCAGCTTTCGCACCTTTCGGCTTCGCGGTACAATACATGTAAATCCCATACGGGCCATTCTTTATAGTGTAATCGCCGGCAACACGCAAGGTAGAGCCCTCTTTCGCACCCAGCCGTTCAATAATGGATTCCTCGGTGTCATCTTCTTTCCAGGGTACCTTGAGGTCGCCGCACTGGACGTAGAGACCATAGGGTCCCTTTTTTCGCACTATAGGAGTATCATTCCATGTACCAATTTGGGTCTCGGTGGACTCCGCTGTTTTCTGGGAGAGGAAGGCGTCAATGGCCTCCTGGGTGATTGTTTGAAGTGTGTAGCCAACTGGCCAGCCATAGAAGGTGGCCTTGGTCTCTTTCTGAGGGGCGGTCTTCTTGCCTTTTCCCTTGGGCTTCACTTCTGGTTCAGTGGGTTGTTCGGCGGGCTCCTCCTTCTCCTCTTTTAAGAGCAATGGTCCCTTGGCGGTATTGACGGCCACAATGCCGTTGGCGAACTCACGGCGTTTCTCATCGCCCTTATCGGATTGCAGTTCCTCGTAGCGGTCCTTGTACGAGTTCCAGGTGTCCTTGAGTACCTGTTTCCATGGCTCGGAGCCGGCGGCAATGGCGTCCAGTCGTGCTTCCATGCCAGCCGTGAATCCGTAATCAAAGAGGTCACCGAAGTGGTTGACACAGTACTCCAGGACGGATTGGCCGAGGGCGGTGGGGTAGAGGCGGTCCTTTTCACCTCCCACTTTGCGTTGTTCCACGGCTTTCTCCACTGTCTTGTTGGGACTTACACTATAGGTATTGTATTCCACGGTTTTCGCGGGTGTGTCCCGCTTTTCCACATAAGACTTTTCCTGAATAGTTTCTAGGAGGGAGGCATAGGTGGACGGACGGCCAATGCCCTTGGACTCCAGGTCCTGAATGAGGGAGGCCTCTGAATAACGGCTGGTGGGCTTTGTGATGTGGGCCTTGGCTTGGAGCTGGGTGTATGTGAGGGGCGTACCTGGCGCGAGGGTCTGACTGAAGGTCCACTGGGCTTCGTCTCCGCTAGCGCCGGCTTCAGTATTTTCTCCGTCTACCTCCTCGGTTGTTTCCTTAGTGACAGTGGCCTTCCAGCCTGGGAAAGTAGTATGACTGAAGGATGCACGCCAGGGCAGGTCGGTCTCTTCACCCGTGAATGCGAAACGGACAGTGCGCTGTTCTCCCTGGGCGGCGGCCATACATGACTGGACAGTGCGGAGCCAGATAAGTTTATAGAGGTTGCGCTCCAGGGTGGACCAGGAGTCCTCGCCTGGGGGAAGGGTCGTGAGTTCAATGTGGGTGGGACGAATGGCCTCATGTGCCTCCTGGGCCTTGGGGCCTGATGCGTCGGCTTCTTCCTTTTTCTTTGTCTGTTTCTTCTTGGGCTTGGTCTCTGCCTCGGCAGTAGGAGCCTGCGCCTGTGCAGACCCGCAGTACTCCTCACCCCACACACCTATAATGTAACCATGGGTCTCCGCCACGGCCTCCTCAGAGAGAACTGCATGGTCCGTTCGCATGTATGTAATGTGGCCTGATTCATACAATTTCTGGGCGGCGCGCATGGTCTGGGCTGGAGCGGAACGATAGAGGTTGGATGCCTGTTGTTGAAGAGTAGATGTAATAAGCGGTTTCGGCGGAGGGCTTGTAGTCTTTTTGGTGGTATTGCTCAAGACTTTGGCATCCGTCTCATCTGAATGGTTTTCCAAGTAGTTCTGTGCCGAGTCTTCATCCTCTAGTTCGTCCTCCAGGGTAGCACTAAAGGAGATGGGTTTGGATTTACCCTTTGTCTTTTCTTTCTTGATGAAAGTCCCGCTAATTACCCAGGACAGGGTACTTGTGAAGTCGGCAATCGCTCGTTCCTTGTCGGCAACAAGGCGTAGACAGGGGATTTGACACCGACCGGCCGACAACGCAGGACCGACGCTCTTCCAGAGGAGGGGGCTGATGGTGAAGCCAATAGTGAGGTCCAGGAGGGAGCGTGCCTGTTGCGCCTGGACCTTATTCATATCCAGGATAGTGGGGTTCGCAATGGCGTTTTTGATGGCCTTTTCTGTGATTTCGGTGAAGACAGCCCGTTTCGCAGTTTTAATATCCAATTTCAAAAGTTTCATTAAAGAATATGCAATAAAGTGGCCTTCCACATCATTATCTGAACAAATCCAAATATCTTTTGCCTGCTTCGCTGCTTCTTTAATTGTAGTTGTTGCTTTTGCTTTTGCAGCAATCCATTCATAGCTAGGCTCAAATCCAGCTTGTGGGCCAACAACTGAGAGATCCTTTACAAGTGCTTGAATATGACCCATTGATGCGAGAACCTTAAAACCAGGGCCGAGAAAGCCCTGAATTTTTGAGCATTTCGCGGGGGACTCCACAATAACGAGGTTAGACATGATTCCTATAGTGTAGAGTTGGGTTTACACTATAGGGATTGGTTGCGGCGGGTTCAATTTTATCCTGCCATGGTTAGAGAGTTGCCGGCATAAAATGAAGTTCAAAGATGCTGTGACTTATTCTATTGAGAAACTTTCCTCGGCAGAGTTCAAGGAGCGGATAAAGGATGAGGATGCTACAATGTTAAAGCATATTCCCATCCTAAAAGAGATTAACGAGCACGGCTATATTACGCACGACAGTCAGGCGGGGCGGAAACATAGTGGAAATTCCCCATCCAGTGGACATTACTACGAGCATCACGAACGGTCTTACATTATGGGATTTATGTTAGAATCTGCAGCGGCAGAGTTTCTGAAATGGATGGCGCTTCACACTGATAAGAATGCGGTCTATGTTCCCGCCTGTGGGGATATAGATACACCGGCCGCGCTGGATGTCCCTCTTACGGTAAATGTAGGTGGAAAAACTCCTGATGTCTTTACCAAAATGTCAACGGTGTTGCCGACCCGTATCTGGGACTTTTATCGCAAGGAGGCGCACATCAACAAGAGCGAAAAAATCGTCTATATCTTTTGCTGGGATCCGCTCTGGAACCGCGCGGCGTCAGGAGCAAAGGGCCTCTTTACGGAAGTCCTGAAGGGGCTAAAGGCAGTGAAGGGATAAGATAATTTCCCTATAGTGTAGGCTCTGGGTATGCACTACTTTCCAGAGGAAAGATGGACTTAACAGTCCAGCAGGAATCGTTGATATTGTTGTGCTTGATGAAGACGAACTTGTGTTTTTGTGTTTGGGACAAAATTCGGCTTTGACAATGTACCAATGTAGATACAAAGTGTTGTATATGCATAGTCATCCATCTGATGTTTGAACCGTTCTTCGGCTTTTTTCATAAAGTCGTCTTTTAGGAGTTTCAACATATACGTAAAATCGGATTCATTCCAATGACCCACTGATTCTCGAAGTTGTTTATTCAGCCGTGAGAAATGCTTGATAAAGCGAAGTAGTTGCGACCTATATTCTGGCTGATGGGCCGCAATATAGAGGTCTAACCGTTGACCGGCGGGGCAGAGACCAATTACGCCTGGCGGCGTCTGCATTTTCACATCGTCCTCCATTTTTAGATTCTCTTTTTGATTCATAGGTATCAAAAAGAGAGCTGTCAATTTTATATATTCCTATAATGATTCACTGTAGGGATTAGGGTTGATTAGTTAATTCTAATCCGTTCCAGTCAGGGGAAGTGGATTATAACATGTATTAGCCTCCGCACCAGTGAGAGCGGCCGTCCCCGCCGTATTATTCATTATATGAAACATTTCCTATAATGAAATACATTATTATACCTAAACGCCCCTCTTATGCTCCCACTATAGGAATGTGGGTATGTCCTCCCTACCGAAACATCAAAAATATGCGGCGGCCTACAGGCCTGGGGAGGTATTCTGGGGATTTGGTATTGAACATGAAACATATTTGGAGTCGGCGGAGTTTCAGGCTGTTCGCCGTGAGGACTTGGCCGCCTATCGCAGACCAGAGCGCTACTCCGTAAATTACTACAAAAGCTATAAAGAAGAGGACCTGGCGGAGGCTTTAAGTAGCCTGCCGGCGGTGGTGGCCGAGGTGCCGACTTTGGTAAATAGCCACAGCTTCACCCACTGCGACGTATGGATGAATCACAGGACAACGTATGAGCGCGTGCCTAGAACGAATCCGCGGTATGTTGGCCGGTCGGTGCATGAGGAATTTCTGGCGGCGTCGCCGTGGTTTCGGCAGGCGTATGACCGGTCGGTCGTGTATGACGGCGACACATTTGAATTCATGAATGTCAACTTCTATAATGTGAGCGTAGAGGAGGCATTGGAGGAGTTGTGGGAAACGGAGGACCGGTTCCTATGGGAGTTCAATCGGTGGATAATGAGGGGGTCCGCCCTGGAAGAGACAGGGGAAATCACTATAGAGAATCCATTACTGAGTGGGAGGCAACACTTGTCCACCTACGGACCTTTTTGCATTGCACGGCGGAACCATGCCTGGGCTCGGCATTTGACGAATCCTCATCACTATTCCATGTTTAACAATGGGACGGTCCATGTAAACCTGACCTTGCCGACACGGTTGGACGCTTCTGGGGCGATTGCCGATATGGAGGACTTTCGCCGTCGCCATCAGAGGGCTGCGCGGTATTTCCAGTGGTTTGAGCCGTTGCTCGCCGTAGCGTATGGTGCAGGGGACCCGTTTGCAAGCCATGTAGATGAACGCTCGCGGTTCTCGCCGGCGTCGCAACGGTTAGGGGTAAGTCGGTATGTCGGTATGTGTAATTATCCGACTGAGACGATGCCAGAGGGAAAGATTCTGACATATGATGTCTCTGGATTAGGCTATAGTTCTCCAGGCGTGGCAACATCCCATGTTGTGTTTGGACAAGAACCGGCCTGGTACGAGGAGTTCTATAAACGGACAGCCTATGTACGTCTAGAGAATCATGGCCTGGATATTAACTATAAGAAACATTGGAACCACGGCCTGGAGTTCCGTATTTTTGACGGCCTGCGGCGCGACCAGATGTTGGAGGTGTGTAAGTTTGTCTGGAAGGTATGTTATCGGTCTTTGGATTTGGGTGATGTATTAGATTGTCGGCGGGCTGATTGGTTCCAAGAACTAGTTCTCGGATGTATGTTGGAGGGAGCGGACTATGTTCTGAGTTGGGGGATGTTGGTGAAGTATCTGGAGGTGATTCACTATAGTGAATTGATTCACGAGTTTGCTGGTACAGAGAAGGAAGGGGTGCAAGTGGGTAGATTGGTATCTACCCTCCTTTATTAGTTCGGTTGATCTTTATTCAAATTAAAGAATAGCATACTTGTAGAACCACCTTTTGGTACTATTAAATAATTATTCAAATGGTCATATATACCCCCCTTTGTATTTACACGTTGACCAGTAATACTTAGAGGAAAAGGTCCATTTACTACAGATGATGATGTAAAATTTTTTTCTATATAAAAGACACGTCCACTATTATCTGTCATATAGATATTGTTTGCAGAAGGGTCGCATATAATCCATTGTAAATTTTCACCCGTAGTTAAAACTTCTTTTGATACAATTCCATTCGTTATATTACTAGACGTATCTAATATTGGGAATTTATGAATATAAGCATTATTTGCAGTTGTTCCAGTATTGCCATTGCTAATTATATAAAAATTATTGGATGCATCAGTTCTTGTATAATCATTTTTAATATCGGCTGGAATACCATAGTGTGTATTATTTATACCACCAGATAAATCCCAACTCCATATATATTGACCATTTAAATCACTTTTTATACGAAGAATTACAGTTTTACTATTTGTAGATGATGCCGCCATTATATAATTACTATTAAAAGTTCCATTCATATAATATGCTCTCTCAGGTAAATTTCCTCCAGAACTACCTGTAAAAGATATTGATGTAGCACTAGGTGTTGAAAACGCATTAATCTGACCTGACGAATTAAAAGTGTAATTTAATCTATATATACGCCATGGAGTAGTAGGGCCACCAACAAAAATTCGTCTAGTGCCTGATGCATCTAAACAACTTGCGATTGATGTTGATTGATCAAAACCTAAATCAGTTGTACGAGCAATACTTGTTAAACTCCCTCTATCAATATAAATACGCGCTGTTGCTGGACTTTCATCAGTTACAAGAGCAAAATAATTATTCCCTGAACCATCTTGAAAATATGTAGAAGAAAAAATTAGAGTCATATTAGGATCAATAGATGAAAAATAATTACCTGCACTACCAAAATTTCCACTTAAATCTAAACGTACAATATTTACTTTTGGGGTTGCGAATGAAGTAAAAAGAGCAACTGTTCCAAATTTTGCACTTGAACTCTGGCTAAAAGTTGGAGCACTAGTAACAGCAGTTTCTTGACGTATATTTCCATCACGTTCACCCCATCTACCAAATCCCATTCTTACTATAAGAATAATTCCTATAGTGTCGGCCCAAAGAAAAACACTATAGGATATGCGCTTATACTCCCCCAACCGTCTCCTCCCACTAAGTAGGTATGGCCTTACAGACGAATAATGGAGGCGCGCTCTATGAGCTGGTCGCCCGTGGTGTAAAAGACTCGTATTTCTTTGAAGATTCCACCACTGCGGCGAATCCCTTCAGCTGGAGTTATGAAAAATATGCGGCGGTAAGCACTGAAACTAGAATCATAAGACCCTACAACGCCGCGGGATTTAGCAGAGTCCTGAACATTGACCTGGACGTATACGGGGACATCCTCCAGGAAGCCTACATCCGCGTTAAGCTCCCCAGCTGGGTCCCGCCCGCTTACTGTGCGGCAGTGAAGCGGGGGTTAGTACGAGATGCCTCAGGGTCAGGCGTAGACTTAAGCACTATTGCCAGCGCGACAGCTTATGGCTACACCTCCGCCGTCGCCTACATGCTCTTTGAGAAGATTGAAATCCTTCAGGATAACATAACACTACAGGAAGTAGCCGGTGACGCCCTCTATGTGTCGTCCCGTCATACCAATTCCTATAGTGCTCACCATTTGACGGATTCGCTGACCGGTGTATATGACGAGACGGACGCCCTGAAAGTCCAGCGTTCCGTGGACCCAGACCGTGAATACATTCTAGAACTCCCTTTCATACGAAACTTTCCTCTTGTAGCGTTGCGAGGGCAGCGATTCCGAGTCCGGCTGACGCTGCGGGCACTGGAGGACCTAGTGATTTCTACGGACCCATTGAAGCCGAAGCCAAAACCGTGGTTGGTGCCGGCCTTCGCCTATCAAACAGCGGATGCTTCAGGTACTTTCACACCACTCCCTCTCCATGAGCTGGACCCACCATCTATCACTATAGAGATGACGCAGGTGTACTTGTCCAATGAGGACCGTGAGGCGCTGGCGGGGGCAAATTTCCTGATTCCTTACCGTCGGTACATTTCCTATAACCATTTCAACTTTGGACCGGCAACGTATGCGTCCTATGATGCTTCGCCACCAACTGTGCCTGCGGCGGTCGTCAATTACGACGGCATTTATCATGTGGACCGGATTCTTCATTGTATACGGTCTGCTCGGAGCCTGGAGCTGAATCGGCGGACGGCCTATGACAATTCAGGGGGGTTCTTCATCCAGTTTTTGCAGTCGGCATACGGCTCCACGGTGCGCGATCAGTCGTGGGGTCCATTGGTCCTGAATAAGTTGACACAGCATGCACATGCGGTGTATACAAGTGAGGCGAAGTTCTTCATTCAGAACTACGGGCTAGGGGCTGGCCATACATCTGGCCGTCCATCGGCTTTAGGCAGACGTGCACCGGCGCAGACCTATGTCCCTCCTGCGGGTCTGAACTATAGTGAAGCAGTGGAGCCGAACGTGCGCCTGACTTTAGAGGATATCCAGCGCGACTTCTACAATAATTGGAAGGTGGCCGCATATGACATTGTCCTAAACGCCACTGCGTATTATGCGGTGGAGAAGGGTCGCGGAGGGCTAGCGTTCTTAAATTAGGATAGCGCCAGCCTTCTTAAATTAGAGGAGGCGTATTCCAATGAGTAATTTATAAAAGTATTCACTATAGGGAATTGATTCTTATAATGAATAAAGAACACAGTCCAAAGAGTCCACGCGGTGGAATTGGGCAGCGAAGTAGTACAATTGGACAGCGTTCGCTCTTGGGACAGCGAGCATCGTCCGGTCCTGCCAAGCGGATAATTCCTATAGATAAATCGGCATCAGCGTCAGCGCAAGCGCCAGTGCAAGGGCAAGTACAAACACAAGGACTTGACCCAAAAGACATCCGTATTCAAATGGGCTTAACGGCAGATGGGACTGCTTTACTCAATGAAACAACATCGGAATTTCCGTCAGCGTTGGATAGTCGTTATCAAACAATGGCACAGTCTTCATCTGATTCTGCGTCCGTTGGGAGTGAAGAGAAACCAGTCCAACCAGTACCGCCCCCACTTACACAGGCCGACATACATGCCTTACAGGGCCTGGGGTCGCCCCCGCCGAAAGTGATTTACGGCTCATATTACAACGAGTTCAAGATGTTTCGTCAATTCAAGGACGAAATTGAGAAAGTCTTTGTGGATGTCCAAAATAATAAGTCCGCTGCCCTGGATATTATTGCGTCGTACTTACGTGGCCAGAAAATTATTTATATTGAGGCCAAGACCCATTGCGAACAGAGTCTGTATTTGCTGATGTTTCCCACCATTTTCATAAGCTCCCTATTAACTGTCCTGAGCTTGGCACTAGAGCAGATTACCTTCGGTCATTTAATAGTGAGTGGATTCGGTGCCTTGAATACGTTCATTCTTGGCCTCGTGAGTTATTTAAAGTTGGATGCAAAGACGGAGGCGCATAAGACGACGGCTTATCAGTTTGACAAACTCCAGACCCAATGTGAGTTTTATTCAGGCAAGACCTTGTTTTTCAACGATACTGACACTATAGGGGTTGTGGAGGATGTGGAGAGCAAGGTTACCGAGATTAAGGATAATAACCAGTTTATTGTGCCTGAGTCGGTGCGGTGTCGGTTTCCAGTGCTTTATAGTACAAATATTTTCACGGAAGTGAAGAAGATTGGGATTAAGGAGAATCTCGTCAAACATCGGCTCTGTATTGTGTATGCGGCTCTGGACAAGCTTCGGTCAGGGGGTGAGGGTGATGATGCGGATTCGGTCGTGCTCATGGAGGACATGGGGTCTTGCACTATAGAGAATTTGGAACAGCGGAAGAATGATTACATGGCGGAGTATTTGGATATTCAGAAGGAATATTTGGAACTGAATGGTGAGCTAAATAAGGAGATTGGCGCACAGCTTCGGCGGTCGCAGGCGTCGTGTGGGATGTGTCGGTGGCTCAAGACTTGAACGAAGTGAGAGTCTGCCTATCAAGACCTGAAGGGTCTGCCTATCAAGACATTAGCCTGCGGAGCGTCCAAACGCCGCCCCAAAAAAGACCCGCATCTATAGCAGGTATAGAGGCTCCCGCCGCTCCCATGAATTTTGATTGTAAGGTGCCATTAGCCGATAAGACGACTGTAATAGACGCAATTGACCGTGGGGAATTGGATGACTACATTTTTCCCGCCGACATACAGTCATCCCTTTTTTCGCCCGAGGTGAAGTCGGCTCGGTCTCTTCCCTTTAGTACATCGGTGGACGAGACGGTGGCGCGTGGCTCACAGACTTTTGGCGGAATAGCGACATTTGACATAGACAGTCGGTCCTGTGGCGACCTCCTCCTCCAAGCCTATATCAATGTTGAATTGGAACATTGGCTTCCAGAATATATTCGCGCCGGTCTGAATACTGGTCACCTTATCTACATGGACAACTCTGGCGAACTCCCCTGGACCTATGTCAATTCCATGGGCACAGCCTTGATTGAATGGGCCTCCCTCCAAGTGGATGAATACGAGCTGGAGCGCATTGACGGCGATTATTGCTATGTCTACGCCTCTCTCTACCCCTCACGCAACACACAATACGGTGTGAGTACGGACGGGCTCGGTGTATTTCCCGCGTCGTCTATGAGTCAGCAGCGCATTTGGCCGACGCTGAATGGCCGCCTGTCCTGTGTCCTTCCCTTCAGCTTCGGCCGTGCCCGTCGCTCCGCATCGTGGCCCCTTGCCTCTGCCCGCGACGGATCTGTGCGCGTTGTGGTGAAGTTTCGCCCCTTCCACGAACTCGTCCAACGGACGGACGGCATGAAGGCGTCATGTACGGACACCCCCCTCGGCAAGACCTTTGCCTTCAAACAATACAACTACACGGACGCATCCGGTTTCAGCTTCACAACGGCACTCCAGCCGCCACAACCGAAGCGCATTTCCCTCATTACCTATAGTGCATATACCACGGGGAAACTACGGAATGCCCTCTTGCGGTCACCTTATGAAAAACTCTATAGGGAAGTGTATGGGTTTCGCTTTCAAGAGCCGTTGCGGTATGCGGTATCAAAGACGGCGGATGATATTACGATTCAGTTGCCTCTGGAGTTGAATCATCCATGTGAGGAACTGTTCTGGTTTGTGCGCCGGCGGGCGGCGGTGGAGCTAAATGAATGGACGAACTACAGTTCGGTGCCGTGGTATCAGCAGGATGCCGTGTATAATCCTGCCGGTCCTTTGCTAGTACGTGGGTCATTGTATATAAACGGTCAACCGGTGGCGGAGGATGGGGAGGAATACTTTCGGCGTACTCTGGCGCAACATCATAGGGGTGGGTTTACATCCTATGTTCAGTACATTTATGGATATACATTTGCCGAATCTCCTGGCCGTCGGCAGCCGAGTGGGCATGTTAACATGAGCCGAACATCGGATGTCAAATTGGTCCTGACTGTGGCCCCTCCCCAAGCAAGCACTACAGGAGAGTCTGTTGAGTGGGAAGTGGTTGTGTACGCACATTGCTTGAATTGGTTGCGGTTTGAGAATGGGATTGTGAATCGGCTATTTAGTTCATAGGAGCGCGTGAGTTTGTAATCTTAGGGGAGG
>JACCDX011113508.1_pt1 | contig 17738 bp, 7 predicted proteins | sample 7449681 | NCBI WGS metagenome assembly JACCDX01 (sample SAMN15323450, study PRJNA562643) | freshwater metagenome | isolation source: river surface water | place: USA:Blue River Watershed | collected 2017-08-18
ACGACTGATCAGGTTGTTGCATTAAGTAGTGATCAGGTAAAGGCATTGAAGACATCGCAGGTTGTAAGGTTGTCTAGTGATCAGATAAAAGCGATAGAAGCAGTAGATATTAAGGGTCTGACGACATTACAGATAGCGTCAGTAAGTACAGACCAGATTGGTGGATTGACGACTGATCAGATAGTAGCCCTAAGCACTGCACAGATAGGTGCATTCAAGACGAACGCACTATCAGGATTAACTACAACTCAGGTGAGTGTGTTGTCATCTGATCAGGTTAGAGCCATGACGACCGCACAAATAGTGAGGCTGTCGAGTGATTTAATACAAGCGTTAGATTCCACAGATATTCAGGGGCTGAGTACAGCGCAAATAGCAGCATTGACAACAGATCAGCTCAAAGCATTTGAGACAGTAGATATTAAGGGCCTGACGACACTACAGATAGCGTCAATAAGAACGGATCAGATTCGTGCGTTAACGACTGATCAGGTTGTTGCATTAAGTAGTGATCAGGTAAAGGCATTGAAGACATCGCAGGTTGCGAGATTGTCTAGTGATCAGATAAAAGCGATAGAAGCAATAGATATTGTGGGTATAGCCAGTTCACAGATCATGGCATTAACTAGCGTACAGCTTAGTGGGCTATCTAGCGCTCAGATTTCAGCGTTAAGTTTCTCAACGACTCAGCTCATGACGTTAACTAGTAGCGCATTAGCTCGACTCACAACAGCCCAAATACAGACCATTGGTAATTTGAAGTCGTTGACACCTATCGTATTGGATTTACAGGAAAACGGTATTAATACGGTATCTATTTTGGAAGGTACGACCTTTGACTTAGCCAATACTGAGCAACTAGTCAAGACAGGTTGGATAGCGGGCGGTGATGGACTCTTGGTACGGGATCTGAACGGAGATGGCACCATTAATAATGGTGGTGAATTGTTTGGTGAGGGTACGATTTTAGCAAATGGACTAAAAGCTATAGATGGCTATCAAGCTATGCGAGAGTTAGACGTTAATCGCGATGGCGTTTTAGATAAAGCGGATACGGCATTTAATGAGCTACAAGTCTGGAGAGATAACGGTGATGGCATTACTCAATCAGGGGAATTACTGTCATTAACTGAGCTAGGCATCACCTCTTTATCCATGGTATCGCAAGCATCAAGCGTGATGGATAACGGGAACCTTATTGGTTTGATGGGTAGTTTTACTACTGCCGACGGTAAGACCCATACCATGGGTGACGTCTGGTTCCAAACGGATAGCTCAGGTCAGAGGGTATTTGATTTAGCGTCGGTTGTTGAGAAGAGCGGTGGTGTTGCTCATGTTGAACTCAAAGCGAATGAGCCAGCGACATTAAATGTGGCGTTGACAGATGTGTTGTCCTTAGGAGAACACGATGTGCATGGTTTATCGACCGTGAAGATTGATGGTGATGAGAGCGACACAGTGCAGTTGATTGCAGGTCAATCAACCCAAGGAGGCGAAGGTTGGAGTCAGCATGGCACAGTGACAGATGGTGCACAGAGCTACGATGTGTATGTGAATCAGGAAGCGCAATTACTGGTGAATCACAAAATCCATATTGTAATTATTTAAGTTAATGAGTTAGAGGGATGTTGAAGCTATGAATAATGATCATCTTTACCCTTATGTTGATGGGGTAGGAAGTCTTCGTATGGTTGACGGGGTAGTACGAATGGATTTGGTCGTGATTACTGAAATTGAAGGAGATCAAATGAAGGCAAATAGAGTCGGCGGTGTGGCGATGTCTATCAATGCTGCAGTTAAACTGAGAGATCAGTTGAATGCGATGGTTGAAGAGCTAAAGGGTAAAGGGGTTATTCAGAGTGCAAAAAATAGCTAGTAAATATTTGTGATTTTTTGACTGTAGTAAAGGTGAGATACAGCTAGTTTTTTGGCTTTGAGAATAAATTATAGATTGGCTAATTTCGGTGAAATATGAATAAACGTCATAAACCTTAAGGTGGATTTTATGGCGGAAATATTTTTAAATGCTTAAATAAATCTGTATTTAGATATTTTTTAGCGGATGCTACTTCTGCGAACTATTTTTAGAAAGTCAAATAAAATTAATAGTTTAGAAGTGAAAGTGTTTAATATCTAATTTTAGTAATGTAAGTAGTTGCGTTGTATATTTTTAAATTGCTATCTTAGCTAGTATTCTATGCAAATTAATTAATCATTTAGCAATTTTTTGTTGGCGCCATAAGTCTAGTACAGAGCCTAAAAAGAATTAGATCTCATCAATGTAATGAGTAATGTTGTTAGAATTTACTACGTTATGATTCTAAAATGAGAAAAGATCAAAGAATAAAATGCAGCAAAAAAAATTTTCATATCTAAAAAAAATAAAATATTTTTTATGGCTACTTTCTCTCTTATTAAATTCAGAGGTGTTTGGCGGAAATCTTAATGCCCGAGAGTTTTATTTATCAGAGTCAATTTTAATGAAAGGTGATTCTCCTAAATTAAATTTTGAAAAGAATTCAAATCTGAAATGGTTTGAAGAAAAGACATCCTTAAATTCAGATAACCGTACAGAATTAGGTATAAAAAATTTAACGACAGGCTATATATTTTCTTATCGAAATCATAGCTTTCAAAGTATTCATATTGGTAGAGGTGCTAAGTTTGAATGCTTTTTAGTATTTTGTGCTTGGATAGACACCTCCATTATTAGTGGTATTGATAAAAGCGAGAAAATTGACTACAAGATTAATATGCAACAAATTTGGATCGAAAAATTATTTGGAAATTCAGATTTATATGTAGGACTTATTGCAGGCATAAATGTTATTAATGTCGACTTAAATGTAAGTAGTACTTTTCAAAATTATCAACGAAATGAAACAGTACCGATACCTTTCATAGGATTAAGCTCAAAATATAAACTAGGAGATAAATTTCATGCGGCATTGAATATCCATCATTTTCAGGCTCAAAAAAATAATACAAAATTTTCTTTTCATGATTCTGAGATTGAATTGAGCTTTGATATCACAAAATATCTAAAAGCCTCAATTGGAAATAATATTGTCTATCTTAATCTTAGTAAGTATTCGAAGAATTTGAGTGCTGATATTTACATACCTCAAAATAGTCCATATTTAAAAATAACTTTTACTTATTGAAATTCTGAAAAGATTTATTTCCTCGATCGAAAAAATTACCCTGTTAAAAAATTATGGCTAATTTATTTATTAGTGATTCAATTTCTTCTCTAGAAGATTTTATAGTTGGCGATCCTATTGCACAGGCAAACAAAGTCATATCAGAAAAATTACAGCAGTCATTAGAGTTTGCATTTAATAAAACTCCAACAAATGCAATTGGTAATTTGATTATAAAGAGTAATAGTGTGCAATACACACTTGCTCCAGGTTCTATTGCTCCTGCAGGAGTTAAGATTATTATAAATGGTAGTGGTTTTCCAAGTGGAGCTACTACCTTGTCTGCTTTAAGTAAAGATACTGACTACAGCATTAGTTCAATATCCGTTATTGTGGATAGTGTTGCAGGGACTAACTTTGTTAAACCAGTTTCCACGGTAACGCTGAATACGAATATTAATGTTGCATCTAGCCGAATGATAGCGTTTGGTCTGAATGGATTCTCTATAGCTGCAGGTGATGTGAATATTTCATTAACTGGAGCGCTCTCGACATCGCTAGGAGCAGATTCAACTGGCAACGTCACATTCAAGACTGCAAACTTTAGTAATGCAGGCCTATCGATTACTTATGACACTGATCCGAGTTCAACAGCCACTAAGCTAGCGCAGCTTTATCTTAAGGGTAGCTTTGCGCTAGACTCGGTAAATATGTCTGATCCGCTAACCTCGGCCGTGATCACGGACTTTGGATTTAAAACATTTGCAGGGACAAACCTTACTGTAAGCCCAGTACATTATTTTTATGGTGAGAACTTAAACATCACCTTAAGTAAACTTGAGTCAGTATCAAACAATGCAACTGCAGCAGATTTATTAAGAGCCGTATTTGATGGAACATCGGACACAGTTTTTACATCAGCTACTGTTGAAATTCCTGAAGGATTTGAGAAGGTAGAGATACAGGGTATGGGAGGTGCCAGTGTCACGGCCAATGGATTGAATAACTTTATCAAGGGTAGTGCTGGTAATGACACAGTTGATGGTGCGAGTGGTATTGATACCTTTACTACACAGGGAAAGTTTGCGCGATCGAATGGTGTATTAAACCAAGACGGCTCAGTGAGTTTGACTACGAAAGGTGGAGGAGTAGATCGAATTGCAAATATAGAGACTATCCAATTCTCTGATAAATCAGTATCAATTACACAGACAATCGACACAGCTGAAATTACTTATTCAATTAATCGTTTAAGCGGAACTACTATACAGCTACCAGAGATAAAAGTTGGCGATGGAGTAGTTAATTTTCCTACGATAACGAATGATTGGTGGGGACAAGAAAAAAAGGGTTTAATACTATCAAGTGGAAAGTGGATAACAGGACATAACGTTAAAAATGATGATAATTCTTATAATTTTGAGGTTGCGCGCTTTAATGCAGATGGTACACCTGACATAACTTTTGGAATTGCAGGGGTTACAAGTCTAGCTGGCTTTACCAACACTTATTCGTTAGTTGAATTAACAAATGGAGAAGTTATTCTTTCACAAAATGGACAAGATATTCCTTCACAAATTGGCTCAAATTCATTCGGCCCAAAATTATGGAAGATTCCCTCGGATGGAGTTGTTATTGACTCATCATCGAATCCTTTACCATTCTACGATACAAACTCAACTTTCGAAGTTAATAAATTAATTTCTGATGGTCAAGGCGGATTCTTTGCAATTGGAGGTTCATCAGGCAATTGGAATCAAGGGGAAACCAAGGTATTCAAATTTACTTCTTTTGGTGTGCTTGATTCGTCTTTTGGAAATGGGGCTGGTATATTTAGTCACGATGTATCTGGTACTGCTTTAAACCGTACACATGATGCTGTTCAAGATAGTCTTGGCAGGCTATACATATTAAGTGATGGTAATTATGACAATGGAGTATTTCTAACTCGAATTACTGCTTCAGGTGAGATTGATGAGGGGTTTGGCACCAAAATACTAGGGCATGAGACAACGAATAATCCTTTAGGACTTGCAATCGATGGCAATGGTAACGTATTGGTAGCTTATTATACGTCATATGATTCGATACAAATTGCTCGAATTCTTAATGATGGATCATTTGATACGAGTTTCGGTGGCGGTGATGGTATCGTAGACATCACTCTTTCAGGTTACTCATCAACGTATCCTGGGTCACAACAACTACTCTCAGTCGATGCCAAAAATCGTCCAGTATTAGCATTTCAAAATTCAGGTAATACGGAAGTTATTCGATTCACTTCTGTTGGTACTGTTGATAAAATATTTACATCAAATGGAGACTTCGCGACAGGATCTTGGGAGTTTCCGAGGTGGGTTAAAGTAGATGAACTAGGTAATGTATTTGTGGGAGTTACTGATTCTGCTTGGGATGGTCAAATTACATCATACTATTCTATAGTGAAGTTCACCGAATCTGGACTGATAGATAAAAAATTTGATGATAATACCGAACCTGTAAATTACACCTTAACTAACTACGACGGCACAGCAGTTCCTGTCGGAGTAATATTTGATACAGTAACCCGAGAAATAAGGGTTAACGAAAATGCTGCTACTGGAAATTATTTTCTGACTGTTATTGCAAGTAGAGGAGAGCTTTCTGATTCAAAGAATTTCATATTGAATGTCAAACAAGATATTCAATTGTTAGGTGGAGTTGGAAAAGACAAGTTGATTGGTGAAGCAGGCAACGACACCTTATCTGGTGCAGAAGGACGAGATTACCTCAATGGTGGTGAGGGTAATGATTATCTAGATGGTGGGTCAGGTATTGATATACTCATAGGTGGCACGGGAGATGATATCTATGTTGTCGATACCTTAAGAGATGTCATTATTGATCAAGCCGGTTGGGATACCATTAAATCTGAAAATCTCAATGAAATTAATCTGCATCGCTATCGCGGTATAGAAGCAGCAGAATATACTGGAACTGGAGCTGTAACACTCATTGGAAGCCACTCCAATAATTTGCTCATAGGTAGTTCAGGCTCTGATAACCTAACCGGAAAATTTGGCAACGACACACTAACTGGTGGTGATAGTGCAGATAAGTTTATATTCAATGCTAAATTAGATGCAAATTTCAACTTTGACCAGATTACGGATTTCAGCACAGGTATCGATAAGTTAGTTTTAGATGAAACTATATTCACTCGTTTGACTAACTCTGTTCAAGACAGCAATCTAGTAATAGGTATGGACGCTCAGGACAGTGATGATTACCTTATCTATGATTCTACTACGCAGACACTCTATTACGACTCTGATGGTAGCGCATTCGGTGCCAAAGTGGCATTTGTACAGGTTGTAGGTATCAATAGTTTAAATAGTGCAGATTTTTCTGTTATCTAGATAAAATAAAAGATAGGATAAAACTAATTAGCACTTGAAATTGAATTTTCAAATCTGCCTATATTAAAAGTAATATTCTGAATCATTCTTCGCTCATGGCACTTCGTATACGATCTGTTATTGGCTTTATTACATAACTCAAGAAAGTTCTTTCTCCAGTTTTAATAAATACATCAACCGGCATGCCTGGTCTTAATTCATTAGGGTAAAGCTTTTTTAAGCTATCTGCTTGAATGCTGACATTGACCGGATAATAGGGCATTCCATTTCGTTGATCAGTCATTCGATCTGCACCAACGTTGGTTAATTTTCCGGTCAATCTTGGAGTTTTGTTCATTTGAAAAGCCGAAAAACTTAATTCGACTTCAAGACCGCTTCTCACTTGATCGATTAAATTGACGGGTACTTGTGCTTCTACAATCAAGATTCGATCTGTCGGAATTATATCCATCAACTTTGTTCCTGGTGCTAGAACCGCTCCTAATGTGGTTACAGTTAATCCTAAGATACTTCCACCTACCGGTGCCTTAATATCGGAATAGCCTAAATTAGTTTTTGCTGCTCCTAGCTGACCACTAAAGTTCTTAATATCGCGTTCAGCTTCAAGTGTAAGGGTCCTTATTTCTTGTTGATGTTCACTTTTTCTTCGCTCTATGGTTAGTTTTGTTTCTCTCATCTGAGCATCAATTTTATTGAGGGTTCCTAAGTTCTCTGCAATTTCCCCCTTTAATCGAGCGCGCTTGAGTTCGGTTTCATCCAAAGTAGCACGCGAAGTGAATCCTCTTTCTATTAATGAATTAAGACGTCCTAGCTGATCATCTAATAATTGTTGTTCACGTTTTTTACTTTGCCCACTATCTAGCATTGCCGCACGTTGACTTTCTAAGCCGAGAAGAGATTCATTCAATGCAGCTAATTCTGTTCTTTTAGTCTTTAATCTATCTAATAGTAATTGCTGTTGTGTATGGAATTGATTCTGAACCATGCTATCAGAAGAATAATTAAATAATTGCTTAGGCATTCTTAAAGTATCAGCACCTACACGTTCTGCTGAAAGTCGTTCTAGTGTCAATATAGCTAATGCATAATTCGCAAGTGAAGTATCAGAGGCAGCAGCAGCAATATCAGGTTGCAAGCGCATGAGTAGTTGACCACTTGTTACTGCTTGACCTTCTTTCACAAAAATTTTTTCTACTACACCCTGATTAGGGTTTTGTACGATTTGCTTTTGTCCTGCAACAATAACAGTACCCATTACAGGTACACCCTTATCCAATGGTGCTAACGCAGCCCATAAAAAAAATCCGCTTACCGCAGTAAGCATAACTAGCCAACCAATTTTTATTTGTTCACTCCAATCGATTGGAGGACCATCATCAGGTTGTTTAATAGAATTCAAAGAGTTCACTTTTATAATCCTATTAAGCAGTACGGCTAGGAGAAACAACTCTAACGCTTCCAGAGTTGAGAACAGACTCAGGAGGTCCGAAGGCAGCTACTCTTCCAGCGGCGAGTACCAGTACATGCGTTGCAATTTGTAGAATATTAGTCCGATGGGTAATAACAATCACAGTAGTGCCACGTTGTTTTAAGTTTTGTAATGCAACCACTAATGCTTGTTCACCAGCTTGGTCTAAGTTTGAATTAGGCTCATCAAGCACGAGAATTTTTGGATCATCGTAAAGAGCTCTGGCTAATGCAATTCGCTGCTGCTGACCACCTGACATTTGATATGCACCTGGACCTATACGTGTTTCATACCCATCAGGCATTTGCAGAACGAGATCATGAACATTAGCGGTAACCGCTGCATCAATAATTTTTTCAGAATTAATTTCTGTGAATCGAGCGATATTTTCAGCAATTGTTCCATTGAACAGTTCTATATCTTGCGGAAGATAACCCATGTGGATGCCCAATCTTGCAGGATCCCATTGTGAAATATCAGCGCCATCAAATCTAATTTTTCCATGCGCAGCAGGCCAAACACCGACTAATAAGCGTGCCAAGGAAGATTTTCCAGAGCCGCTAGGCCCTAATACAACAAGGACTTGGCCTTTAGATAACTCAAAATTCACATTGGCTAATACTGGTATTTTTCCATCAGGAGGAACGGCTGCTGCGTCTTGAACTTGAATAGCACCTGAAGGTGGAGGAAGATTAATTTGTAAAGCCTTAGAATTACCTTCTTCAAGCAGATGATCTAAGCGTTGATAAGCTTGCCTTGCAATTGAAAATTGCTTAGAGATCGCTAGTACTTGTTCTAAGGGACTAAGAGCTCTACCCAGCAATATAGATCCCGCTATCATAGCTCCAGCTGTCATTTGATCTTGAATAACTAGTAGCGCACCAATACCCAAAATCAAAGATTGAAATAACATTCTAAAAAATTTAGTCAACGCCATATTGGTTGCAGCTTTTTGGCTTGCATCAGCTTGCAGACCTAAATAACTACGATGTAGAGTAAGCCATCGATTCTTAAGTTGTGGAAGCATACCCATAGCTTGTATAACTTCAGCATTGCGTAATTGACTCCCTGCCTGTTCTGAAGAAAATGTTGCCATTTTTCCTGCTTCTTGAAGAGGTTTACGAGTCATGATTTCATTGGAATAGGCTAAAGCTGCAAGAATAATCATTCCTGAAATTGCAAAAACTCCCATCCAAAAATTAATGAAAAATATGGCAATGAGATAAATCGGTAGCCATGGCGCATCAAAAAAAGCAAATAAGCCTTGTCCTGTCAAAAACTGCCTAACCGCAGCTAAGTCGCCAAGAGCTTGAGGAGCATTTCCCACCATACCGCGCAAGCTCATCCTAAAAGTACTAGTAAAAACTTTTTCGCTAAGTATGGAATCAATACGGTTACTTGCTCTAATTAATATCTGACTCCGAACCCACTCTAGCGAAGACATGACTGCAAATAAAAAAGTAATGATTAAAGTTAACATCAATAACGTTAAATCATTTCTGCTCATTAAGACACGATCGTAAACTTGCATCATATAAATCGACGGTGTCAACCAAAATAAATTAATAAATGCGCTAAATACACCAACACTAATGAATGCGGTACGGCACTCACTTAATGCAAGGCTTAATTCACTTGGCGTATTAGATGTGCGATTTTTATTAAGTTGTTTCATTATTCAAGTGCATATAAGATAAATTTATTTTTATAGATTTTTTAAATTGCACAAAATAGAAAGAAATAATTTTTTCAAATAATTAAAAGTAAGGCATTACTTATCAATAAGGCTTGTCGCCCAAATCAGTTGCTTTGGTAAACAAATTTTGTTTAAATCATATTGATCGATAATTGTATTTCTAGCGGCATTGCCTAATTTTTTCCTCAGATCTGGATTGTCAAGTAGCATCAAAATCTGATTAGTCAGTGTTTTATTATCAAAAAAATCGACCAATAATCCATTTTCTTCATGCGTTATTACTTCTTCAACCGGTGCGGTTTTGCTTCCAATAATTGCACAGCCTATACTCATCGCTTCTAATAAACTCCAAGACAATACAAACGGATAGGTAAGATAGACATGTACAGTTGAAACTTGTAAAACTTTAAGATAATTTTTGTAGCTTAAATTTCCTACAAAATGCACTCTGGATTTATCTAAGTCGCTTAAGACTTCGTTTAAAAAAATCATTTTCCAGCTTTGACCATCAGGGGCTGCTCTTCCATAACTAACTTTATCACCGCCAACAATAATCACATGAGCATCTGGCTTTGCTTTTAGGAGTGCTGGTAAAGCCCTCATAAAAATATGATAACCACGATAGGGTTCAAGATTTCGATTGATAAATGTAATGATTTCATTTGATTTATCAAGCCTAAGTGTATTGTTGATAGTTATATAGGCAGAGTTGTCAGGTTTAGCTATGTCAGTGTTAATTCCATCGTGGACAACATCAATATGATTTCGGAAATCTTTAGGGAATGTGTTGGCTTGCCATTTAGTTGGGCTAATACCAGAATCTGCAATATCAAAGTGCATGAAATTATTGATGTTTTTCATTTTTATTGAAATATCCACATCATTTTCATCTGATTTAAATTCAGGATCAAAGCCAACATCGCCGCCATCTGGTCTATAAAAATATTCGCAATAAATTCCCAGTTTGGTTTTTGGCCATACATCTTTTAAAAATAAACTTTCCCCCCAACCTGGATGCGCAATAATCGCATCAGGATAAAAACCCTCAGCTTTAAGTTGAAGAGCGGCTTTGTAAGCAGCTTCTCCCCGAATGACTTTAGTTTCAAATTCTTTCACCCAAGGATGAATGCTAGTTGAGCTAGATCGATTTGGTTTGTAATTTATAACCCTTAAATCATCATTTCCTGAACTGCCATTCATAGCAAATCCTAAAACGTGATTATTTTTATCCTTAGCCAGCGTTGGCGCGAGATACTTAAATTGACCAGGAAAATTCTGATGAACAAATAAATATTTCATGTTAGACAATCTGAATCATTTAATAAAACCTATCCAGTCCGTACTAATCGTCAAATCACTGATGCCAATCAAATTAATAGTGGTTCCATTAAAAGATAAGATTTGTCCAGATGCATCCTCATTCAAAGTTAATTCACTTAAATTAATAGATCCTTTAAATAAAATCCGATCTCCAACATTAAAATCTAAAATTTGATCATTGCCATCATTCACGGAAAAAATAAAATAATCATTGCCATCGCCGCCTATCAGCTTATCATCGCCTTTGCCGCCGCTGAGTATGTCATTCCCTGTACTTCCAATTAGTACATTACTAAAGTCATTCCCTGTTAATACTGCATTCTTTGAGCCTGTGTAAATAACATTTTCAATGTTAGGAATATTTTTTGCGCTTAGCCTACTTAATAAGCTAGACATTAAAGTGTCTGATAATTCGCTAGTATATTTACTATCGGTATTTATATTTTTTACGGATTCGGTAAGTTTTGTAAATGAAGTAAAGTTATTTGTTAATTCTGGCAGTGTTGAGCCTAAGTTAAGCAAAAAAAAAGCTGGTGTGGTTTGTTGCTTAACAGGGCTCAACAAAAAACCATTTTTATGATCGTTTTGTTCGTTAGTTTGCAAAATAGTTGTACTACTTTGTTTGCTAATCGAATTAAAGTTGGATGTATGAAAAGATTTATTGTTGGTATTTACTGATTCAGTAATAGATAAGTTACGGATTGTTAAAAAATAAGCTTCAGAGGCTGTGTTCTTGACTGTATTAGGTGTTAGCGCTGTAACTATGTTATCTAACTCATTAGGGCTGAAATAATTTCCGATTTCTATATTTTGAAATTGATTAGGAATATTTTTTTGTAATACTGCATTAATGCTAAGCTGATTATTAGTTTTTTCTTGATTGAATTCTGTAATTTCAAATTTATTAGGATAAGAATGAAGATTTGTTAAATTAGCGGCCTCAAAGATATCATTATATTTACTGTTAGCACTGTTATCATAGTTTAATTCGTATCCTGCAAATTCATTTCCAAATGTTGATACAGTTGTAATAGGCGTTTGTGTTGCAACAATACCTGAAATAACATGACCGTAGAGAGACTCCCCATTTAAACTTAATGGATTTTTGTTCGATGCTAACTCAGTATTCCTATTGTTGTTAGTATTTCTTTGAGAGCGATCTTGATGCTGTACAGGTTTTATCAGATCGGATCGCATTGTTAGCCAGTCTTGTCGAGGTGTACTCATTATTAATATAGTTGATTATTTTTTAGTAAACATTTGCAACTTTCAATTGGTTTTCAATTAAGTAATTTCTTATTCTCAAATAGTTGTTTATTTTAAATTATTTGCTAATTATATTTTTACTTTTTTATAAGTAGTTTTTGCGAATCTTAATTAGATAATATTTTAGTAATTTATTCCCATCTTTGCTTACAAATGGTGATTAATATTTTAATAACTTATTAATTATTCCATTTTCAAAAATAAATTAAATCATATGATTTTATTCATAATTTTGAAATAATTACTTATTTTATTTATCATCAAAACTAATGTTAAGATATTACCTTAACCAAGAACGTTATTATTTTCAGGATATAACAAATGGCAAAATTCACTCTTACTAATAATTCCGCTGCTGTTGCCCCAGATTTTTTGGTCGATGGTAGCTTGCCATTTACTGTAAATTTGAAACCGGAAATCATTAACGCGGATAATAACCCTCTTGTAATTAATGAAGCACTCATCGGCCTCATGAATGATGTTGCTGGTTTGTTAGATCCATTTTTGACTAGTGATAACGAAACCTTGCAGGTTGAAACTGAAACAGAGAAGATCAACGGTAATAATTGGAATCCTTTTGTCATAGATGACTTTATAAATGGTGCCTTTTTAATTTCTAAAAATTCTAAAGGTGTACCAACAATAATTAATGTCATTTTGGATTATGATGGTCAATGGATTGAATTAGGTGGTAGTTTTAGTAGAAATCAAGGAATAATTACAACTGCAAATATTAAATCTATAAAAATAGGTTTTAGCGCGCCTGATGAGAGTGGATTTAGTGAATATCGTATGACTGGAGATCTTACTTTAATTGGGTCAACTCCCAATCGAACATGGTCGGGTTCATTAACTTCTTTGTCATCTGTTACCTATGTAGACAAAATTGATTCTCTCCCTGGTGAATCCCTGCTTAGTCTAATAGATATCGCAACAACTAATTTTAATGCAGTCAATATTGTAGAAACAGATAACGGTTTTTCAATCACTAATAAATTACCATCACCCATTACTTCAGTAAGTAAAGTACTACAGCAAGTTAGTGAGCCAGCCGATGGGAGTTTTCATGTTCTATTACCTATTATCAGTGGTTCAGCAGTAGAGATTGTGGGAATTGATACATCAACAGAAATTGAATTTGGTTTGTCTGATGCACTTTTGGCTGTCAATAATAATATTTCTATTGAGACGAAAGCTCCGACTTCCAATTCTGGATCTCCAAATTTTGTCGATGCTGCTAGCGGTAACGATACGATTTTAGGGTCTAGTGGCTTTGATAATCTATTTGGTGGTAATGGAGCCGATTCAATAGATGGTAAGGATGGTGACGATACTATTACCGGTGGCGCTGGAAGCGACACGTTGTCTGGTGGTGCTGGTAATGATGAAATACGACTAGCTGATTTTGTTCGAGGTTTTGAGCAAGATAGTGTGGATGGCGGAGCTGGTAACGATCTTGTTTTTTTGAACTACTCACTCGATGAATTAGCTTTTGCTCGTGTTAATTCAACAACAGTTGATATTGTAAGTAATGATAGAAATTATGCTGCACGCATTAAGGATGTAGAGGTAATTGAGCTCATCGATGGTGAGATCTTAATGAATGACGCTACAGATGGCTTGGGGCAAGATGCTGCTGCATTAGCCAATCAAGGCACTGGTACGGAATCTGCCGATGAGTTAATAGCCGATGATTCCGGCCAGGTGTTACTTGGCGGTGCGGGTAATGACACTATTACTGGTGGAATAGGAAATGATTTACTGCATGGAGGCGTTGGTAACGACTCGATGAGCGGTGGTGCTGGAGATGATAGCTATCTAGTGGATAGTAATAATGATGTAGTAGTAGAAGACGTAGAAATTAATAGTTTTGATGAAATCTATACGACTTTGGAGGATTACTCGCTAAGTCCTAATTCGGAAATTGAATTTTTGCGTTTTGGTGGCATGAATGAGTTAGCTGATATAGCTAGTACTACAAAATTTAATGCAACAGGTAATCAATATGATCAGGAAATTTTAGGTAATGCAGCTGCTAACAATCTTGATGGCAAAGCTGGAAATGACCAACTAATTGGCTATGCTGGAAACGATACATTAAAAGGGGGGCAAGATAATGATGAGTTTTTGGGCTCCGCTGGCAACGATAGTATTTTAGGTGAAGAAGGTGATGATGTTAGCTATCATTTTCTGGGGCTAGGTGCATTTAGCCAAGATGCACAAAATTCTTTTTACGATCCGTCTGGGCCTGTTGATCTTGCTTTTTTACAAGCTAATTTATTAACTAATGGCAACGATACTTTTTTTGGTGGAGGTGGAACTGACACCGCAGTTGTATTTGGTCTGGAAAGTGATTTCACTTTCTCAAAGAGTTCTACGGGACTACTCGTTATTACTAAGGGAACTGAATCGGTTACCTTAGATGGCGTCGAGCAAGTTTCTTTTGTGGTGACCTCTCCATCTAATCCTTCTCCCGATACTTATATTGATCCTTTGCAGGCTGTATTCAACAACGCTTTACTTCCTGAAAGTCGAACGTTGGTTGATGCAACTGATTTATTGGCTGCTGCAGCTTCTTCTAAAGATGATGTCCTATACCAGCGTGGAAGTGGTAGTTATAACTTCGATACAAAAACCTTCACTGTAGAGAATGATTATTCTGGTTCAACAGCAAACTTAAATGGCCTTGCAGGTAACGACCTAATATTTGGCACAGACATCGCTCCTTTTTTCTTGGTAGAAGATAAACCGCGTAAATACGGTGACGAACTTTTAGGTGGAGATGGTAGTGATATTTTGTTTGGATTTAATGGCGCTGATAAATTAGATGGTGGTGCAGGAAACGATATTCTGGATGGTGGGATTGGATCAGATCTCTATATAGTTGATTCGGCAGGCGATATTATTCAAGGGGAATTGGATCGTGAAGAATCTGATTATGGCAATCCATCTTCAAATGCATTACAAGTTAAAGGGGCTATCACTTATGTTTTACAAGATAATCAGTATGTAGGGTTTTTGTCAGCTGGTGAATTTAATTCAGAAGCTTTTTCAACGGGACAAAATAATCTCTGGACATTTACAAATACAAATGCTGCAAATATTACGGGCAATAATCTTGCGCAAGATATTTATGGTAACGCCGCAGCTAATAAGCTGGATGGCGCTGGTGGAGATGATGTTATTTGGGGGGCAGCTGGTAACGATACATTGAACGGTGGAATTGGTAATGATTATTTGGAAGGTGGACTCGGAAACGATAGCCTGAATGGTGGGGATGGTGACGATACTTTTGGAGGCGACATTGGGAAAGATGGAGTATCGAGTGTTCAAGGTTCTGGTGGCAAGGACACGATAGTTGGTGGCGCAGGTAACGATACCGTGAACATGCGCTTTAATGAATCAAGTTATGACATATCCAAAGCAGATAAAACAATTGTTTTAACGAATAAAACTGATGCTTCAAGTGTTATTTCTATCGATATTTCCTCACAAAATGGTGTTGAATTTTTAGTTTTTAATATTGATCAGGATGTACCTGATCAATCTATTAGTGTTGCCGAATTTTTAGGAGGTGTTGCAACCTCTGGGAAAGATAATTTATTCCAGAGAGTCTCATTATCTACAACTCCTTTAGTTATAAATGGTCTTGCAGGAGACGACACGATCACAGGAACAGCTTTTGCTGATTCATTGTCTGGTGGTGAAGGCAAGGATAGTTTGGTTGGTAACGGTGGTAATGATTATATTGATGGTGGTAAAGGTGATGACACCATGGTTGGTGGCACTGGTCATGATCGATACTTAATTGATAGTGCTGGCGATGTGGTAGTTGAAGTACTCGAGTCTACCGAAGTTAATACTGGTCCAGAACGTGACGAGGATGTGGCAGTTATCTCTGCGAACTGGACCTCAGGACCTAGTTCTCGTTTAGAGGCAATGATTGCAGCAGGAGAACTAGGGAAGAAATTTTTGAATCTGTCAACGACAGTTGCAGAAGCGAAGGTTGATATTACTGGTAATGCTTTTGATGAGTCGATCATTGGCAGCGGTGCTGCTAACAAGCTTGATGGTGGTGCTGGTAATGATTTTTTATTTGGTTCTGATGGAGCAGACACTCTGATAGGGGGATCAGGGATAGATACCTTGGCGGGTGGAGCTGGAAACGACAGTTTGTCAGGTGGTAGTGGTGATGATGTCATTTTGTTTAACCTTGATTCTAAATTAATTAATCCAGATAATAGTTTTACGATAGCCGATTCATTAGATAGGCTAACGGGCGGTGTTGATACGATTGATGGCGGAGATGGTAACGACATAATTGCAATGCGGGGATCAAAGGAAGACTATACGATCACTCGTACATCGAACACGGACTATCTAATCCAAGCTAATTCTGCGCTGTCTGGAGTAACGTTAAAAGAGAGCGTTACGTTCCGTAGTATCGAGGGATTAGTGTTTGGTGAGGATGTATCTGATTTTGAACAATTGATGCTAGCTCCAGTAGTTCAACTCTCTTCACTGGGAGTGCCATCCGATTTTGATGATATTTTAGTGGCACAAAATACATCCGAAAGATTTGATCGCGATGGTAAAAAAGGTAACGATACGATTATCGGTTCTCAAGTAGGTGATAGTTTAGTTGGTGGTGATGGTAACGATAGTTTGGTTGGTTCTGGCGGTAGCGACACGCTAGTAGGTGGTGCAGGTAACGACACCTTAGTGGCGATCAAAGATACTTCAATAACAGCATCTATTCTTAGCCTCAATGGCGGCGCAGACAGCGACACCTACGTTGTTAATGCGATCAATACCAATCGGATTATTAATATTGTCGATAGTGCTGGTACAAACGATACGATCGTCATTAATCAAGAAGACACAGATCCTAGCGTCTCAGCTTATGTGGATGGTGAAACCAGTACCCTCAAGTTCTATGGAACAGAATTAATTGCGAATCCATTTTTAACAGTTGCCTCAGGTGCGATCGAGACCTTGCAGCTAAATAGATATAGCAATCTGAACAATACCAATTCACTCATTAAAAATGTAACTGGAACTATCGTTACTGCGAGACGTGAAGCCTCGACCCAGAACTGGATTGCTAAGGGAGCAGATAAGGATGACATTATCTTCGCAACAACAGGTGGAGCCAATATTGTAGATGGCGGTAAAGGAAATGACACGATTGCAGTTAACGCACATAGAGGCAGTATTGCGCAAGGCGGAGAAGGTTTTAATACCTTATTTGTACAGGAAGGACTAGCAGTCGAAGGAACGGGGTCGCTCATTCCAGAAATATTTAACGCAACAATGAATGGTATAGGTACGTTGTCGTATGCATGGGCAACCAACGCAGTTGAAGTCAACATGGAAGTTGGTATTGGTATTGCTTATGACGCTAAAGGCGAAGAGGTCATCGGTATGGATGATTTCTCGGGCTTTGC
>JACCDX011370257.1_pt1 | contig 17738 bp, 10 predicted proteins | sample 7449681 | NCBI WGS metagenome assembly JACCDX01 (sample SAMN15323450, study PRJNA562643) | freshwater metagenome | isolation source: river surface water | place: USA:Blue River Watershed | collected 2017-08-18
AATCTTGCTGATTAGAATTAAGTATAAAAAAGTATTTTTGAATTCCATCTATGTTTGCAGTATAAGGTATAACTTTTTTAATAGAAGGACCTATATTATTGGTTGAAACTAAAGACACGTTATAAGGATCTGATACATCAAATATTTGATAAACAGGGCTTGAGTTAGAGTTTGTAATCATATAAATTTCAGAAGGTGATCTATAGTCTATATTACTGTCATCTAAACTGTAGCAAGAAAAAGTATTTATCTGTGATATAGTTCCTGTGGCTGAATTATAGTAAAAAACGTGGACGGTTGTTTCAGTATTTAAAACAATATTTCCATAGTTAGTTATACCCTTTGTATTTACTTGAATATAATCAGGGGCAAATATATAATAATTATTACCATCTTTATAATAGTTAAGTTTTTGACCTCCTATAGGGTAAGATGAAGAGAATGTAGTTGTAGCTAATTGAGAGAATGTGTTTGTAAATAAATCAAAATCGTATACTGTCATTCTGTTCTCATTATTTCTTGCAAAGACAGTCATATTACTTGTTCCAGTCTGAAAGTCAGCAGCAATACTTACAGCAGAAGTTGTTCCAATCTGACCTAAAACAGATACACTTTGAGTATAAAAATTAATATTAAAGACTGCTAAATTTTGAGGGCCAGTATAAGCACCAGACCATAAACCAGCAACGTAATAAGTTTTATCATTATTATGAATAAATTTACCGTTAACATAATAAATTTGACTTCCAGTTCCTCCACAAGGATAAACTATACTTTGTAAAGAAGGACCTGTCTGACAAGAACCATAATTTAATTTGAAAAAGCTAAATCCAATACTTTCATCTACTACGTTATATCTGAAAGTACCGACATTATTAGCAGCTTGAGTTAAGTATTTAATACCACCAGTTGCAGTAAATATAGTTGCTCCATATGGTTGAAGGTCAAGAGACTGATTAAAGTTAGTTGCTGAAGTAATATAAATGTTTGTGTCTTTTGCACCACTTGAGTTTATACTGTATAATCTTGTAGAGAATGGATTTATATTACAGCTCATATAAAGGTTATCAGAGTTGTCTAATAACATATAAAAAGGATCTTCGTTATTACCTTCCATACTTCCAATATTAAAGTCTGAAGTAAATATATGATATCCCCATAAAGTATCGTTTACAAAACCCAAATTACCATTTTGTTCTACCAAAAATAAAGCTACATTTGAGGTTAAATTAACTGCCGGACTTTCAACAGTATTTAATATGTAATTTGTGCCTGTAAATGAGTTATTTATGTTTGAAAAATTATTGGTAAGTTTAAGGTCAAATTTTGTTGCTGAAAAATCAAAGGCATAATATATTTGATTATTTTGAGTGAAAGAAAATGAGGCTTTATTCATCACATTTCTAACATCTTTTGAATCAGTGTATAAAAGCCAGTCAAAAGAATAAGGTAATGTGGCATTATTTACGACTGATAATTTCAACAAAAATGAATTTTGAGAGGTTCCGGTTAAACTGTATAATACATTATTTTTATATAAAATTGAAAAAACAGAAGGTGTAATGGTTGTTACTTCCGAATGAGGGTCAAATGATATTTGAGGGTTCATAATACCCGCATAATAAACATTTGTGTCATTTTCAAAATATTGAGTTACAATAGCATTTTTAAACTTAACATCACTTTCGTCAAAATCAGGGTCAATACTAACTTGTTGAAAGAATGCGTCATTATTAAAAGGACTACCATTTACATAAGGTCCAGAGCCTTGAAACTGTCTAAAAGAAACAGCAAAATCGGAAGGACTTGGATAATAAGAAGTATCTCTAAATCTACTATCAATATTCACGAAGTAAGACATTTTAAAATAATAAAAAGAAAAAAGAAACAGTTTTAATATATATAATATAATTAAAACTAAATTAAACAGCTTCTTGTATAGCTACTTCTATTAAAGTGTCTCTCCAAGTTGTATAGTCATTAAGAGAAGGTGTAAAAGGAACTGTTGATAAATATCTATTTGGATACTTAACTTGAGCTTCATTAAAAGCTCCAGTATATGCTCCAATATCAGGATATACAGTTTCTTGTAAGCTCATAGGAATAATTATATCCGGACCTAAGAATTCAGGATGTTCTCCGTATAAACTAAAGTAAGGACCAGTTGAAGTTGGAGGAATATGTTGTATATAACATCCCATAGAATTACCCTCTGTTTGATATCCCAAATAAGGCCATATACTTACTTTTGAAGAAGTTGAAACAGGAGGAGAATCAATACATCTTGAAGATGGTTGAAGACCTGTAAAACGACTATCCATTTGGCCTATAAATTTTACAATAGTATCTGACCCTATATTTTTGTCAAAATTATCTCCTATAAAGTAGTGATATAAAACACTTCCGTAACCGGAGGTTCCCATACCTGAAATAATGACTACTTTTTTCTGTGCACCAGTTGAACCTTTGAAAACACTATTAGGGTAGTTTACTTCATTTTCCCTTACATAGAGTCTTCTTAAAGATGAAGAAAGTTCATTCGAAATAGAAGAGCCGGTAGATAATTGGAAAAGATTATTATATCCATTTCCGCCATAACCATCATAGTATTCAAGTCCGTTTCTATCATCACCAAAAAATTCAGCAAGAGCTTTACCGTCAATTCCCCCTCCATTATTATATCTACAGTCAATAATCACACTGTCACAATTAAGGGAATTAAGATATTGTGTTATTACGGATAAAACTTTACTATTAGCTTCTCTGTAATACTTACTACTTCCAGTATTAAGTGTCTTTGGAGCATATATACTTTGTTCTTGTAAATTATAATGATCTACTAAGCATCTATTATGTGGAAGACGAATATAACCAATGTTTGTGCCTGAAGAAAATGCAGGATTTACTTGACCTATTATTAATCCATATTTTCTATCATTAAGACCTTGAGGAGTAAAATCTTTAGCTTGACCTTGAATACACCAGTATTCGTAATCAGGGGTAAAAGATAAGTCAAAAAGAGAACTTGTAAATTCACTTCCACCAAAGGTATTATTATGTTGTTGATTTTTTAAAGGATAAGCAAAGCCTGATAATGCATATTTAGGATCATTTTCAATTGGTCCAGTTGTTCCTGTTCCAATCCATCCAATATAAAGGGCTTTACACCCAGTCATATAATTATTTTGAATATATGTTTGTTTATTAAGGCATAATATATCATCATTATCATAATCATCTTTCTCGAGTAAATTAATTCTGTTAAAAGAAGAATAGAATTGATTGTATGCTGTATACTGAATTTGATATGGGTCATTTGGATAACTATTGAAAGAAAATAAAGGTATATTTGTTCCTGTATATATAAAATAACTAATTTCACCATAAGTTCTGGATATAAAACCTGCATCGCAAAATCCCCTGCTTGAAAAAGGAAGAATATAAGAGTTTTGGAGACGATTCCATTTAGTCTCAACTAAACCTTTATTAAATGATGATTGTTGAATTGATATGTTTGATGCAAAAGAATATGTTTCAGGACCCTGGACGTATTGCATAAATGCAAGCCAAGCTGCAACAAACTCATTATAAGGCATTCTTGAATAAAAACGATGAGTTACTGAGACTGTAGGAGAGCCAAAGTTAGTCCCAAAGTTTTTATAAGCACCTGTTTCATTGTGAGAATAAGAAGATGATGAGGTATCTTTTATCAAAGAAAACATATTTGTATTATAAGGTTGAGAACCAGTTGAATCACACATTGATGGATTTAATGATTTTCTTAAAAAGCTATCACCTATAGCAGAAACACCGTTAGTATATACCCCATTTAATGAACTCCAGGAATTTTGGAAACCAGATAATACTACATTACTTCCAGGATAAGCATAAGAACAATCATTAGTAAAAATATCTGTGAGTTCAGTAGAACCTTGAAAATAATCACTTGAAGAACCAGAATAACTCTTTCTTATAGCGTAAACAGAGGTTTGAAAAGTAATACCGTTTAAAAACTGATTAAAAATTTCTTTGGCTGCCATAAAGCCTCCATTATAAGTTTCAGTGTATGGATTATAATCTATAAGATTAGACGATGTAGTTGATGATTCATCATTAACATTTGGAGATGAATGAAGGAATAAATTTTCAAACATTGTAGTAGCTAAAGTTACAGGGTCATCTCCTGGATAAAATGATATGTTTGTAGGGTCATAACTAAAGGTCTTACCATCAGGAGATTGAGATAATGGTGGAGGTGTAGAACATTTATATAATTGAATGTTCTCACAAGGGTAAAATGATAAACCTTCAGTTCCAGTGCTTCCAGGAGAAGTAAATATAGCATAATCATTATTAGACTGAAGTTTAAACACACCAGGACCATTTTTAACAAAGTAAGGGAGACCGTAATTCATAGTTGTTGTAGTCGAGAAATAATTTCCTTTTGTAGAACCTATATTATAGATTGTTGTAAAGTCATTATTTAAAAATTCGTGAACGAAGGTTGTCATAGAGTTAAAAGTTGTGGGATTTTTAGGAGAACCAAAAAGCCAAACAATTTGAATAGGATATGTTGTAGTATCAATATTTATGTATGAAAGAGAGGTTGCACTAAAGTTATTAAATTCAGGGAGAAATTGAGTATCAAAAAGAGTTTCCGGAGAAATATTATTAGAACGGTTAGTAACAGACCACCAGCCAGTCCATTTATCAGCTATAGGGTTAAAATTAAATGGATTTACAGTGTTTTGAGTTGTATATGTTTGCCAGGTATTAGTTGAGGCATTATATATAAATTTTATATCACCTTGTCTTGCACTTCTAACACTTATAAGATAAGGATTATTTGGATTTGATATTTTTCCAGTTATTGGTATACCTGTAGAAGATATATTTATACCACCAGTATACATAAAATTACCCCAAGATTGAAGACCATCAATAACTGTAATAACATCTCCGTCAGAAGGACCTGTAGGGAGAGATAATACAGCTGCTCCGTTATTTATAACGTTATAAATAGGTTCTACATTCCAAATATATGATTTGTTAGAAGAAAGGGAATAAGTTCCTGTATTTATTACTATATATCCACCAGTTGATGATATAACGGTTGAGGATGAAGAAGAGAATGAATCAATAAGAATACCAGCACCTCCTGTAGAACCAGTAGATACTTGGACGTATACAGGAGAGGAATTTGAGAATGGTTTATAGGTAGAAATAGACCCATCTTCTTGAATATAGTATAAGCTACCAACAGCTCCAGTTAAAGGTGATGCATAAGGAAAATTTATTTTATCAGGAGTCAGATATTTTCCTCTTGGTCTATAGGTGAACCAATCGCTTGTAGGAAATCCAATTGAGGTAACATTACCTACAATGTAATAGTTAAATTGAGTTGCTCCAGTCGCAATTTTATATTGACTATTATCAGGGTCAATATATACAAAATTTCCTACTTGTAAATTATGAGATGGTTGATATACTCTAAAATAGCTTTTATAAACATTTCTTGAAGTAAATCTTGCGTTAAGGTCTCCTATAAATTGTTCCCAATTATTTATGTTTAATAAATTTCTAATATCTGCATTAGTAAGAGCTGGCATACCATCTTCCGATAATTCAAATATGAAACCAGGTTCATTAACACCTAATGTTGGAGATGCTGGTGATAAACTCTCATTAAAAAGTTCAACATCTTCAACATCACAGTCAACCGTTGTACTGCTTTTACTATTAATGCTTTTAATTAACCACGCATTACCATAAACTGAACTTGATATCCACATACCTGGAATAACAGAGTTTCCATCATAAGAATTTGAACCCTGGTATATACCTAACGGAGCACTTGTATCAAATACCTGAATATTTAAAACAACATTTTTTACCCCTGTGCTTATGTCATAAGAGCTATTAATGACAAAAGGTAATACAATAGGAGGATATGGACTTGATGGAGGATATGAAATAGGGTTAATAGTATAAGGAATAAAAGGTTCGCTCATTTTATATTATACAATAGAAATTAATTTATGAATAAAAGTTAAATCATAAATTAAAATGTAAATACAAATCTACCTGTATATGCTATTGTTCCATTAGGGAAACCTGTGGTATTTACAGCTGCACCTAAGTTACCTGTTGTTAAGTTTCTTAATATAATCTGATTTCCAGGATACATTTCAACCTGAATATTCGTTGTATTTAAGTATGTCATAGGTCTATAAAAGTTTACTGTTGAAGTACCTGCAGTATAGTTTACACCATAACCAAGGATAGATGAAGGGAATAAAGATGTAAACCCACCTATAGTCATAACATTACCTGCAACTGTAACAGATAGAGGACCAGTTGCTAAATTTGGACTGAAAGCACCTGTATTTATTTGGAAAGTTCCTGCATTATTTATGTGATATATATCAATATAACCTGTACTTGAACCACCTAAACCTCCACCACTTCCAGGTGGACCTTGTGGACCTACTAAACCTTGGGTTCCTGCACCAGTAGGACCAATTAAACCTTGAAAACCTTGAACTCCTGATAAACCTTGGAGACCTTGTAAACCAGAAGCACCAGTAGGACCAATTAAACCTTGAGCTCCTTGTATACCAATTAAACCTTGAAGACCTTGTAAACCTTGTAAACCAACTACACCTTGATTACCTTGGAAACCAATCAATCCTTGAAGGCCTTGTAAACCTTGAAGACCTGTATCACCAGTAGGACCGGCTAATCCTTGAAACCCAATAGCTCCTTGTAAACCAATAGACCCTTGAAGACCTTGTAAACCATTACTTCCTGCACTACCAGTAGGACCGGCTAAACCTTGAAGACCAATAGCTCCTTGTAAACCAGCTAAACCTTGAAGACCGGCTAAACCTTGAAGACCATCACTACCAGTAGAACCTATTGAACCTTGTAAACCAATAATACCTTGGTTACCTTGGAGACCAATAATACCTTGTAACCCCATTAAACCTTGAAGACCTTGATAACCTTGTATTCCTGTACTATTACCAGCAGGACCTTGAAACCCTTGAGTTCCAGCACCACCTTCAGCACCTGTGCCTCCAAGGATAGTATAGGTATCATACAACATTAAGGCATTTTTTTGCCCTAAATAAATTCGAAATGAATAACCTTGCATTTTATAATCAAGCTAAGAAATAATTTATTTATACAAATTATTTAAGAACTCGAAGGATTGACCGTTAAAATCTGTATTATACCACAAGGTAAATTGTTTTGTCGCAATCCATTTTTCATCCTTCCATCTACTGAAGAATTCCCAATCATGTGCATATCCTCCTTCTATTCTATCTTTCCATAATCCGTGTTTTACACATAATTCAAAGCGATGCATAACACAACTTGTATCTATTCTTCCAAGCTTAGGTTCATCAAAAACTAATTCTTTTCCATCTATAATCATACTGCTAAATATATATTGAACGTTTCTATTTTCTCTATAGGTTTGAACGAGGTGTGATAAGTGATTTGGCATCCAGGTGTTATCATCGTCAAGATAAGCTACCCATTTACTACTACACATCATCTTAAGGGCATAGTTTCTTGGAACAGCACCTCCAGGTCCATAATTTTGAAGCAAATTATAATATTTAAAACGCTTATCTTTAGCCTTATCATAACTTCTTACAAAAGTATCAAGAACAGGACACTTATCACCTACTAATAATATCTCAAAATTTTCATAAGTCTGTGAAAAAATACTATCTAATGCACGCTTTAAATAGTCCATTCTATTATAAGTTGGCATAACAATGCTAATAAGAGGGTTATCTTCATCAAGGTCGTTTGGATTATAAACCTTCTCAAGTATAGGGTATTGAAATCGATTTATTTCATAATCTTTTTGATGACCTGGATTTCTTCTGTAAACATCATCATTTACTCCAAGGTCTAACAATCTATTATGAATATCTTCTTCATAAGTGCTTTTTATTCTTGCAACCAAGTACTGAATTAGTGCATTTCTATGGAAAGTGAAATTATCACCTCCACTATTTCTATACTGAATATATAAAAATTCAGGGATATGACACCATCTATATTTTAAGAAAGTTCTTATAATTAAATCGTAATCATCGGCTACTTGAAGGTCTATATTATGTCCTCCAACATCCATATAAGCTTTTTTAGTCCAACATCTAAAGTGATTTGGAACGCCTATAATATGTCTGAAAGTATGCGGGTTCATTCTTGGAGTTTTACAAATATAGTGAAAGTCATTTAAATACCAACTTCTATAATAGCTTCCAAATCCAAAACCAAAATGGTCACCGTAAGTAAAGGGAGAAATAGTATCTTCTCCGCATTCTATAAAATCAGAGTAAAAGAAGTCACAATCTTTATTTTTATTTGCGGCATCAATAAGACGGTCAAATGTTTGAGGAAAAATGTCATCATCGTGGTCTAATTCAAAAACAAAAGCACCTCTTGCAAGGTTTCCGCAGAAAGATTTATTTTTACCAATACTTCCGTCATTCTTAGGTCTTTTATAAACCTGAATTCTATAATCTTCTTCTGCAAATTCAGTGAGTTGTTTCCAGGTATTATCAGTCTTAGAATCATCAATAATAATCCATTCCCAATTTGTATAAGTTTGATTTAAAAGGCTTTGTAACGGTCTCAAAATTCTATGTTTACTTTCATAAGCAGGAGTTATAATACTAATAAGAGGGTTAGAAATTATATATGGATGTTTATAATGAGAGTAAAATATACAGTTTTCAATCATAGGAATTGAAACATCATTTAAAGATGAAAATTGAAGAGCCTTTTTTCTATATTCAAAAGGTAATCTGAGAATTTGATTACATTGTCCTATAATAAGAATTGCACGGGGATTATAAGACGAAATTATATGTTTTATCTCTCTATATCTTTTACCATCATCTCCATACCATATAAAATTAATGGGTCTTATAAACTCGTGAGAGATTGATTTAAAAAATACATTTTCTGAGTGGATAACAAGAATAGGAACGTGACAATTTACATTAATTTGATTAGAAAAATCATTCTGAAATAAGCTCATTTTGTTAAGTTTTAAATAATCAATCCAATCATCAAAATGTCCGAATACGCCTTCTTTATAAAGTTCAGTTTTTAAGTGTCTTATTTTCTCCATACTTAAGGCTTCGCAAGCTCCCCAATTTTTATTAGAGTGAATTTTAACTCCATCTTTAATTTCAAGAGCAATATCTCCATCTTCAAATTCAGGGAGAGGAAAGACCCCACTATTTTCATAATCTCTGTTATTTCTAATGACTGGATTAAAGGTGAAAAGAAATTCTTTTATTTCAGTAAAATCAGGGACATTTGTAGGGGATAATTTATCTTTATAATTAAAGTTATTTTCGTGTTGATGACACATATAAGGAATAGTTCTAGACCAACCATATTGCCACTTTTCTTTATCCCCGGAATATTTACGCAAAGATATAGTTGAAATATTATTATTTTTTATTCTATTATAGCATTCACTCAACCATAACTTATTAGTTTCTAAAAGCACCCAATCATCTTCCATTTGAAGAACAAAATCAAACTTTTTTGTTTGATTATATAAAAAGTTTCCACCTCTAGACACACCCATATTTTCTTCTGTTGTGTGAAGAATAAATTTAAGAGTGTCTTTAATATCATATGCTTTACATACAGTTTCAAGAGATTTTATATATGCTTTTCCACAACATTGAGCGAGAATATGAACTTCAACTTCATTAAAAGATGTAAAATCAGTATTTTCATAAAGATGTCTTAAAGTAGAGAATAACACTTCATTATTATTATATGTGAGAATAGTTACTCCAAGGGACATTTTATATGAAGAAGAATTGTTTTTAAATTAATATAAAGATTTATCATTATATTATCTAAATGAGTACTGGACCTTCAAGTGATGCGGTAATAAGGTCATTAACTGATATATTCAGTAACCTTATTAATAATATTGATAATTCATTTTTAGATGACTTAAGAAATAACGGTCAAATGGAAGAATATTATGAACGAATAATAAGTGCACCTGATATACTTAGAGGTAGTGCTATAAGAAACTTTTCAAGGTTAAGATATGCTGACATTTTGAATATATATTCTGATGATGAAAGAGACCTTGCAACAAATCATATAAAAGATTTGAGAGACAGTTATTTAGTTGATGCAGATGTTAACGTTAGTGAATATGGCGAATACGAAGTAAGTAGAGAAATAATACATAAAACATTAGAATTATACTACGAGAATGGAGCTCATTCATTTCCAGACTTAGAAGATATTGTAAATTCGTTGTTTGAAAACAGATGCAATTGTGTTAGAGGTTATCCTGAAAATTATGTGAAAAAGGTGATAAAACAATGTGTTGTTTATACTGGTATATTACCTTCTTGTAGTTTATATCCACAGTATGTTGAATTTTATATGTTACACGGTAAAATACCTACAAGAGATGAACTTGAAGAATACATGAGAAGAATATATGAATTTTCAAGAAATCCAGAAGAGTTTCATCAGACTGATAAGTGCCTTGTTCCAACACTTAATGTGGAGAACCTTCCAAGACACTCATTCGTAGAAGATGAAGAAAATACTGGTTGCGGGGTGTGTCAAGATGAATTTGTTAACGGTCAAACTTTAATAACATTATTACCTTGCGGACACAAGTTTCACGAAAATAAAAAAGATTGTCTTGAAACAACCTGTATTTTGAACTGGTTAGAAACACATAACGTTTGCCCCTTATGTAAAAGTCATATTGGTTAATTTTTACTTATATATGAAAAGTAAAAATTAGATGCCTTCACCAACCTGGAAAAGATTAACAGCTTTTCTAAAGTACAAATCAAGGTCTTGTTCTGTTAATTTTCCCTCTTTTATTAAATTTTCATATTCAATTCTGAGGTCATCGAGAAGAAGAGAAAGGTCTTTTCCAAGAAGTTTATAAAATAAAACTTCAGGGTCTTCTGTCTTATGCAATATCTGGTCTTTTTTAATATCATCTTCGGTTAAAATGAACTCGACAACTATTCCATTTTCATCAAGATAAGCATTTTTTGTTCCAATTAACGATGAGGACATATCAACTTGAGTTTTCTCTCTAGATTTAATTTCATCTGATGTTCCTATACTATCAAATATAAGGTCTTTAAGTTCTTCTGGTTTTTCTCCAATAATACGATTAAGTCTAGCATAAACACAACTTTTTATTTCTTCTTCTATAGGCATTGATATGGTTAACTCATACCCGCTAAATATATTAACAAGTCTTCCAATATGTCCTGTAGTACAAGTATCTGACATATCACAAAGTTCTTCACATAGTCTTTTCATAAGGTCATCTTTATATTGATGAGATTGAATATAATAATAGCTTCTTATTAATAAGTTTAACAATGACACACTATATTTAGAGTATAAAGTGTTATCTAAAATGAAACGGTTAATTGAGCTTATAATTCTTATTTGATTTTCAGGATTATAAAATTCAGATGAAAAATCTTTTATTGCATCTACAACCTTATCAACAAACTCTTCATATTCTTCTTCGGTAGATGGAATTTCAAGATTAATAGAAACCAGCATTTCAATGAATGGGTCAATCGATTTATCAACCTCAATCTTATGTATATTTTGGGTATTATTATAAAATGTTTTTGCACCTCCTTCTTCATATGATAATTTATCTAGAATTTCCTTTCCTTTTGCAATATAATCTTTTATATTTTCAGGGAGAGAATAGTCTGAATAATTTTCTTCTAAGCCAAGAAAAAAGTCTGCAATATCAGCCTTTGCATTACTTTGTAAGTTTCTTTGGGTTATAGTATTGTATAAAGCATCCAAATGAGATGATTTTAGATTATTTGTCTTTATTATAAACTGAATAATATACATAATATATCTATAATCTTCCCAGTTATATTGAAGGGAAATATCTGAGAAAGAATATTTGAGAGTATTATCTATTTCTGAGTTACATAAAGACTGTAATAATTTATATCTAAAATCTTCTTGAAGTAAAGCATCAAGAATAATACTTTTCCATATTTCACATAATCTTTTTAATAGGTATTCTGAAGGTGATTTATTTCTTTTTATAACTCCTTTAAAAACATTCCAAAAGAAGGTTGTTCCAACTTCATATTTTTTCTTAAATTCTAAATCTTCATTCATCACATCTTCTAAACAATTCAGATATCTATCATCTGCCTTACTTTCTAACTGTTCTAATGTTTCAATACATCTTATTCTTAAAGGGAAGTTGAAATTTTTATTTCCTACAACCCATAATATAATACCCTTTTTAACGGATGATTTGTTTATAAAGATAGAATTTAAGGTATTATTTATACATTCTATAACAAGATTTTTATCCCTCGTATAAAGCTCCTCTATTATAAGAGTTCTTTCTCTTAAAGTTATATCACTCTCAAATAATTGTAAAAGTTCAATGTCTTTTTTAGATGAAAAATCAATATTAATATTTAAGTTTTCAAAAGATGAAAACAATGCGTCATCTATACTTGTTGACATAATTTTAATATTTTAACTTCAAACTTTTAACTTAAATTTAAAATAATATCCTCATAATATAATAAAAATGAAAAGATATATCCATATTGATAGTGGTTATAGAGATAGATTAAGCTATCCAAATATTGGAGATTTTGTGGTTGAAACTAACGCATATACTTTAAACGGCCCAGCAACTGCAAAAGACCCTATTCTTTTAGCATTCCCTTATGAATCAAATCAATTATCAGGAGGTTCTACTACAACACAAATAACTCTTTCAGTTACAGCTTCTAATATCCTCAACTTTTATAGAGATAGTTACCTTGAAATTAACGGTGAATTTAGAAAAATTACAGCTTATGATAATACATCTCAAATTGCAACTGTAGATACAGGTTTTAGTGTTGCACCTTTAGCATTAACCTTATATTCTATAAGAAAAGAATTACCAGCTGAAAGAAGTGTAACATCAAATAATGCAACTGCTCTAAATCAAGTATATCTTGGGGCTGGTTCATCCTCTGCTGATAATTATTATGTTAATACATTCGTATATTTACCTGGAGCTTCTCCTCCTACTTCATTTCAATGGAAACGTATTACAGCTTATAACGGAACTACTAAATTAGCAACAGTATCTGGAATATTTACATCTTTAGTTACAGCTGGTACTACATATGAAATTTTAAGATTTACAAGAGATAATGTTGTACCTTTAAACTATCAGGGAAGTAATACTTTTAGTAATGCTACTTGTGAGAGTGTCAGACTTATTAGTTTAATTGTTCCTAATAGAAATATTTTAAACGGTTATGGTACCCTTCAAAATTACTCTCACGTTTATGTTGAAATTTATAGTGAAAAAGGTAATACTTATAGTAATCCAATTATAACAAATGCTCCAGCTGCAAGAAAGGCATTATTTCAAGTTCCTATAACATTCAATCCAAATACTTCTTGGCTTACTTTACAGGGAAGTTATATGACACAAAATCTCACATTCAAAGAGAACGATACTCTTCACGTAAGAATTACTCTTCCAACAGGTCAAATACTTCAGTTTGAACCATTTAATCAATTCACATATTTTCAAGGATACGGTTTCCCAATAGAAAGTGATCCAGGAACTCAAGTCCAACTTGTGTTAGAAGTTACACGATAAATTTTTTTTATTTTTATTAGTTATTTATAAATGGCAGCAACTAATAAAAAAATAGATGCAATTAGAAGACTCATTTTAGGTCCTCTTTATAGTGATTGTCTTGAAAATCCTCTCGGGGTTAAAAGAGATGTATTAGAGGAACGTTTTGAAGAATTAAAAAAAGAGGGATGTGTGGGAGCTGATTGCGGGTTTGATGAACTCGTTAAAGTTTGTCAATTAAAGAGCCATTATCCAACTTGTTTAAGCGATGATAGAAAATGTGTAGAAGGTATGGGAGAAAGAAGCACTGGTATTAAAAAGTTTTATTACGACCAATATAAGAGGGCAAAATCGATAGAAGATGAAGATGATGAAAGTAGCAGTGATGAAGAAGATGAAATTGAGTGTCCTACTTGTCTTATGAACGAAGATATTAACGGTATAAGATTAGTCGAAACAGTAACTAATCCTGAGACAGAACAAGGGTTATTAAGCTGTGGACATTTAGTTCATAAAAGTTGCCTTATTAGAGAAGCTCAAGCTAAAGGTAAAAACAGAGCTACTTGTCCCTTATGTCTTAAGGTATTTTATTTAGAAGAAGTACCAGTTCCAGTTGAAAATAATGAGGAAGAAATAACTAGAGATGCTCTTAGAAGAAATGTACACAGTGCTGCACAAATGACACAAGATTTTAGAGATGTAGCAGCTACATTTGAAACAGATGTAGATACACTTTTAGAGAGACTAGGAATGACACCAGAAGAAGCATCCAGATATTTTAATATACCTATTGAAAGAATAGTTCCTCCAGTTAATAGAAGGTTAGAATTTGACGATTGGGATGGAGAAGATGAAGAAAATGAGTTTGGAGGTGAAGCTGAGATAAGAGATATTTTAAGAAATCTTCAAACTGGGGATATTGAGGAAGCAATTGAAGCAGCAGAAAGAGGAATAGAAGAATTAGGAAATAATACTTGGGTTACAGCTGATGTTATAAGAGAAATATTAGAGTCTATATTAAGCTTTGACAGAAGAAATGATTTAAACAATGCTCTTGGATTATTTATATTAGTATACCACGATAATATTATTCATTATCAAAATGATATGGATGAAACAGTAGCTAATTCAATAGTCCAAATGTTTAGAGCTTCTGCTACAAAGAAGGGTATAGCTAAGCTTATTTTATTACATATTATCAAGACAGATAATATAGGAATGTATTACATCCTTCTTCATATCCTTAAAGGTTATGATAGTGTTGCAATTACAACAGAGAATGAAATTATTACTTTTATTTTTCAAGCATATAATGGATTTACAGAGAGAAATGAACCTGTAGCAGAGTTGGGTAATGAAACAGATGGAAATACCGTTCTTAAAGGTATGTTGAACGATGTTTTTGAAGAAGATGATTTTAGAAGGTGGAGAAATATGACTGATGTTTCAGACTTAATTAGAGACTGGTTAAGACAATATTTTCCAGATGAAGTTGAATTTGCAAGTGACTATGAAAGTGATGCGGATGAATAAATTCTTACTTTTTAAAAAAAAAATTAAGAATTTTTAATAATATTTGTGTCTTCTAAGAGACTGTGTAGGAGCAGTTGCAGAAACAACTTCTTTAGCAACTTCTGACGGGGTAGATGAAGGAGGAGGAGTTGTAAGAGATTGACCTACTTCTTGAACTGAAGCTTTAGCTTCTTCATATTGTTGTTTAGCTTGTTCTGCTTGTTGTTGAATTTTTTCAGCCTTTTGCTGGAGTTCTTTCCCTGTCTTTTCAGCCTTTTCTGCAAGAGCAGTTACTTGTTCTTCAAGTTGCTTACCTTTTTCAAGGGCTTTTTTAGCTACAGCTTCTGCTTTTTGTTTTATTTCTATAGCTTTATCATAACCTGCTTTAGATTTTGATGCAACATTCTTTAAAGAACCTAATATACCTTGTGATGGAAGCATAAGAAGGTCAGATGAAGAAATTTCCATCTTAGGAAAATATCGTTGATGTACGGCCATTTTAGGAGAACGTTTATGAGAACGTCTTTTAGAACGTTTATGAGAACGTCTTTTAGACTGTTTTCTTGTAGATTTTTTTCTATAACTACGACGCATTTATTTATATTAAAATATTTTATTTTGATTTAAATAAAATGAATGTGCTGTTTATAATAATTATACTTGTAATTTTTTTGTGCTTAAATAAAGCTGAAAAATATAATTTTAATGAACCATATTTTATGTCTAGAGATGAAACTGCAAAATATTTTATTGAAGATAGAGATAGATATGTAGCTGATTTATCAGACCTTGATATAATAGCATTAAAATCAACCTCAAAGCAAGATTATATAAATAAGATTGTAAGTGATGCCAGAGATTTTACATTATCTGAAAAAGACGTTCTTATAAAGTCTTGTGCTGAAGCTGATAGATTTTTATATAACTATACAAAAATACCTCAGATTAACGCTAAAAAAATAGCTAATATGAATTGGGTTCTAAGTAAGACTAATGGAGAATGGTATGAAGCAGGTTATCCTCATACTCGTGAAAATATAATTTTCATAACAGATGATGTTATAAGACATCCTGATTTAACAAGGATAATGATACACGAGAAAATACACGTGTTTGAAAGACTTTATCCAGAAGAGATAGAAGAATGGATGAAGGTTAATGGTTATACAGTTCATTCTAAATTAAAAGATTATCCTTTAGCTAGAAGTAACCCTGATGTTAATGGTATAGTTTATAAGAGTAAAGAAGGTTGTCTAACTCTCGCTCAATTTAAGAATAAAAATCCAAGCGGAATAGATGATGCATTTTATCCTTGCGGAAGAGACTGGAAACACGAACATCCATATGAAACTTTAGCTTATACTATAGATTATGATTTTGCTGGAGAAACCTTTTAAAAAGGACACAATTTTTATTAAAAATATTATTAATAAAAATTTATTTTAGTTTTTTACTTTGTCTTTTAGCTGAAACTTTTGGTTTTTTAATATCTTCTTCCTCTTCCTCATCATCTTCATTTCTTAATTGCATATTCTTTGCAAGGTCAGATATCTCTTCATCTTGAGTAACCCTTTCTTCTTCCTCATCTTGAATAAGTTCTTTACTCTTAATATATACAGTAATTTCACCTAGAGAACCGGCTTTCATTTTTATTTTTAATCCAAGGTCTTCGTGAACGAATACTTGGACGTTATAAGATTGTCCGGCACATTTAGCTAATCCAGTTATATGTTGAGTGTTAAAAGTTTGTTTATAAACATTCTTGATATGAGAGTTATCTTCATCGTTTTCTTCTCCAATTACAAGTTCTCTTGAATAGAGTTCTCCACCGTCACAAAAGAATTTTATATAATTAAGCTTACTGGTGATAGTCATAGTTTCAGATATACTGTGTAAGTTTTTCATCTTTTGAAACTGCTTACTTTGAATAATAATAGGAGGGTCATAACCATCTGGTTTTTGGATGTCTTCAGGGTGTGTCATAGTTATTTTTAAGAATGTATTGACCTTGTTACCTTCTCCTTTTTGTTCTATACAGATACCTAGATTATGAGGGTCATCTTCGTGAATAAAAAGCCTTAAGCCATCCTTCTTTTTAATACATTTAAGCATTTTATAAAAATAGGTTGTGTTTACACTGAAAATAATAGTTTTAGAACATTTATATGGACTAAAATTAGTCTTTTCAAGTGCAATTTCAATCAGCTGTTGTTTTTTAGGGTCCATTTTAAGAAGAAAAATACCGTCTGGAGTTACTTTGAACGGTGCAAACTTTAATCTTTGGGCTAAAAGTTCCCCTAAAATTTTAATTACAAAAGCTTCATCTGTTTTAGCTTGAAATAAAAATCCTTTGTTAGTTTTAGCTTCATAATCTCCGTTCATATTTAATTTATAGTCCTTGACGCATTTAAATCAGTTTAGTTTTTTTAAAATGTTTTTATGTCATTTAAGGGAGAAACTTCAAAAAGAGATTTAATTATATATTCAGTATATAATAAAGAATGTTAAGTATAGTTAGTATTGACGTTGGTCTTAAGAC
>JACCDX011867820.1_pt1 | contig 17736 bp, 31 predicted proteins | sample 7449681 | NCBI WGS metagenome assembly JACCDX01 (sample SAMN15323450, study PRJNA562643) | freshwater metagenome | isolation source: river surface water | place: USA:Blue River Watershed | collected 2017-08-18
CTGCACGAGTCCAGCCAACTGCAGTTCCTGCACCGTTAGCCTTACCATCTTCCTTAAACTTAATTGCTCTACGAGCAGCAGATCTTGCTCCTGCTGGCGGTGAGTATCCTTCAGCCTTTGATACAGAATCTGTTTCATATTCAACGGTATCGTCATCTTCCCATAGTTCATCTGCTTTTGCAGCAGGGACACAGTTAGGAACTGGCTTTCCGTTTTCTCCTGGTTTCATTCCACGCTGTACATAACCATCCCAGCATGGTGCTTGCTTGTTTAGGTTACCACAACAATCTGATTTCATGCCTCCAGCCTGACATTGTGGACACTCTTCACATGTAACATTTAATTCTTTGCACATTGGGCATCCGCAGCCTTCATATGCCTTCCCAATTGATGCATCATACATTGCCATAGCAACTTCTGAATCTTCTGGCTCTTGTGGCTCTTGTGGAAGTGGATCGATGGCAACCATTAGTGACATCATACATCCTGTATAAAGATTGGTTGCTTCCCAAAATCCATTTTCCTCTTGCTCAAATAGTTGTATTAGCACTGCTGGGTTTTCTGCAGATGCCTCAAGGGAGTACTCTCCTCCTGGCACACCAAGCATGCCTTCACGCATTACATGCACTACCTGACCAATGTGAACCTCTTCATCAGATCCATGTGCTGTCATTGCGAAATCGCCTTCTTTTAAGTTTGGCATACCTTTACCTATATTTCCCTCGCTAAGATTAATTGCATATATCTGACCCGCTGCTGCTGCTCTAGTCTTATGGCATCCCATTACCTTACCGTTTTCGTCAACGGCAGGGTATCCAGAACACCCGCTAGAACCTTTAGCACCTACATGATATGGCATAATTACATTATAGCATAGAGTTAATTAGACCATGTACTGGTATAATTGGTGTATGAATATAATTAGACCTTTTGATAACGAGATAGTGGTGGTTGAAGACTTTTTGACACAGGATGAAGCAGACTATGTGCTTGCTTTGGCCACAGGGGACCCAGCACTTTGGGATGGCTCTAACGATGGGTCTGGACTAAAAGAGTGGTACGGAAACCAGTTAAGGGTTGATCAGAAAAACCTTAAAGATAAGTTTCAAGAATACAGAATGTTTTTTGATATGCTCCAAGAAAGAGCGAAACCAATATTTGCTAAAGAATATCAACTGTCAGAGTTTTATTTCTTGCCCATAAACTCAGTATCCAGAAGAATTGGTCCTGGTTTAGGCGTTCATACTGATGAGATAAGTCCAGAGCACCCTCAATATAATCCAAATGAAAAGATTATTACACACGGATTTGTTGTTTATATCAATGAAGACTATGAGGGTGGGGAAATTTTTTACCCTCAAAAAGACCTATCAATAAAGCCAAAAGCCCTGTCGCTAGTTATGCATCCTGGCAATAAGGAGTATGAGCATGGTGTTCATGAGGTCAAAAAGACAACCAGATACAGTCTTTCTTGGTGGACTAGATAAATAGTAAATGAGCAGTTTATAGACGACTGCTCAGGTCTATTGACCACGAAGATTCAACTTCTGTCAACTCTCCACTCATAGGAGCATCCGTTGTAAAACCTTTTAAAGTCTTATATCGGAATGTTTTATATTATACTACTGGATTTCAATAGTTTTTGGCTTCTTCTCTTCTGGCACATGCTTTTCTAGAGTTACCTCCAAGATACCGTTTGAAAATAGTGCTGACTCAACTTCCACATATTCTGGCAAGTTGAAGACTGTTGAGAACTTTCTTGCTGCAATTCCCTTATGTAGGAAGATTACAGACTCGTCCTCCTGAACCTCTGATCTTTGGCCACTGATCTTTAGTTGATTGTTTTCTACCATAATCGATACTTCTTCTTTTTCAAACCCTGCCAAAGCAAATTCCAAAATAAATGATTCTTGTCCTACCTTAATTAGATTATAAGGTGGATAGTTATTTTGTGTTGTTCTGACTGTTTGATTGAATCGATTAAAGAATGGGTCATCTAAAAGACCCAGCATTGTTTCTACCATTTTATTCCCCTTTCAAGCGAATAATTTAATCCCCCCATATCGGGCAGGTATAAAATATTATAGCATAGAAAAGCAGGCCTGTCAAACAACAAGCCTGCAGATCTATAGTAAAATTACTTTACTTGATGAGATGTCTTTCCTCCGCCAGATGACTTCTTTACAGGAGCCTTCTTAGCAGTCTTCTTAACAACCTTAGCAGACTTAACTGCCTTATCCACTTCTTCTACTGAAGGCATCTTGCCAAATGCCAAATCATTAGGGTTGGCTGCTCTCAATACGACGGGCACAAGTGCTCCAAGTAATGAGTATGCAAGTGTCTGTGGATCTGTCACGCCTGAAGCGTAAAGAGCAGTTGCTGCACCAAGGACTGATCGTCCGTATGATGCTAGTGCTGCTTTAATTTGTTCATTCATTTTTTCCTCCTAGGATATTACTTTGTTAGTTCTGTATAATGACTTATACAGACATCTCTTATTTGAGTATCAGTACTATATAATTTTTCTGCTTCAAGTTCGCACCCAAGTATGTGGCAAGAATAGAATGCATCATATGCCAGATCTTCGTAGGACTTGAATCTTATCATGTATCTATTCTACCATAGTCCTCTGGAAGTAACTTGGTCAACTCCTTATAGGCTTGTGATATTTTTTTCATTGAGTGATAATGAGGATATGCGTCTCCAACAAGCCCATACTCGTCAAAATAGGAGATCTCTGGTTCAATTTCATCAATAAAAATCTTAAGTTTTATTTGAACATCTTCTATGTACTCATATGCCCAATCACGGGAATCTGAAACAAATTTTAAAAAATCCTCATTGGCCTTTTCTTTATCTGTTTTTTCTTCTTTTTGCTCTGTTCCCTGCATAATTAACAGTTTTAGTGTATTGGCAAGAATCATCCTCGTCTTTTTTACTTGAAAAAAGTATAAAGATGCAAACATTGTTGCTGCAATCGACAAAAGCATTATAAGCGCTAACTCAATCATAACTCTTTTCCACCCTCTCGAACAAGCAAAACAATTGCTCCATTGTCTTCTAATGCCTTTTTGACACGAATCATATACTCTATCGCTTGTCTCTTCAACTCTACTGTCTCTAGTGACATAAAGTCTTTTTCTTTTGCTTTAACAGTGATAAAATTTTCATTATCAACAATCTCTAAAGAAAAGTTTTTTGGACACTCCAAAGATCTAAAAGCACGTCTCATTGAATCTGTGTACATGTTACTCCATTGTTAAAGATTGCCAGGTTTTGCCCCAGTCGTCTTTGCTCTTGTGACTAGAAAACTCTTTTGAAACTTCACCATTTTCAAGATATACTCCACCCCAGACTCCCCACTCTTTGCCTGAAATCCCAACAGAAAAACACTCTTTTCTTACTGAGCATGAAGAGCAAAGAAGATCAATTGCTGGTCTTAAAAGTTCATCATCTTCGTACTTATCAAAAAATAAATTTGTATCATAGTCCAAACATACTGCTTCGTCTTTCCACTTATACTTATTCATTTAGATCACATACTTATCTGGAATTTCCCATCCTTGACTAGAAGGAATAAACTCTTTCTTCATCTGCCACTTGCCGTTTTTGTACACTCCAAATTTTGAAAAGTATGCCTTTTCTGATGGAAATGTTTCAACAACTGTCCATCCATTCCAAGATAGTTGACGATTATTCTTAACTATTGATTCCATAGTATCTAAAGAATTAACTGTTTTCATTGTTTTTCCGTTCTGTTTGTGTGCATAAGCACATTGATAAGCATAATAAATTCTAACATATTCAGACAGGATTGTCAAATTATATTAAAATGTGTATACGTTTGTGTTTATATTATTGAGTTTTGATGCATGAACAACTTTTGAAACTGGCTCCTTTGGATTTGACAAAAATGCCATGTGGTCTAAGTGATTTACGTTTTCCTCAAGCCATTGAGGAGTTACCTTAAAAAACTTAATTGACTTACCTCTAGACTTCATTCCTCGTTCAGATAGGTTTGAGAACTCCATTGCCATCATATTGATATTGTTTGGTCCTGCAGAGTATAGATGGAACTCTAAATCCTCTTCCCTTAACTCAGAAAGGGCAACAGCCATTGATCGAAGGAATATGTTGTAGTTATCAAAACTAGATGTCCCTTGAACCCCTACTATCATCGTTAATCCCTTCTCTTAGTTTGTCCATTATAAAAAGCATCTTGTCTAATTGTACCCTATCCATACTTATCGTGTCAACCTCTCTAGCATTATCTTTATCAACAAAATGATCTACCATTGGGGCTGTATAAAACACGTTATCCTTGATCCAATAGGCATTGCTATCAAGTATAATTACCTTCAGGTTGGTCTTGTTATAATGATTCTTTGACTGCCTTTTTGGATTGAACCTTCTAGAATAGTTTTTGCGAGTGCTATACCTATACTGAAGCATGGACTGACTAATTATTACAGGACTATCTTTCTTTTTAAACAATAGGTAGGATAGAACGCAGAGTGCTAAGACTAGCGTTAGAAGTACTGCACCAATAGTACTGTTCATCACTTACCCCCAATATTCATTCTATCACTTTTTTTCTAAAAGAACTCTAATAATCTCTTGCATAATCATTCGCTCATTCTTATCTAAAGTTTTTAAAGCATCTTTATCAAAAGATTTTGGTGCCAATTTTACAAGAGGATCCTCAAGCATGATGTCCATATCTAGAAAACCTTTTTCCCATAACTTCATTGTTACTGCAGAAAAATAAACAGATAAATCATCGCTAAGTTGTGAATCAATATCCTTTAGTTTGTCTGTTGGTTTATATAGTGACTCTCCAGTATCCTTATCCACACCGCAGAATTCTAGGGCACCATCAAGAACAAGTTTGTCAACCATGTCAAACTCACTCATCTTGCCAACCAATCTGAAAGACTGTTCTATTTTCCCAGAACCCTGGAACAATGTATTTTTCCCCCGAAAGAACAGGCTTAGACGCATGATAGTATGGTTTTCTAGATGGAAAAACAACTATACTTCCAGCAGTTGGCTTTACAATTATCCCTTGATCTTCAAACTCAATCTCTCCTCCAGTATAATCATCATTCAAATACAAGACTACAGATATTGTTTTGCCTTGGTCATCATCATGAGTATCTGTATGCTTACCCATTTGACTTCCAACAAAGTATTTACTTATTGACATAGGACATAAAATTCCAATATCAAGCCCAGGATGCATGCTTTCATAATCCTTGGAGACTGATAATATTGAGTCTGTTATCTGCTTTTCTATGTTACGAGATTCGGCATATGCTTCATGGCTTTGATTAAAAAGGTGTTCCCTAATCATTTTTTGCTTTCCAAAAGCATAGTCAGACTGGTATGCTGTCCAATCTGCCCACTTAGAAATACCAGTTTCTGCACTCAACATATGATCTATATCTTCAATCTTACGAATAAGGTCTGCTGGATCTGATATCACATTTTCATAATAGAAAATATTTTTCTCTAGTATAGTTCTTTTCACGTTATTCCTCCACAACAGAATCTTCTATAAAATCTAGAAACTGCTCTTTTGTTTTTGCGCCATTCATTCTTTTTACTTCTTTGCCATCTTCAATCAGAATATATGTTGGCACAGAACGAATTCCAAATTGCTCAAGTAGTTCTAGTTCTATGTCGGCATCAACAAAAATAAAATCAATGATTCCTTCACGCTTCAGTTCTTCTGCTATTGGCCTTGTTCTCTGGCATGGATTACACCATTCAGCAGTAAAGTAAAGTACATGACTCATTTTCCAGACTTCTTTCTAGCCTTTGCAAGTGCAACAAAGTCTTTAACCTTTGTCTCTCCCATATAACCCCAAGCATGTCCATCATTGATCATTTTGTCATTGATTGAAACAGTATCACCATCAAGGTAGACCCAGCCAAGTATGCGACCATATTTCTCAGATGAATCCATCTTCTCAGTTTTGATAACAACAGACTTAGCACTGTCAATAGCAGCCTTCAGATAAGCCTTTGCTTCCAGTCCTAAAGCCTTTTCAGCCTTGTCTGCTGTGCGAGACTCAGGCGTGTCAATACCAGCCAGTCTAACTCTTGAACTGAAAGAAATGTCAAACCCTAAATCAATATCGACATCAATGGTATCTCCATCAACGACCTTTGTTACTTTCTTTACATAATATTCAAACATTATTTTCTCCCCCATTGTATATAGTTCCATCCACGCTCATGTGCGTAGTAGATGAATATTTTAACTACCGTTTCCCAAAACGCAATCGTTACGGAAAGAGCAGCATTTTTTGTTATAACATAAGCAACAGCAACTGAGGAAAGAGTTCCCCATATACGATAACTAAGCGCTTTTGCAAATGACCTAGCCTTGGTTACTGTCATCAGTTCCACCCCATTTTTTATCAACAAAGTAAACTGCAACCAATGCAATTATAAATGAGGCAACAACTGCCATAGCATTCTCCAACACTTATATACCCATTTCCTTACGCTTTTGCGTAGCCGAAATAGCATGGATGTCTGAACCCAAGTCTACCTGTTCAATCTTGTATCCAACATCTCTACCATACACAATGTTAGTAATGTTAGGTAGTCTTAATACTAATGCACCATCCATAAATTCATCCTTGGCTATGTATTCTTTTACCTGATCAAACCTAAGTGGATCCTTTTCGCTTGTATTGTATGTGTTGCGTACTCCAAGGAGTACTTGCTCAGTTCTCTTACCAGCCTCTTTGTAGAGAGCATGGTGCCCTTCATGCCATGGTTGATAGCGACCAAGCATTAAAGTTGTTGGGGCAGACCAGTCATGTAGTCCAAATTTACTAATCATATATGATGCTTTTTCTTCAGGCATCATGTCATGATTACGAAATACATGATCATAATGAGTTGGCTCCTCAAACATTTTATTGGTATCTTCAAATCTTCCTTCTTGAATTGTATTCATCCAAATCAGAATATTTGGTCTGCCAAATGCTGCACGAGTTAAATCTGTAGGACATACAAAGTCAACAATTACTGGAGCAACTCCCTGCCTTGAGATAATTCGTGCCATCTCCCCCATGCGACGTGATTGCTCAAGTCTGTCCTCTGCGCTAAACCCTAAGTCAGAGTTAACAGTGGCTCTAACCTCATCTGCATTTAAGTGAATAGCATTGATGCGCTCTTTAAGTTCTTTTGCCAGTTCTGTTTTACCAGATCCTGGCAAACCAATAATCTGTATAATCATCTATTATTCCCAATCTCGCTTTTTATTTCTTTAACTAGGTCATTAACAAGTATATCATTCTTCTCGCTAAGTTCGTTAGGTTGTCCTAAAAATTCCCACCTGTGGGTATTTAATAATACGTCTGTAATTCCTTCATGTTCAAGTTCAAGCAATTGTTTTTTAACATTTTCTCTTGTTCCAACTATAGACATCGCTAAAAATCTAGAACTTTTTGTTGGCAAGAACTCTATATACTCGTCTACCTCTTCTTGAGTTTGTAAGATGATTGGAGAAACAGCAACCATTCTGTTTTCTATTCCTATGAATCTATCCTTATTCTCTCTGTAATCATCAATCATTGACAGAGACGTGCCACCAAACATCCTGGTTGTATCTAGGGTGTATTCTGAGTACCCGCTAAAAACCATAGGTGAACTGTCTGTGATGACAGGCATAGATTTGTATTGCTCTATAAAACTTCTTAAAAATGTAGTTCTTTTTATTATAGTGTCCAGAGTATCTGTATTACCATAAACGTCCATCTGTGGTTTTTCGTCTAGTCGATTATGAGAATCACCAGCGATCCAGTTAAATACAAGACGAGAAGGCTCTATCTGATTAAAACCCTCCGTAATCATTGCACAGTACTGAGGACTCACATGGTATGGCCTAAGAGCAATCATATATTTTATTTTATGACCTGGAACAAGTGCTGCTGCAGACTTAATAAGATAGTCTGGAGAGTCTGAATGGAAAGTCAAAAGAACAGACTCGTAGCCAACCTGTTCTAGTTTAATTGAAAGGTCTCTGAGTTCTAGAGAGTTTAGTGGCTTGCCTCTCCACATATGATGAAACTTTATCATTTATTCTAACTTTGATCGCTCATCTGTAATGGTAATTGCAAAATCAACCATCTTTTTATATCCAACTGCTGTACTCATGATCTTATTGTAGTGATGTCCGCAGAAGAGCAATTCTCCATTTAGACCAACGACGCTAACTAGGGCTTCTGCCTGGCAGCGATCACACCTATCTTTTGGACTAAGTGACCACTCCTGAACCTTAGAATCAGAGTCTATCATTGTATTCATAGTATACCCTACTTTCTGTTGTCTGTGCTATAGAAGCCACTGCCGTTAAAAACGGCTCCTACATTAGAGTATACACGTTCTAGTGCAAGATTGCAACTCTCACACTGATATCCTGGATCATCTTCTTTTATTGAACGCTGCTTAATTATTATGCCTTCGCATTCTCCAGAGCATTTGTACTCATAAACTGGCATTTTATATTTCCTTCTTTCTGTCATGAAGCCAAGTAACAATAACATATTTTATTCCAGATTTTACTGAGTGGGCAATATGTCGATAAGCATATCCCGATGGGAATAGAATCACTGTTCCAGCCTTCGGCTTTATCTTTTCATTAAAGTTAATGAATTCTATTTCTCCACCAGAGTAGTTATCGTTTAAATATATTAAAACAGATATTGCCCTAGCACTCTCAGTCCCACCATCGTAGTGCTCATGATAATACTGTCCAGGACTATAGCGTAAAAGGCTATACTTTTCTTCGTCAAAAATAGTTTCACTAATATTAAACAATATTTTATAAGAATCAACAATGTGCCCTACTAACTCTTTACACCTACTATCTAGTTCCCTGAAATATGTGTCATCCTGTGCCCTTGTTGTAATCCCTATTGAGTCAGTATTTCTTACGCTATTTATATAAGTTTCGCCAGTTTTTGGATCGACCACTACTGCTGAAACAAAATTAATATTATCTCTAGATGTAGCACTAGCAATAGTTTCTGTACAGCCACTCCAAACATCTTCGTAAATAGCAATGGTGCCACCAACTACCCTGGTTGGAATAATTGATGGCTTTCCCATTACTTCTTCTTTTTTTCTTTTACATACCAAACTGGCAGTTTAAGTTCATCTCCAGACCATTCATAGCCTAAAACCTTTACAACAAACTTAATTATCTTAATACGCATTACTTAACCTTCTGTCCAAACTTAGCCCAGACTCTTTCATGTAAAAAGTATCCAAGTGCTTCCCAACCAATATAGATCAGTGCACCAAGACTTGCGTACTCCCATTCACCAGTAAACAAATAAATTACACCTGCTACACCTACGAGATGGAATGTTTCCCAACTCAGTGTCTTAAGTAGTGTTCTCTTAGTTGATTCCATTATAGTGCCACATGACCCTTTCCGCCACCGCCAGAAGACTTCTTTGCTGCTGGCTTTGCTGCCTTCTTAGCAGAATCTGGAGATGTTGCCTTTGCTGGTGTTGAAGGTGCAGATGCTGCAACCTTGTTTAGTAGTGGAGCATTTTCTTCTCCTGTATATACTGGGCGACCCCAACCAACTACTGCATTTAACAACTTTTTCTTATTGTTCTTTACATAGCCACGAGTCTTTTCAACACACATTCCTCCGTTGCGTTGATCTCCCTTAGCAGTCCCTGAAGTATTTCCTTCAATAACTTGAATTGTGCCGTCTCCGTTGTTCTTAATACAAAGACCAACATGCGAAATACGGTTTACGCCATCATCTGGGAAATCAAAATAGATCCAGTCTCCTGGCTGTGGGTCATCATTGCGAGCATCTGACCAACGCTCTGCCTTCTTAAACCAATCTGCTGCTGCAACAGTTGATGCTGTCTTAGGGAATGATTTTACTCCCGCTGTGAATGCACACCAAGAAACGAATGACTGGCACCATGGCTGGAAGTTTACCTTCATCCATGCACCGTACTTTGTTTCATTATCCTTTGGACCCTCAATTGTGCCCACTTCTTTTTTTGCAACCTCAATGATTGCCTCTAGACTACCTTTTGCTGCCATTGTTGTGGCCTCCTTTTCCTGTAGTAACCATTATACCACTTCGACTACCTGTTGGCAGTTATTGGTGGGAAGTTGATGCTTGATCTAGAAGCATCAAAATTTTTGTAAAAGTCTGACAAAGAAATATTAGTAACATTTTGAAATGATTTTGCAAAATTATTAGTATCTTTAAAGTCTTTCATTATATTAATCATACTATCCGCACCTGCGGATGCTGTAAGATACTGAACAGCCCTATACCCAATATCATAAGGATATTTATATCCTGGGTTTTCTCTTCTATTCTCTGTACTTGTGTATTCTGAAAGGCCGTGAGTGTAGCCTGTTGGCTGATGCTTTTGTCCTACAATCATTGAGTTGTGATTGGAGTTACAGTCTTTTTTATTAGATCGGCACCACACAGAATAAGCAAAATACGATGCTGACCCCTCTAAAAACCACTGTGGCATATTTGTGTTGTTGTAGTGATCTACAACCTTGCTAACTATATTTACCTGTACACCATGAAAGTACTCGTGTGCGATATCGCTTCCCGCTCCAAATGTTTGAAGATTGTATATGCTAGACTCTGTTCCTGGAATTATCATAACAACAAGATTATCACTATTAATCATATATGTAATATACTGAGAGTTTTCTTCACATGTGCTTATTCTATTAGAAAGTTTTTCTGTTCCAATTTCTTTAATTTTTTTATAAGCCCACGAACAACTCTGACCAACTAGCGTATATGTTGGCTTATTGATAAAGTTGCTAGTTATTTTAGCAGTATCCATATCAAAATCTTTTATAATTTCTGTAATCTTTTTTGGAAGACTTTCATCAACTATCAAGAAATGCTGAAAGTTATCTTTTTTTAGTTCTTTTTCCCACTTATCCCAACTGGTGTTTGACTGAAGAACCATTTGATCTAAATCAAAATCTGTAGACCAAGGGATGAAAGTCTTAGGCTCTTGCTTTTTTACTGGATTATCTACTTTTACAGGCTCTGAAGATTTTACAGTTGGAGTTGGTGATGGAACCTTCGGTGTTGTCTGTGTAGTTACCTTTACCCAACGGTAAAGATTACCTACCTTTTGACATTTTAAGTCTTTCGCTACCTTATTTAGTTGAGTTTTTGAGCATGGCTTCATAACTGATGCGTTAGCGCTATATGACTGCAATAACGAAATAGAAAGCAAAACTACTAATATTTTTTTCAAGATTGCTCCTTAATTTTAAAGACTACTTGGCAAGGATCTCCGCCATCTTCCCACTCTTGTTGTTCTTCTTCTGTCATATATGGATCACCATCATGGGTATTACAGAATGGCTCGGTTATCCATCCACGATCAATACCATTTTGAATCCAAATTTCAAACTCTTTATACTCTAAGTCTGTACGCTGCATGTCTCTTAGTATTTCATCAAATTCTTCGGTCATAGATTAAGTATACCTCTAAGCACTTATTATGTCAACTGGACCCATGCATGATGGATTAAATTTAATTGCTGCAGATACTGCTTGTTGAACTCTGTTCCGTGCATTTTTCTGCTTGTCTGTTGCATACAGAACTCCGTATGCGTACTCTGATCCAGAACCAATAGAGATATATGGCAGTGAGTACTTAGACAAAGACATATCTCCAGAGTTGTGCTCATATATCTCACCACGAACTCCAATAATTAAACTAAACTCTCCGTCTTTTGATGTGTCAATCCAGAACTCATTATAAAAATCACGAAGTTCTTTAATAAACCTTGTATGCATAAACTTATCTGTATCTTTAATATTAGGTGCTGTTGGCCTAAAGTTGTGCCTCATTCTTTCGCCATCCATTGAGCCTGCATACCCAATAATATATGGGCCTACCTTCCAGATTTTTGGGGACTCAAGGGAAAGAATAACCCCATCATCTGAAGCACCACGATCACCAGCCATAAAGACTTTATCTTCATGCTTTAAAGCAACAATACAGGTCATGACAAAGCCCTCTCCAGATAGGTAACACTTAAGTATACCATCACCCAGAGAGGGCTGTCAACTATAACCTACAATGACTAATTAGCCTTTTTGTCTACAGTCTTAAATGCATCATTTATTTCTGCGATTGTAAGTTTGCCATCGTCCAAAAAAGCCCTTGCCAGTCTTTCAACGACGGTTGCTACGCCTAATAGACCTGCAAGCATAACTGCCTGAACTGTATCAATTCCTACTACTGCTCCAGCACCAAGTACTGATAGACCAGAAGCAGCAAACACTGCTACGATACGCATCAAGACATTTGGGAGAGCCTTCTGTGGGTGCTCCTTCTTAGGAGCCACTACTACTTTCTTAGTTGCCATTTTTAGTCCTCCTTTCTTAGTGGGATTGTGATTAGCCAGATTACTGTAGTTGCAAGTACTGCAATACCAACAATGTCTCTTGCTGATCCCGTCAAAGTTAACCATGCTATGAAGAAGCCAAGGAGGGTAAAGGCTTGTGCGATTATTTCCACCCCTGCATCTTTTAGCCATGTGAAGAATCCCTTCACAACCTTTTTGATTATTTTCATATTACCTCCTCATCCCAATCATTGCACTAGCAATCTGTGAAACAATGATTACTGGGACAATTACTTCTTGGGCTTTTTCTCTCTGATCGTCTGTCATGTCCATACCCAACTCAGAGAAATTGGATAGGAGTTCTGCTACATCCACTTCAAATACTGCTCCAAGTGGATCCTCAAGAAATGCTTCTGTCTGTACTTCTGTTACTGCATCTGCTAATGTAAATGGCATTGGGGCTTCTCCTGCATCCCCTGCTCTTTCTGCGAACTCAACAAATGCTGATGCAACTGCAGGATTTGACTTCATTGCCTCTGCCACCTTTGCAACCTCGCCTGCTGAGATACCAAGGTCTGATGCAAGTTCTTGCTTTGCTTCTTGAGTCAAAGACTTAAGAGTCTGGCTCACTGCTGCTGTTTGCTCTGGAGAAAGTTTGACTAACTTATTATCCTTGCTTGTAAGGTTTGCAATGACTCCAGATAAATCTTCTGCTGTACCAGTTCCCTTTTGCGGTATAAGTGCTGATAACTCTGCATCCTTGATAACTGGATCAATATTTTCTGCTGGTTTAAAGTCTGGTCTTGGAAGTGGCTTAGGCTCTGGAGATGGCTCAACAGAAGGCTCTGGGGTAGGATCTGGCTTAGGTTCAGGACTTGGGTCAGGTGTAGGCTTAGGCTCCTCTGGCTTTGTAGGCTCAGGCTTTGGTTCTTCTGGCTTTGTAGGCTCAGGCTTTGGTTCTTCCGTTGGAGGCGGAGAAGGCTTTGGCTTTTCTGGTTCAAGAGTTGGCTTTGGCTCTGGAGATGGCTCTGGCTTTGGCTGATTTGCGGCTGCTGCTGCAGCCTGTGCTATAGCCCTCTGAATCTCTCTTTGCATCTGCTCATCATAGTAACGCCATGCATCATCAATTGCGCCATTTAAATCATTAATAGCATTATTAAAATTATTTATTGCATTATTCTTTTCAGACAAAGCATTTGTTAGATTTTGCGTAGCACTTGTTAGGTTTTGTGTAGCATCTTCTAATTCTGATGTTAGGTTTTGTAAGGTTTGCACCTCTTGGTTGTATACATTTAGTTTGTCATTATATACTGACAATGCATTGTTATAATCTTGCTGTGCTGCATTCTTTGTAGCAAGTGCTTGATCATAAGCATTTAGTTGTGCTTGTGTTGGTCCAGAACCAGATGAGAATGTATCTAAGTCACAACTAAAATTTTGTCCCCATACTCTTGGCTCTCCAGCATAATCACAGCCTGCACCAGTCATTCCACCAGGGATTGTCCAACCAAGATGATACGAACCTGGTCCTCCACCGTTGTACCACCAAATCTCTACATCTAAAGTTTTATCTTGACTTACATCATACGCTGGAGACCAAGCACTCCATCTTGCTCCTTGCTCCACCCAATTGCTAACAGCAAGTTGTCCATCAATATACATTTTAAAACCATCATCTGTGTATCCTGCAAATGATACTGTTGTAAACCATGAAGGTACTGTGATTCTTCCAGTAAATTTAACTACTAGATCTTCATACCTGTTACCACAAACTGGAAGGTACATAGCGTTTGAGTTCCAGGTACCAGAACAAATAACAGAATCTGGCACTGCTATGCTTGGCCAAACCCTTGCTAAGTTATACACTGTATAATGAAGCCCTGATCCTCCAGAAGATTGCATATTGGCTTGGGCTGTTTGAAGATTAATATTGGCTATGTTGAGAGCATCTTGTGCATCATTTTTGTCTTGAAAGGCATTGTCCCTATTTTCAAGGGCTAAGGCTACTGTGGCTGTCTGCCCATCTACATTTGACTGGGCAAGTTCTACTTCTTCTAAGGCTAATGCTTCTGCCTCTACTGCATCTTCATAGGCTTGAATGGCATCGTCTCTTACGTCCCCCAGGTTTTTGGCATAGGTAAACTTGTTCTCTGCTATGTCAATCATGCTTATTAGACCATCTTTGTAGTCTAACTTATCTACTGCGCTATTAAGGTTTTGGATCTGCCCTGCTGCTACAGTTAATGGGTCGTCAGAATGTGCCTCTGTAGGAGATATAAATAGCCACCCAAAGGCTAATACTGTGGCTGTTACTATGCGTAGTAGTCGTTTTATTTGCCTTCCCCCTTGCAGACATGATGTCTGATAGGATGATTATACCATTTTATTGCACAAAAAAGGGGCTACCATAATTGGCAACCCCTTTAATGTTGGATTAATTACTTAAGCAAAGCAACCTTTGCCTTTGGATTCTTCTTGTTCCACTGAAGAGCCAACTTGTTGAATGCAGCCTTCATAGACTTAATTGCTGCAGCATTATCTGCAGTCAACTTCGTAATCTGTGCATCCTTTGCAGCAAGTGCTGCGTCTGAGAGTACCTTTGCATCGGCAAGTGCCTTAGCAGAAGCAACCTTCTCTGCTGCTAGAGCAGCATCTGAAGCAACCTTAGCAGCAGCAGCATCCGCTGCAGCCTTTACAACTGCTGCATCTGCAACAGCCTTAGCAGCAAGTGCTGCATCCTTTGCAGCCTTCTCAGCAGCAAGTTCTGATACTAGATCACGAACTGCAATCTCTGCAAATGGTGCAAGAGTGCGAGCAGGTAGACCAACTACGTCTGCAGATGTAGCATCTGTTGATGTTGTTGGGGCAAATGTGATTAGTGTACGTGTTCCAGTTGTTGGAAGAGTCGCCTTAAAGGTTGCTGTTCCAAAGTCTGTTAGTGTAGCACCAGTTGTCACTGTTGCTGTATCTAGTACTGCTGTTGCAGCAAATACTGTTGCTGTAATTGACTTACCAGAAACCTTGTTGCCAAATGTATCTGTTGCAGTTACAACGATGTCCTGCTTAGTTCCTGCTGCACCTGCTGTAGGTGCTGAAACTGTTAGGTTATTGATCTTGCCAGCAGTACCCTGTACATAGTATGTAAGAGTTGTTCCACCGTTGTTAATTACGACGGTACCAATTGCTGTTGTCTTTGTGTAGACAAAGAATGTTGCAGTTGTTCCAGTACCTGTTGCAATTGTCAAAGATGATGACCCTGATGATGCTCCGACTGGTGCTGCTGATGTGTGTAGTGCAGATACGATTGTTGCATTAGTTGCTACTGCAGAAACTGATGTTCCTGCTGCTACTGTTGCTACAAAGCGTAGCGCATCTGCTGCATCGATTGTGTTGTCTGCTGGGACTGGTAGTGTAGCAGGTGTAGCAATTACGCCGTTAGTTGTATTTGCTGTTCCATCTAGTGTTACTGCTACTGTCATTACTGTAGCATTTGCAGGTGCTACGGCGACCATGCCCAAAGTCATGGCTGCAACCACGGCTAGTGCGATCTTCTTAAATGAATTCATTTAATTTATTCTCCTTATTTATAGTGTTTTTAGTCTATCCAAGTAGTCTTTTATCTCTGCTTCTTGGCTAGGATTATATTGTATCACGTTCTCTGGTAGTTCGTCAACACGCTTAGGCCTATCCCTAAAAGTATGAACCTCTACCTCATTGTCTGTATTCTTTGGGGTATGAGATATAGCCCCAAAAATAGCACCACACACAGCATCTGCCAAGTCTTTTGACTTCTTTCGTGGGTGGTCAACTCTATTATTTTGCATAATCTTTAGTTGAGTTAGTTCATCAAACAATAAATCAATTGCTGGCATTGCAAGTCTATCCTCATAAACAAGCATTGCCATATCTTCATAATGCTTTTTACCAACAGAAACAGTATCAGTTCTCATTCCAACCTGCTTCAACTCGTTTTGAATATCAAAAGATTGCCAACGGTCAAATGAAACCATTCCTATATCAAAACCAATTCTTCTTAAATTCTGAATCCATTGCTTAACCTCTGAAAGGTTGACTGGACCTTCAATCTTTGGTTCCCACCAGGCTACTGCATCTACTATTACGATAGGTGCTACTTGTTCATAGTTATTGATTACTTGGATATTTACCCATTTTTCTACATGAGCAATGGCAACTGCACATTTATCGTGCTTTTGTGCAAGGTCAGCATGAACATAATATTTTTTAGTTGGATCTGGCTTAAATGATTCTTCAAATCTCTTAAAACTATCTACTGGGTTTCTTAGTGTCATGCATGACCTAACTTTGTCTGCTTGTTTAAAGAATGCGTCTGATGCGAATGTGGGAACACAGGCAAAGCGCATCATGGCGTCTCCAAGGTCTGTCATAAAAGCAATCATGAAATCATCTATCTTACGTGTGGGATTAACTTCCCATGTTGGTCTTTTTAGTGCAAATACTCCTGGATACTTGTATGAAATTATCTGATCCTCATCCCAGGATATTTCAAACTTGTTGTCTGGGTCTGTGTCTGGAAGCAGTGGATTGATAACAAATTCATGAGTTCTTTCAATAATTTCTTTGTCTGCAATTACAGAGTCATATCTTTCAGAGATAAAGTCTCCTGGATATCTTGGAAATGAAAGAAGAACAACCTTTCCAAGATCTGGGAAACGAGAATCTACTGAGCCACGGAAAGCCTTATAGATGTTGTCAGCAGTCTTTCCTTGTTCGTTTCCTGTTCCAACCTCAGATGCAAAACCAGAAATCTCATCGAGCACTGCAAGTAAAAGATTTAAACCCTCGTGTGATTCTCTTTCTGAGTGACCAGAGTAAACAGTAATTGATTTGTCAAACTCAACAGAGTCAGCCTTTGCATTATACTTGCCAGCAAACCAGGGAGATCTTTCAATCTTAGATTTAAAACCTTTAAAGAAAACATTCTTAGCCTGCTGTGCGTTAATAGCAACGTTAATTAAATCAATAGCATCCCCAGAAGGTTTTCCAAAATATTTTGCTGGATCCTTTAAGCATAAAAGTTTATACACAATATATGAGCATGCTACAGTTGATGTGAAATCTTTTCCAGATCCCTTTCCAAGTTGCAAAATGATCTCATTCTTAGTATATTTTTCATAATATCTGGTACCTTTTTCATCACCCATGATATCTATTAAGTCTTCTTTGCGATATATTTGGCTCATTGCTTCTACGATGTCATACTGAATATCAGATAATGGTGGCTGTCCAAGGTAGTCTGGGTGCTCCACAAATGTCTTGGCGTCTACTGGCTTCTCATCAAAGTGTGTTTCTTTTAAGACC
>JACCDX010274497.1_pt1 | contig 17728 bp, 6 predicted proteins | sample 7449681 | NCBI WGS metagenome assembly JACCDX01 (sample SAMN15323450, study PRJNA562643) | freshwater metagenome | isolation source: river surface water | place: USA:Blue River Watershed | collected 2017-08-18
ATCCAGAATCAGAATTGTATCCAATGGCTACTTTATATTGGAAGTGGATCAGCTGGGCACAGGCACACTAAATGTGCTCAAACAGTTTCGTGATCTGAACAGACTGATCACAGTCACATCCGGCACCACAGGCACCAACAATGTGACAGTGGATGCTGCCAGCCTAACTCAAATATTTTTGGGAGATCAGTTCACCACTGCTGCACAATCCATACCTGCAGGAGCTCAAGTTACTGACGTGAACATGGAAACTGGTGTGGTCACATTAAATGTGAATCTCACAGGCACAATAACAGCACCTGTGTCAGAAGTCTACACAGTGACCAGAACCACACCCATAGATGTGAATGGTTATACCACACTACTACAGGTGATACCACTATCTCCCACACTGTTTAGGTTTCAAGTTTGGTGGTCAGACACTGAAAGTCAGGCTGTACAAAAACAAGTTTACATAGACATAAGAGACGGTTCTTTCACTTACAAATACTTGTTTCCGCCTGATTTCAGCTTTGATCCTGCTAGTGATCTAAAAGAAAAGTATCTGACTGGTGTTAAACTTTATGGTGGCAATGTGGGACAGCCTGAGTCAGCTGTCACTTATGAAAATCTCAAGACACTCAAGCCCATCAACATCAGCTATGTGCCCCCCATCAATCTGCCTTTGATTACCTTTTCTGCCACCCAGACTTTAAACAGTAACAGGTTGTTCACATCCAGTAACTTCAATGTGATGCTGGGAGCCAGACTGTTTAGTACCACGTCAGGATTTCCATCAGGTTGTGAGGTCATTTTCAAACGTGATGGTAACACCATCATCATGAGTGAAAGTGCACAAGCCTCTGGTGGTGTGCTTTCTGTTCGAGCTCTTCCCCCACAAGGCTTTTGTGACAGCTTTTTGGGCTCAGGCACCATCTCTTCCACAGCCATTCAGCTGCCATCAAGTGTGCCTGTTTCCAGTTTGTGGGTGAGTCATCTCATATTCTGTGATGTGGCGGGTGTGCCTGCTGAAACTGTGATCCTGTCTGTGGATCCTGCACTGAACACCATCACAATCAGTCAATCTCTCACAGCCAACATCGCTTTATCCAGCAGATTTTATGTTTACTACAGTTCTGGGTTAGTGGACCAAAGTCTGAATGCATTTTGTCCCAGCAATCCTGCAAACAGCTTTTGCACTCCCAACCCCACGTTATATGAGCCCTTTGACTCCAGCACTGATGGATTGACCACTGTGTCACCTGTGCAATTGACCACACCTAATGCTGTGTTACGTTGGAATAGTCTAAACGTGACTGTGAATGAAACCAACAAGCAGCCAATAAACTCAGCAGGGTTGACTGTGAATCATGTGCATGAATTTAAAACACCCACTAACACTTACAAACTGTTGGCCCGCAAGCTCAACTAATCTCTCAGCAGCAAATAGTATGTTTGGTCGTTAACCACTATGGGAGTCTTTCTGTCAAACAGTACCGCTTGATCTGAATCCCATCTGTCATATAGTAAACTGAGCGTGGTGTTGGCGTTGAGTGTGACTGAATTGCTGAGTGTGATCTCGTTGAGTAAGCTGTTCACAGACACCACTCTGGTACCCACAGGCACCGCTGCACTCTTGATCAGACTGCCTGGGAAAACCTCACTCACAGAGTTCACTTGTATGGTGGCAGCATTGGTGACATCCTGCACAAGTGTGACACTGGACACAGTGAGGATCACAGGCTGTGTTTGTGCATCTGGTAAGTTGGTGAAAGGTGTGGTCACTCCCCACACACAAAGCTCTCCTTTGTGGTTGATGCCCATGCTGAACTGATCCCCTGCCACCACAGATGCCCAAGTTTTCCTACCCAGACCATTGGATGTGGCCACAGTGCCTGGCTGAGTCCATGTGGATCTGTTGGTCAAACTGTTATTGGCCAGTTGTCCTTGTGCGTTCAATCCTGCTGCATACAGTGCATAATTTTTGTTAATGACCAAACTGTATTCTGTGCCTGCACTCACCTGACTCCATGTTTGTGTGGTGCCTGTGGCTGTGGGCACATTCCTGTTACCACCAGTCAAACCCAATTGTCCTCTGTTATTGGCACCCCAAGCCCACATGCTGCCATCCTCTTTAAGAGCCAAACTGTGTGTGCTACCCACAGCTATTTGACTCCATGTGGCATCCAAGCCCACTTGTGCAAATGTGGTTCTGTTCACTGTGTTACCCAGTCCCAGTTGTCCCACATTGTTTCTGCCACATGCTAACAGTTGTTTGCTGCTGTTGATCACCAAGCTGTGATCACCTGTGCGCACCTGTGTGTAGCTGCCGGTGATAGACTGTGGGCTCAGTTGGTTGGTCAAATTACCCAGAGCCAATTGTCCAAAAGAATTACCACCCCAAACTCTCAATTGATCACCTATCAAACACACACTGCTATTCACACCTGCATGAATGAAAGTGACTCCTGACAGACCAGATATGGGCACAGGCAGAGGTTGATCGATTTGGTTCCCTATACCCAGTTGACCCACATGATTTCTGCCCCAGCACCACACTTGACCAGTCACAGTGAGGGCTAACACATGATTGGCACCCACGCTCACTTGGCACCAGACGGGTTCTGGATTTTGTCCTGTCAAAACAACATCCAAAGACTTTGTGCTAGTTCTTCCCAGTTGACCATAGGTGTTGACTCCCAAGGTCCACAGTTTACCTGATCTGTCAATCACAGCAGCAAATTGAGATCCTGTGTCCAAACATGTTCTGGGGGGCAACTGAGTCATGATCAATTGATCCACTTGCAGTTGTGTGTGATCAATATGGAGCTCACCAACGTTGGCACTTGCAGCTATGGTTTGCAAGATGGGAGGAGTATCCACAGTTGTAGTCCAGGGATTGTCTGTCACACTGTCCTTTCTTAAAGTTTGAATGCTTTCCACACTACTGTTGGGATCGCTCACAAATATACCAGGCCCCACACCATCAGTTAGCTTTTCCACTGTGGTGTTATAGTTTGCAGAATCCTGGATTATGATTGTGCCTTCCACAAACAGTTGAGCATCCAGATTCACACTTTGATCCGGAAACAGTTTTTGTTCCAGATCATTTGTGAGTCTACCCAAATCTTCACTCAAGCTGTCCAAGCTCAATCTCACATTTGAGATTTCTCCATACACATTGGCCTGAAGCTCCTGATTATCATTTTCCGGTTCCACCAAGTTCAACAGTTGTGTTTGTGTGATCTGTCTGGTAAATTGCACTATTGTGATGTCTGACAGGGTGACATTTTGAAAGCCAAATTGCCATCTGCCTTCCAGATCTTGTCCCACATTTTCCACTGTGTAAAATTCTCCCACAATGAGTTGAGTGGTGGACCAAGAGCCAAACACCTGCACTTGATCTCCATTCTTATACACGCTGCGAGCGTTTGTAAAAACAAACTTGTTGTCCACTATTTGGTCAGTGTCTGCATTCCAAAAAAGTTCCTGCACAGGTTGAAACAGCTGAATGTCTTCAGCCACACTGCCATCATCATACAGGTTGTTCCACAGTTGTAGACTGCTGGTTACTTCTGACCCATCAATATTGAGTGCTTTCACAAAACCTTGGTTACTCATGAGTGATCCTTATAGTGAGTTGGTTTGCACTATCCAGCCAGCAGCTCTTAATCTGGCCAATGCACTAATTACTCTGGTGGTGGAACTGGGGGATGCATTTTGTGCACCAGTTAGGATGAGCGTGCCACTGCGTCTGGCCAACTGCACACTTGCATCCACATCCAGTATGATGTCATTCACAGCAGTCTGATTCAATCTGTTGCTGGAAAAACTCACAAATGTGAGACGATTGCACCTGGCCAAAGTGCCACTCACATACGTGGTGATCAGGTTGCCTTGTAATTCCAATCTCTCCAAATTGGGAGTTTGATCGCTCAACATGGGCACTGTGTTGCTGATTTGATTGGAGTTCAATCTAAGCTGCCTCAATCTGGGCAAACTGCCCAATGTGGTTGTGGCACCCACAGAAGCGAACGCTGTGATCCTGTTGTTGGTTAAATTTAACACTGTGAGGGTGGGTAAATTCCAAACAGGTAATGTGCCACTCAATCTGTTTGTGGACAGTTGTATGCTGGTGAGCCTGTTGTTGGTGGCAAAGCTGGGCACAGTGCCCACAAATGCATTATTGCTGAGATCCAAAGTGATCAAATTCACACAGTTGTTGAACAAGGGCAGCACCCCACCCAACCTGCCATTACTGCCTATGCGAAAGAACTCCAAGTTTCTTAAAGCCACCAACAAGTTGGGATGTAATCTGAAAGTAAACATGAATGCACTGGTCCAGTCAAAGGATCTCAAGTTAACACAGTCTGCGAATGTGTCTTCTTTCAACACATAATCTCCAAACCAAAGTGTGGTGCCTGCGGGCATGCTTGTGATTGTGTTGGAGACTTCCACCTGATTGTTCTTAACAGCAATCACCAGTGTGTTGGCAGGTATGCCCACTCCGCTCACCATGAGATCAGGAGTGATACCTGTGCTGTTGGACACATTAATGAATGTGCTATTTGTCACGTTGGCAGTCACAGCAGTTTCTATGATGCCTGGTCTGCCACCTGTTAACTGAGTATTAAACACACTGAAAGATCTCAAACTACTGTTGCCTGCCAACTTGGGAAAGAATCCTGTGTAGGTGCTGCTGCTCAACACCACAGTTTCCAGTTTACCACAATTGAGAAACTTGTAATCATCATCTGTGGGCGTGTCATTCACATACAAGCTGTGCTTGGCAGGCAGTTGTGACACTTGGTTGGCTGTGTATGACACCAGATCCAGTTTGTTTCTCATGTCCATGATGTTAATTCTGGTACCACCCACATTCACACTGATCAACTTGTTGCTGTTCAAACTAAAGTTACTACTGGCGGCCCTATTATTTCCACGCAAACTGAATGTGGTCAGTTCGGGACTATTGGTGCGCAGGTTGTTCAACCTGCTCAAGTCACTTAAAAGAGTGTCTTGTATGGTGTACTCCACAATTGCACTGGTGCCTGTGTTGTTGACTTCCACATCTGGAAAATACCCCACTGTGTCCACTGCATCGGCCCCCACCATGGCACGGAAATTGGGAGTGGTGCCCACTCTAAACACTTTCAAATTGGGCAGACTGTTCAGCACACTGAGTGTGGTGCCTGCAACTGGTGTGCCATCCACCAGACTGCCTTCAAATGCATCATAAGCTATCAGTGTCTCTAGTGTACTGGGCAACAGGTTGCCCACAGCGACTCCCAGCCGTCGTAGAGCAGGTTGAGAGCTCAAATAAAACCTGTTGTTAAACAGGATGCATGTTTTGAGCACAGGCGTCAACAGCTTGAGGTTGGGCACATCCAGCAGCTGATTCACACTGATATCCAGCACCTGCAATTGATCCAGCATGATGCGAGGCCAACTTCTCAAGCCTATGTTGGGAACAATAATTTCACTGAGTCCACTTGCAGGGTAATAAATCTCCAAAGTTCGGTTCTGTGGCTGACTGCTGTTGAACACCACGTTCAGGGTAGCACCCAGCACATCCTCTGCTTGAGCTTCTGTGACTCCTGCATTTTGTATCCTCCAACTCACATAAAGACCAGGCCACAGTGTGTTGCGTGCTATTCTGCCGGAGAAGTTTTGAAACACCCCATCAAGTTGTAAGGGTGCGCCTGCCTGGGCAAACATGCCATATACGTCTGAATCTACTTGCACTTGGATCATGTGTGTGGGTATTTCTGCACTGAAGGATTGGCGTATGGGTTCAGTTTGTGTGCCCAAATGACTCACGCTCAATCTGTTGTTAACAGTCACTGAGTTTCCATAATACAAGTCAGTCTGATTGGTTAAAGTCAGATCAAAAAAGCTCCAGGCACTGTTCACCGCAGTGCTGATGCTGAGAGGTTGATACTTGGAGGGTTGAGCTAAATCCAATTTGTTGTATGTGATACCTGCAGCAGCCAGTTGGCCATTCACAGTCAGGTTGCCTCTGATCACAGGTGTATCTGCACCCACAACTTCCTGCAAGCTGAGACTGGCCACCCTCAAGTTGTTGGTGTATCTGTCTAGCACGGGATAAATGTTGCTGTCCAGACCACTCACTGTGAGCAAGTCTGTGTTGGTGACACCCACTTGGTTGGCACCCTGAATTGCCGTGAGATCTGATTTGATCATGCCCAAATTTGTGAGGGCCTGTTCTTTGTCTTGCACATCATTCAGCAATCTGTTTGTTGCTAACCCGTAAATGAATTTATCGTTCAAGCTCATGTCATTCTTCCACAATATTCACACTGGTCTGTATTTGCGCAGTGTTTTGAGTGTCCAGATTGGACACACTCACAAAGTAGGCTTCATTATTCCAAATGCCTGGTGTGATCACTTGTTTGTCTATGGCAAACACCTGACTCACATCATGTTGCACCAGCTGATTGGCCCCCACATAATATGTGTCAATTGTTTGCGTGGCTCTACTGGGCAAGCTGTTGTTAACATCCACCAACAAACTGTTTAAATTGCCTGTGCTCAAATAGCTGGGTGGTTGTCCAATCAGGTTGCTGGTGTTTGTGGCAGCACCATTTGTGAGTTGTGTTTGTATGCCTGTGTCTTGTATGACGACGATGGGCGCAGTCACATATCCTGAACCAGGGTTACTCACTGTGATTTGCACCAATTGGCCTGAGCTGTTTATTTCGCTCCAAGCCTGCGCATTAGTACCTCCGCCACCCTGAATGGTAATCTGAGGTGGTTTCAGATAGTTTTTACCTGCTGCACCTGGAGTGAGCTGTATTTGTGTGACCTGTCCACCACTTATCTGGGCTGTGGCTTGTGCTCCGTAGCCTTTCTGCAGCCACCATGCAGGATTCAAACTTTCACTGGTGTTCAAATTCTGTTGATACAACTCCACATTATTAACTCTGCTTTGATCTCTCAAATGTGTGACCACATGATAGGTTTGATTGATGTCTTGTTCCAATCTTCTGAACACACGTCTGGGCAGATTGGCAGCAGTGGGCGGTTCTTGCACCTGCACCACGCTCAATATCATGTCAAAGGGCTGTGTGAGATCAATGCCTTCAGGTGCATCTGCGATCCAGGTGGGATCATAATTCAATCTGGCCCAATATCTGGTCACTATGACACCATTTATGTTCAGCTGTTGTGATCCTGATTCCACAAATTGTGATCTCACAGGAGTGATCACACTGCCCTGAATCACATTCAGGCTGCCAGTCAGAATGCCATTCGCTTGCAGACCCAGACCGTCCACCCAATCTACACCATCCTTGTAAACATAAAATCCTGTGTTTGTGCCCATCTGAGTGGTGTAAACCATTTGGCTGACAATTTGAGGATCAAGTCTGCGGATGATCACCTTGCTGCATGCGCCTGTGTTCACTCCATCAGGTCTGGGCAACCTGTAATCCATTCTTAACAGGTCCACACCAGGTACACCTTCCCCTCTTTCCAGTCCACTCTTGGGCTCTCTCAATGTGAGCTGGCAGTGCCAATCCAGGTTCCAAGTGTCCAGAACAGTCAGCTGATTCTTTCTCACAGTGATTTCAAACAAATGGCTGCCATTACTGTTTACATCCAAATCGATCTGGTCACCATTAAGTGTGGCCTTCAACCTAAAATATTTGATGTTGGATATGGTGAACACGCTGTGCACATAATATGTGGAACCGCTTGTCAAAGGTGACAAATTATTTGTAACAGCATGATAGATGAGTTCACAATCAGGCTGTATGAGATCTTGGTCTTGTTGAACAGGAACACCATCCTGTTCAATTTGGCTAACAGATTTAAGTATGACCCACAGAGGTTTTTCGTAGTGATCCACAGTCAGATCACTTTCATACTGTTGGGGTTTCCAGTTGGTGACTCCCAGTGCAAAGTCTGCCAAATGTCCTCTGCCCACACCTGCTTCTCTGGGTCCAGAATTCAGGAATCTGATTTCCATCAAATTGCCTGTTAACACTTGTGGACTCACAGCCACAGCTAAAAATCTGTTCACTCTCACATTTAAGGGAAAGGTGAGTGGTATGATCTGGTTATCATAAAACACCTCCACAGGCACCTTACGATCCAACAATCTGGTACCGGCTCCTGAATTATCCCAGAAGTATCCTTGCAGGTTGCCTGTAGTGTCTTTCAAATACATGTTCCACAACCCAGGTGCCACCAGTTTGGCACCCACATCTGAAGGCAGCCAGGGTTCATTATTGGCTTTTGTGATCTTGGTGCGATCCAGTGACACTGTCACCTGCACCAGTTCTCCGTCTACATCAGGATCTCCATTTGTATATCCACAAATTTCGGAGGTTACATGAGGCAGATATGTGTGGGCAAATTCAGGACAGCCCACGCATTTGCGTATTTCCACTCTCACCAACTCACTGCTGTGACTGTTCAGTTCACTCAACAAACTGATCTTTTTATTCTGCACAATGGGATTTTCCCCACTCAGTGCACTGGTGCTCACAAAATTGGTTTTGGGTGTGAGTGTGATCAGACCAGCACTGGACTGAGGTGGGATGGACTTGGGCAGACTGGCCACACCCACAGGCCTCAGTGTGCCTGAATCTCCTCCATCAATGTAATAACTGCTGCCATACTTGTAAACAAACTGTGGTTTGGTGATCACAGAGGGGTCATCCACGGTGAGCAGATAACTAAACTTGAAGTAAGGGTCCACCAAACAGGGCTTACCCAGTGTGTTTTCAATCACTATGGTGGTGAGTACCACCCATCTGGCATCTCCGTTACCCACAGGTACATAAGCATAAAATCTAGCTCCAATAGCACCATACCATCCAAACTCAATCTTCATCATGGTGACCTTGGTGACATCCAACAAGTAGCCACTGGCATTGGTTTGTGCATCACCTGTGCCGTTCAGCTTGTCTCCAGTCCATGCATCCTGGCTGATTTCACTTGTCCAATAAGTTTGAGTGTCAAAAAAGTTACTGGATCTTTTCAAGCTTTGATTTGTGATGCCACTCAGGGCCATGGCTTGTGCAGTCAGCGGCACTAGGCTGCGTCGCACTATGCTGATCACACCACCCTGTAATCTGAACACATATTGGTCTGTGTTGTTGATGCATCCCCATTCTGCCACCACATTGCTACTGCCCAGTTCGGTGTCTGCCTTCACACCAAATGTGAAGCCACTGATGCGACCTGGCTGATATCTGAAACTCTTTTTGCTTTGCAAGGCTGCCACAAATCTGCGATTGAGCAGATCATAACCAGGTTCAGTGTCAATGAACTTATAGGATTCATTGCCCAGGATGAACTGATCCACCCATGCATTTGTTAATTTCTGAGTGGTGCCTGGAATCACAGGAGCAGTGTTCTCATTACGCATCAATCTCCAAGTGTCTGTCCAGGTATCAATGGCTGCAAATGCTTGTGTGGTGGTGACATTTTGCCCCAGTTCAAATGTGCTGAATGAACTTTCCATACTGGTCATTCTGACCACAAGCTTGTTGATGAACAGATTTAGAAAATCTCTCTTTTCCAGTTCACATGCTGTGTCCCCTTCTGCACACGCTAAATTGACTGCAAAGTAATCATACAGCTTGTTGCCCAAATCCATGAATTTGAGAAAGAGCGGGAACAGTAAAGGCCTGTATAATCCATCAGGAGCATAAGTTTCATTGAAGGGAAAGCCATAAGCAGGTGGGTAAACTTCTAAAGCTAGTGCACTTTGATCTGTATATTCAGTTAATGTGCTGGAAAAATGTGCACCATAAAATCTGTTCAGTCTGTTGCGCCATTCTGCAGGCTCTTCAGTATCATTACTGGCAAAGTAAGTTTCCCATTGATCTCTGTCCAGGCCATAGCTGGCCACATCTGCAAACAGCCCCAATTGCTGCTCTTCTCTGGGAATACCCAACAGTGTGGTGCTCACAGCACTCAATTCGGGAAATTGTTCCACAACCTTAACACTAGTGTTCACCACATATTCTGCCTGGATCACACCTGCAGAGGGCGCACTTGTGGCATCCCTTTGATTGGTGACCAATACTCGTAACTGTGTGGTGCTCACCAATATGGCTGTCCAAGTGTTGTTCAGACTGTCTGGCCAACAATTGTCCAGGCTCACTTGCAGCTCACTATTCAAAGGTTGATCTTCTGCAATTGCGCTCACCAAGGTGACAGTGATCACACCATCTGCGTGTTGTATTTGTGAGATTTGAGCTGTTTGAGTTCCATATGTGAGTGTGGAAGGTATTTTAATTGTGAGTTGTTTGAGTGTGACATTAAGATCAGTCAACACATATGATGCATCCAGATTGGAGGGTGTGATCCCTGTGATGGGAATCACAGAGCCCACACTGAACAGAGGAGGTGATTTCACACTGGTGATCACGAATGTCTGATTGCTACTCACATATGACCAGCTTTGTATGGCAGAGTTCCAACTCTGCACACTTTGTGCTTGATCCACCACGCTCACACTGGTAGCAGTATCTGATCTGAGAGAAGTTTCCAGAAACTGTTCAGCATCCGTCACCAACACTGTGCCTTGTGCGTCTGTTAATGGTTGTCCATTCAGACTGTTATACAAGGGCACTTGCACCAGTTCGCTGGGTGGTGTGGTCTTGTCAAACCCAATTTTGACATCCATGGGTTTACTGCTCCTCCCAGGTCAAACTTGCAGTCAGTTGAGCACTCACAGCCACAGGTGCACCCAATGCTTGTGCACTGGAAGCTAGCACATACACACTCTCCACTTGATCTGTGAGTGGGAAGCTCAAGTAATCCTTGTTATAGTCAAAGTAGGTGGTCAAATCAAACTCTGTGCCACCTGTGGGAGCATATTGTGTGGTGACTGCCTGTCCTGTGCCTGGAATGGGGCAGCGTTGTTCTGAATCCACCAACACAGCACTCAGTCTGGTCAAGCTGGTGGTGGGGTAGTTGTTGGCCAAGTTGGGGTCAGCTTTTGCATCATAATTGCCTTCTATCAGAAACGCTTGATTGGGCATGATGGCCCATTCACCATCCAGTGTGTTCACACTTGTGAATCGGTAGCCATCTGTGCCCAATTCCAAAATACCCAACACACTGATGGGCACCACTGTGTCATTCACTACATTGTTTACAACTGGTCTGCATCTGAACCAACCATAAATTCTGCCAAATGTGTCCAAATATGTGCCCACCATATTCACATCCTGCAACAGCACAGGATTGCTGCCATTCTGAATCAAGTTGGCACTAGTCACAGTCAATGTGCCTGTGGGCAGAGTGGTGGTGGTCTGGAACAAGGGTGACTTTTTAAGACCAATCACTGCCACACCACCTGTCACAGTGCTGGCTCCCACACTCAACTTGGTGGGATAAATTTGTGTTCTGTTACGCACTTGTGCACCTTCACTGCTGGTGATAAAGTCTTTGCACTTGATGCCCAACACAGGTGCTGCTCTGTCTGCAATCACTCTGATGCCACTTGCAGGAGCAGTTAGTAATTTGTTTAAATGCAGTCTGTAGTTGACTCCATCCTGACTGTAATAAGTGACAAACACATTCTGATCACCTTGGTCAGTGAGCACTCTGGCATTCTGAAAGAAGCTGCCATATGTGCTGATGTCAGTGGTTGTATAGATGAAAGGATCTGTGCTAGTGCTGCCATCATATGTGAATGACAGGCTGCTTTGTTGTCCGTAAACATCCTTAAAATCTGGTCTGCTGTAGCTGAACAAACGTGTGGTGCCTCTGTCGCCACCATCAATGTAATAACTGGCACCATACTTGACCAAGAACTCACTGTAGCTGCCGCCATATCCATTGTTCTGCCTGTCTCCAGTCAAATAGCCCCAGTTGCGTTCACTGCCTCCACCATACACCTGATAAGTGATGGGCAAGAACGCATTACCCAGGCTGGCCACCTTGAGCTGGTTGCTGGCTCTCAAATGATGCACTCTGACCCATCTAGCTTCACCATTGCCCACAGGCACATAAGCCAGGAACAAGGCACCCACAGCACCATACCAGCTGAAATCCACTTTGAACATGGTGACCTTGGTGAAATCCAAATCCCACACACTCTGATAAGTGGCCACATCCCCTGCACTATTGAACACAGGAGCACCAGGTCTGTTGTTGAGCACACTGTCACTGTAGAGCACCACTTGGTTTTCACCATTCAATTTCTCATGACTGAATCTGCTACGAGGCACACGATACTCATACACCGCATAGTAGGCTGGATCCACATTGTCTCTGATCCAGTTATAAAACAATTTGTTGTTGACTGTGTCCATTTGAGTTTTTAGGTCAGCCTGACCTGCATCAGTGTCTGCCAACTGAGTGTCAATCAAACCTGCAATGGAATCGCCTGTGTTATTGTTGGTCTTGTACTTGTAAGGGAACATGCCTGTCACAGCTTCTGATGTGCCATAAGGCAGTGCATCAGATCTGAGTGGCACATGAAATGCATGTGGTTCAGGAATCAGGAACAACAGACCAGGAGCAGTTGTGTTGGTGAGGTCCACCACTGAACCACCCTGACTTGCACTCAATTGAAATGTGATGGGGGATGCATATGGATTAAGATTGCGCACAAAGTAAACTGCACCTTCAGTTAATCCTGCACCTGCACTTGTGACCACAACTGCTTGGTTTTCTCTCACATCATAAACCAGTTCACCAGAATTGAATTGCACAGTGTTGTTTGTTTCGTTCACACCTAACGCCGAGGATAATGCTTCAAATTTCACACGCCAGAAATTTTTAATACCAGAGCCAGCAGTGAGATTCTGTAGCACAGGTGTGGCAGCGTTAGAGTAAACCTTTATTTTGTTGTTTGCACTATCCGAAATTTTTAACAAATATCTGCTGTTAACAGTGAGGCTGGTCTGTGTGTCTGCCAGTACAACTGTAGTGTTGTCTGAGATGGGTAAAGTGGCGTTACCAGTGTCCTGCAACCAAGGTGACACCTGGGTAAAGTTGTCCACATCCAGAGTTATTGTTTCATCAGCTGAATCACCATCTATCAGGCTGCTGTCAAAGCTGAGCTTTTCAGTCAACAACACAAAGGTTCTGGTGGAACTAGTGGCTGTGTTCAGACTGATAGCTGCGCCCAAAGCCCAGGTGGCATGCAGCTTGATCACCTTGGTGGTGGTGCCACTCACCACTTCCACAAAGTAGGCTTGACCAGTTGTGAGTCCCACACTGGCACTGTTACCATTGTCCAAATACAACAACACCTGTCTGTTAAACATGAGCAGATCAGGGTCACTGAGTGTGATGGTGTCTGCGCCAGCATCAATACTGCTGGTGCTGTCAAAGTTGATTCTCACACTGGCTTTCAACAATGAGGGGTCATACACAGCAGCATGCACATGCACCAGTCCATCTCTCATCACCACCAGATCACCAGGTTGATCATTAGCTGTGCCCAGTGTGGCATAATCTGTTTTCTGCTCTCCTGGATCATTGCCATAAGGTAGGGGGTTCTGTGTGTTCAAGCTTTGTGTGCGACGCACCACAGCAAAGTTGTCACCCACACCATCATGTCTGGCTTCCCAGTAGTATCCATCATATTTGTCGTAAATGCCATACTTCTTGATGGTGCCGTTTGCTGGATAGCCTTTGGTGCTCAGGTTGCTGGGTGCAAGCACCTTGTTTTTCACACCAAATGTGGCAGAGCTCACTCGACCTGGTTGGTATCTGAAAAATCTCTTACTGGTGAGTGTGACCACCCTGTCCATGGGTGCCTGGATGAGCGCACCACTCTCTGTGGGCAAATGGTTCAATCCCCAGGTTTGAGGTCCTACTCCATCTATGGTCAAATTTTCCACAGTGTTGGGTTGAGCACTCCATTCAGATGGGTTAACATCATATGTGTTCACATCTGCAAATATGCCCAGTGCAGTTTCTGATCTGGGAATACCCAACAAGCTGAGGCTGACCTCACTGAGCACCTTGTTCTGTTCCACCACAGGTATGGGAGTTTGATCGCTGGCCAGCACCACAGGAATGCTCTTGCTCATGGGCTGTTGACCTGGAGGCACAGGGGCTGTGCGCCCCACTACCACCACACTGGCGTTATTGTTTACGTTGGCATTTTCAACCATTTAGATGACTCCTACAAGGCCTCGGGCTATGATGAAATTTGTTTTCTTGTCTATGGTGCCACTCACAGTGCTCTTGAGCTGAGCATCATATGACCCAGATGGGGGTGGTGGCAATTGCACGGTGACTGTGAACAGGCTGGGATCTCTGTCCACCACTTGCAGATCTTGGTTCAAGATCAAACTGTTGGGGCTTGCTGTGTTGGTCAACACCAGTCCACTCAGTTGAACTTCTGTGGTCACAGGCAGTTCATTGTATGTGGCTTCTGCCACACTCACCACAAAGAAATGATCACCAGCATCTGTATAGTAATATGCACCATACGGTATCACACTCACTATGGGGGCAGCAGTGTATGCGCTGCCTGCGGCAGTCCTGGAGACTGCTGTGATTTGACCACTGGCATTCACAGTGCATGTGGCAGTTGCAAGTGAGCCAGTGATGCCATCTCTAGGAACAATACTCAGTCTGGGGGCCACATGATAGAACACACCAGGATTATCAATTGTGAACTCAGTGGACAATCCTCCTGTGCAGGTGACAGTGGCACCAGTGCCTGTGGCAGGTGCTATTGCACTTGTGCTCAAATTCACCATGTTTGTGAGAGCATATGCTCCTCCCACACTCACTGTGACCACATCTGCGCCCATCACCAAGTTGAATGTGGCATTGGTACTGCCTGAGTCCACAGTGGCGGCATTAGCTGTTAATGTGGGGTTACCTGTATATGATCCTGCTTGTGTGATGGTGTTGATGGAGGTCACTGTGCCTCCAGACACTGTGGCTGTGAATGTGGCAGCAGTTGTGTTGGTGCCACCTGCCACAGTAAACGTTCTGGTTCCGTCTGTAAGGCCACTGCCTGCATTATTAATGGTGACGCCCACTAATCGTGTGCTGTCTACAGTGAGAGTGGCATCATTACTGCTGTTCAAGCTGGTGGCAGACAATGAGATTGTGTCCCCAGGCGCATATCCTGTGCCAGGATTAACCACAGCACTGGTTAACAATGTGACATACCCAGTCACAGCACCGCTGGATCCGCCTGTGATTTGTGCAGCATCATATGCATCACCTGTGATCTGATATCCCAGTGCGGCACCAGCTGTGGCAAATGCTGAACCATCATTGGCAGTGGTCAGGTTGGGTGTGCTGTCAGGCAGCTGAACAACCACAGTGGTGGCATTCACAGCCAGTATGGGCCAATCCTGATTGTTGATGTCAGGGGTGGTGGTGTTGAACTGCAATCTCAAACTGTTGCCCAACACAAACTGGCTTGCATTGGCACCCACAGTCACCGTGAGCTGTTTAGTGGTATTATTCCAACTTGTGGCACTCACAGCATAAGGTCCTTTGACAGATTGGCCCACAGGCAGTTGTTGTGTGCTGGCTGATGTGATACCAAATCTCACTACGCCTGCCTGTTGTTGTGCAAGTGTGCTCTGAATGTCTATGAGATCTCCGCCCACAGTCTTTTGGTATTCGTTGCCGAAATATTCTGAACCAGGAGGTCCGCTCAACTGGTACACTCTGCCTCTCACATTCACATCACTCAGATCCACAGGCAAGCCATTCTGCACATACAATAATTCAGGACCTGCAAAGGTGATGCCTCTGGCCACAGTGATGTTCACACTATTGAAATCACTGTCTTTTAGGTCAGCTGTGGGGATCCATTCATCTGCAGGACCCAACACATAATTGTTGCCTGTTAAACTCTGACTGGTGGCATAAATTCTCAACCCTGTGCCACAATTGCTCACCAAGTTGCCATCCACCACAGTCTTTTGATTGGCACTCACATCCACAGGTCCTGGCCAATCCTCAAACTGATTGTCCAGGATCATGCCTTTCACACTGTCTGTGAGTATGACAGCTGATGTGAAATACTGATAGGTTCTGGGACCTTGGCTGATCACACTGTCTCTCAAGCTGAACTTATCATTAAAGGATGCGTTCACAGCAGGAGAATCACAATTGGTGAATCTCATGTTTGAGACACTTATCTGACTGGCCCTGCTCTGTGTGCTCAGACCTGGCACATGTATGATGCCTGCCTGATTACTGAAGGGGATCTGATGCACTTTGTTGCCATCAATGGAGAGATCTCTTACTGTGATGCCAGAGCCGCTTGTAGGCACCTGTTCTGCTATGCTGGCTGAATAAAAAACGCTGGCTGTGAATGGTTGTGTGTTGGGTACCAACCATGCTTGAGTGTCCCAGTGTTGTTTGATGATTCTGGTGCTGCCATTATTGCCCACTAATGTGATGCCGTCAGGCAGGCTCACACTGCCCAACAAATACTCGCCGCCTGTGATCTGCAACGTGTTCACACCAGCCTGTGCAGCATCATTCACAGCCTGTTGAAACACTCTGGTGTTATCAAAAAACACTGTGACCGCAGCAGGTGTGTTATACAACAATTCTGTGTCCAGGGTGATCACGCGGTTGAGCACATCCACATCAGTTATGGTGGCCACATGCCATCCCTTGCGTGCACTTGTGGGCGCCACATGTGGCACATGCAAGATGTTGCTCAGATACTGATTGGTCGCACTAAATTGGTCTTCACTCCACACAGTGAGGTCATATGTGCCAAAGTCTTGTATGGTGATTGTGAGCGCATTACCCAGCTGCTGAGGTCCCCACACATATGTGAGCACATAATCGCTGTTGATCAATGCACCTGCCTTCAGAGCCCTATACACCAGGATGGCTTGATTGGTGTTGGCTCTGGTCACAGTCACACTGGCCCTGGAAGTTTCTGTCCAGCTGCTCACATCAGGCACATTGGCAATGGGGGTGTTACTGTTACTGGCTGCACTGGAGGCACTGATTTGACCAGTTAATAGATCCAGTAAAGCTATCTTGTAGCTGAGGTTCAATCCACCTGCAACGCCTGCATAAGAAACAGTCGCAGCACTGGGGGCAGCAGGGGCAGCCACATTCAAGTTGGCGCCAAACACTTTGACATCCGTGCCCACCACAAATGGATTCATTATGGTGCCTGGATCAAAGGTTATTTGTGCCAGACCGTCCAGGTTGCTGCCTGTGCCCTGTCTGGCTTGTGCATCACTCACTGCGCCAAATTGTGTGCCTGAGATCACCAAGGGCACATCATTAACAAAGATGTCTCCTTTGATGCGTATGGAACCTGTGCCAGGATCCAGAATTATGTCTTCGTCTGTAGTTCTAATAGTGTGTGCCATGTTAAGTGTATTTAGACTCACGCACAACTTCACAAATCACTGTTAAAACAGTTATTTGGGGTTGACAGCTGACTTATTCATGCTATACTGCACCTGTAGCGCAAGGAGTTAACACATGTTCTTGGTGATGAGAACTCACACTCTGAGCCATACCTCAGACAAGGTACTCTGGCAGGTGGTGAGTAAACCCTTTCATACCAGGCTGGAGGCACAGCATTGGCGTGACTTCTGTGAGACACATTATGTGGAAGAAAACCCCAAAGGACTGCACAAATTCTTTGTGATTGAAACAGATTTCGCTCACTTACTGCCCTAGATCATGTGAAATTAAGGCTTGACAGGCTGATTCTGTATGCTATAATGCCCACATAACGCAAGGAATCCTGTCATGAACATGAAGATTGAGCTGGAACAGGTGGGTTGGGGCACAT
>JACCDX010889405.1_pt1 | contig 17727 bp, 13 predicted proteins | sample 7449681 | NCBI WGS metagenome assembly JACCDX01 (sample SAMN15323450, study PRJNA562643) | freshwater metagenome | isolation source: river surface water | place: USA:Blue River Watershed | collected 2017-08-18
GTAATTTGCTTGTACATATCAAACAAGTTACCGTATTTCTCTTTTACGACTGCCTTACCCATCGCTTGAATCTCTTCATCGGATGGATTGTGCATGTTGTTTTTATTTGCTTCTCCTTTTCCGTAACGAACAATCGCCGCTGCATAATCTAAGTAAACTGCCATTTTGGAAGCACCTACACCATAACCAGCATCACAACGCTCTTTTGCTGCACGAGACGCAATATCACGAGGTACTAAGTTACCGAACGCAGGGTAACGACGCACTAAGTAGTAATCTCTTTCGTCTTCTGGAATTTCGTTCGCCTTCCGGGTATCGTTTTGTTTCTTAGGAACCCAAATACGACCATCATTACGAAGCGACTCAGACATCAAGGTTAATTTCGACTGGTGATCTCCAGAAACTGGGATACACGTTGGGTGAATCTGTGTGTAACAAGGGTTAGCGAAGAATGCACCTTTTTTATGTGCTTTCCAAGCCGCTGTTACGTTGGATCCCATCGCGTTTGTCGACAAGTAAAATACGTTTCCGTAGCCACCAGTACATAACAAGACCGCGTGTCCGAAGTGGCGCTCTAAAGCTCCTGTAACCGAATCACGTGCGATAATTCCACGAGCCTTTCCGTCGATCGTTACGACATCAAGCATTTCGTGACGTGTATACATTTTGACGTTACCCATTCCCACTTGTCGTTGCAAGGAAGAATAAGCTCCTAATAATAATTGTTGGCCTGTTTGTCCCGCCGCATAGAACGTTCGTTGAACTTGCGTTCCACCGAATGAACGGTTAGAAAGCAATCCACCATACTCACGTGCGAAAGGAACACCTTGTGCGACACATTGGTCAATGATATTGCCGGATACTTCGGCTAAACGATGTACGTTTGCCTCGCGTGCGCGGTAGTCACCACCTTTAATGGTATCGTAAAATAAACGGTACACAGAGTCTCCGTCATTTTGGTAGTTTTTTGCTGCATTAATACCACCTTGTGCCGCAATGGAGTGCGCGCGACGTGGCGAATCTTGAAAGCAAAATACTTTTACTTTATATCCTAACTCAGCTAACGAGGCTGCAGCGGATGCTCCAGCTAAACCTGAACCTACAATCACAATTTCAAGTGAACGCTTATTGGCCGGATTAACTAAAGGTACGCTTGAGCGATACTTGGTCCATTTTTCAGCCAGTGAACCTTCTGGAATTTTAGCGTCTAATTTTGTCATAACCGTATCTGCTGAGGAATTATTGAATCAAATTAAAATAGAAGGCAACTGGCATTGCGGCAAAAACTGCTGCAATGACGATGGAATAAATAGCACCAATAAGCTTGATTGTTGGTGTATATTTTGGATGGTTCCACCCCATGGTTTGGAATGCACTTTGAAAGCCATGTAATAAATGATATCCTAGTGAAATACAACCAAGCACATATATGATAACTACGACTGGGCTTTGGAAGACAACTTGCATTTCGTTGTACAAAGTATGTGTCTCGGTTAGATCGTTTGTCAAACGAGAGAAATACCAGAAATGCTTCAAGTGAATGATTAAAAATAATAACAACAAAGTGCCTAGAAGGCCCATCGAACGCGAGTACCATTTGCTATTGGCAGCACCATCCACCATTGCATAAGCCACGGGGCGTTTTTTCTTGTTATCTAACCACAGACGAAGTCCGTCAACGATGTGTAGCAATAGACCACCAAAAAGTACAATCTCCATGGTTCGGATAATGGGATTGTGCGCCATAAATTCAGCGCCTTCGTTGAAAGCAACACCTCCGTCATTAAGGAAAATAGTGGCATTTAAACCGCAGTGAACGATCAGGAAGCTAATTAAAAATAGGCCTGTAATTGCCATGAGAAGCTTTTTTCCAAGGGAAGAATTAAATGATTTTGCTAGCCAAGCCATAAATAAGGTTATTAGATTAACGTAAAAACAATCAATGCGATTGTTGATTTAAACTATGCTACTGAATTTTAGCGCTCAAAACTACAATCCAAACACTTGTCAATCAAATTAATCGCTTAAAAAATCTATTTTTTTTAATTATTCAATTTGCCCTTATTAACTTGCCCCTCATCTCATTTGTTTTATGCGGAAATATATATTTTTCTTGTTTTTACTCCTCTTTTCAGGAAGTCGTTTGATGGCAACCCATTTGAAGGGTGGAGAGATTACGGTGAAGCGTATTTCAGATAAATCACTAACGTATGAGTTTACGTTAACTACCTATACTGAAAACAACGCAGCGAATGATCAGCAAGAAGAAGTTAACTTTTGTTTCGGAGATGGATCGGGAATATTTAAAGCTAAACGCTGCTGCGGGACGCCCATTAATTTAGGTAATGGAACCTTGAAGAATATTTATAAGATTGAATATACTTATCCAGCGCCCTCACTTGTTTACCGCGTATCCGCTGCTATACCCAATCGGAATGATGGTGTCCGGAATATGACTCGTTCGGTTGATGTAGCTTTTTATGTAGAGACAAGTTTCTCCATTAATTCGGGCCTTGGGTTAAATTCAACACCTTTGCTGTTAAATCCTGCCGTGGACCTAACGGCGATTGTGGGTCAAAAATTCATTCACAATGCTAATGCCGTTGACGCCGAGGGTGACAGTTTGGCCTATCGCTTATCGGTTTCAAAAACAGGTGAAAGCGAAACGTGTAATTCAGTTAGTCGCGGGGTTACAACGCCTAATTTTCGTCAGCCAAATGAGGTTTCATCCATTAAATCTACCTTTGACATAGATCCCTTAACTGGGGATTTAGTGTGGGATACGCCGCAAGAATTAGGTTTATACAACTGTGCTTTTATTGTGGAGGAGTGGCGTAATGGTGTCAAAATTTCCGAGACAGTTCGTGATATGCAAATTGAGGTAAAAGATGCAGATAATAGGGCACCCAAATTAACCGTTCCTGCCGATGTGTGTGTGTTAGCCGGAACGAACATTGTTCAAACGATAACAGCAGAGGATATTGCCTCAAAGACTGGACGGATCGATCCATTGACGATTTTTAGTTCGGGGAATGTGTATGCAAATGTTGAGTCTTTGTATGCCGTTGCGCAACCTTTTGCTTCATTTAACTCGATTCCTCGTCAAACATCCCCCGCAAGAGCAAGCTTTTCATGGCAGACTGCCTGTCAGCATATTCGAAAAGAGTCGTATGATGTGTTGTTTAAAGTAGAAGATAATCCGCCAACGGCCATCGGGAATTCCATCAAATTAGTCGATAGTAAAATTTGGAAAATTCGTGTTTTAGCACCTGTTGTTCAAGGATTAAAAGTGGTGACAGGAACTTCGAGCGCTACCTTATCCTGGACTGCCTACACGTGTTTGTTGCCCAATACTTCCTTGATTATCTATCGAAAATCGGGTCCATGTGTTACCGTTGTCAATAAGTCGTGTGGGACAGGAATGACCTTACCTGGTTTTGTGGAGATCGGTCGTTTGAAGGCAACGGAAACAAGTTTTGAGGATAAGTCACTTCAGAAGAATACCAATTACACGTATGTGATTGTCGTTGCCTTTACGAATTCAAAGGGATTGGAGGATTTCAGTCCGATGTCAACGGGTGTTTGTGCCTTGATTGCTACGGCCGCACCTGTTATGACGCAGGTATCTGTTTTAAAGACCTCGAAGACTGTTGGCGAAATTCGCGTGCAATGGTCCCGACCGATCAATTTGGATACGTTGTTATTTCCAGGGCCTTATCAATATCAATTGAAGCGTGCTGAAAGTATTTCAGCAGTGGAATTTAAAGCTATAGGTACTCCGATAACCGATACACTGGTTGTTGACAAAGGCTTAAATACCTTAGAGCGTGGTTACCGTTATCAAGTAGATGTCTATTATGTCAAGAACCAGAAATTAGAGCTTTTGGATTCACCTACGCCAGCTAGTTCAGTGCGATTGCAAGGGGTGGCGGCTGGAAAAACCATTAAATTAGCGTGGGAGGCAAATGTGCCTTGGAATAATTCATTTCAAGTTCATCGTATTTATCGCGCACGCCCTAACGGACAGTTTAATCAAATTAATGAGATCTCCGTTGCTGATCCTAGTACATTTCAATACATAGATTTAGGTGTTGATTTTGTGACAACAGATGGCAAATTCGATGTGGTCATTTCTCCTGATTCAACGTATAGTTATTTTGTAGAGACTGTGGGCGAATATGCGCGGCCAGTTTGGGCGAAGGGTTTGGTAAATGCTTCTCAAGTGGTGTCGGTTAAATCCGTTATTCAGTTAAATCCTTGCCCACCTGTGTTGAAAATAGGTTCAAATCCGTGTGATGCGCCGGGTGGGGATTGTTTGCCAACAACCTTCACAAATACCTTAACTTGGACTCCTACGGTAACAAATTTGTGTGATCCACAAATTGAGACCTATCGTATTTATTTCTCGAAGACTCCGGATGGAAGGTATGGATTGGTTGGTGAGAAAAAGGATTTAACTTTCTTACATAGCCAAACAACTTCATTCGTAGGTTGCTACTATGTCACTGCGGTAAATTTTGATGGGAAAGAAAGTGCGAAGAGTAACACGGTTTGTCAAGATAATTGTCCTGCGTTTGATTTGCCCAATTTATTTAGTCCCAATGGAGACAACAAGAATGATGTGTTCTTGCCGATGCGCTGTCCACGATTTGTTGACCTAGTCACCTGTACCATCGTAGACCGTTTCGGTCAGGTCGTGTATAAATACAATGGTCCTTTACTCGGTTTTGGTTGGAATGGAAAAGGATTGAATGGTCGCGATGTTCCGCCGGGATCTTATTTTTATACCTGTGATGTCCAGTTTGAGGTAGTGGATGAATCGAAGAAAAAGAAATCGCTGAAAGGATGGGTCGAGCTAATTCGTTAGTCGTTTTTATTGATGGGGATTGTGGTTTTTGTCAATGGGCCAGTGGTATCCTGCGCAGGATTTCTGCTCAGGACTTAGCTATTTATGCGCAATCCACGGAACTTTGTCGGTCCTATCAAGAAAAAATTCCAGATGCCCGTTGGTCTCTAGCCACAGTACAAGTGATATCAGATGGTCGATTGTACATTAAATCTGCGGCGATAGCTGAGGTACTCAAGCAGGCAAAATGGCCGTTTTTGCCCCTCAGATTGTTTTTTGTGTTGCCTGAAAGGTTATTGGACTGGATATATGATTTCGTGGCCAAACACCGGTACTTTTTCAACGGAAAAAATGCTTGTGAGATTAATTCGCAGGAGTAAATGGTTTTGAAACCTGGAAGAATAAAGGGGTAAGTACTTCTTTCCACTGGATTGCGGCGATTTCTAATGCGGCAAAATTGTAGTGAACACCATCCCAGCGCATGCCTCCGTCTTTAATTGCTTGTAGATTGGCACCTTCAAATGTGTTTTCTATTTCCTGTAAGATTCTCTTTTGTGCTCGCCTTACTTTAATTTGATCTGGGGTATCTTGGCCTGCGTTTGATAAAGCAATTAAAAACGGGAGGTTGGGTTGCTTAATCAGGTCACGTGTTTTTTGGATGTAGCGTCTGGTAAAATAGATAATGTCATTTTCTGACTCGTTGTAATCATTTTCTCCATGTACGACTAAAATGGCACGAAGGCCAGTTTTGCTCATGTCGGTTAACAAACTTTGTTCGAAACGCGCATACGGATAGCGGATTTTCCAATCATAGATTTTATTTTCAAAAGGTTCTCCGTAAGCTGATTTTCCCCATTGAATGGAGGTGGTTCCGCCTTGGCCTGTATTGTAAATGAGAACAGGTACATTTAGCCTCTTTTTCGTGTATTCTGCCACACGGCCCCAAAATCCTGGATTAGCGCCTGGAATTGGCCATAGCTTAATTTGGCACCAAGTTTTGTCGTAATCTGTAATGACGTAGGGTTCTTGTCCTTCTGCGAGCGAATGGCCAATGACAGCAAAAACTTCCCCCACATTGATTGTCGTGGGCAATAACCCTTCCGTTACCACTTTTCCGTCAGCCATCAGCTGAATTTGCGCATAATATCCGCCGCCGATTAATTTATACTTACCCGAAAATTGCTTGTTGGCTACATCTACATTCAAATTTTGCCAATCAGTCGATTGTCCTCCAACTCTATTAGTAAATTTAATTTTGGCGGTTTGGAAATTAGCGCCGGCTTGACCATGAATGACAATTTCGCCTTCATTGGTGTTTGATCGTTGGACAAAAGTTTTACTTTTTTGAAGATCTAGGCTTGCTGTAGCTGGTGCTAAAAAGGTATCATTAGGTGAAATGGGTTCCTTGTCTGAGGAACATGCACCCAAGATAAAAATGGATATGAATAGAATGCTTACGGTTAATAATCGTTTGTGCATTAGATGGCTTTGTTTTTAAAAGCAGCAAGAAAAAATTATCTTTGCCGAGCTAAAATTTAGTCCAAATTTAATAAATATAATATGAAAGCATATATTTTTCCAGGTCAAGGTTCTCAATTTCCGGGTATGGCCAAGGATTTGTACGAGCAATATGAGTTGGCACGTTCCATTGTCAACGAGGCGGATTCAATTTTAGGATTTTCCTTAGCGAAGGTGATGTTTGAGGGTACGGAAGAGGAATTGAAGCAAACGCGTGTAACGCAGCCAGCCATTTACTTGCATTCCGTACTGGTTGCCTATTTGGGCAAAGATTTTAAGCCAGGTATGGTGGCAGGGCATTCATTAGGGGAATTTTCAGCGTTGGTTGCGGCAGGTGGATTGGCTTGGCAAGATGGTTTGCAGTTAGTTTATAAGCGTGCTTTAGCGATGCAAAAAGCATGCGAAATTCAACCATCTACGATGGCAGCCGTATTGGGATTGCCTGATGCAACAATTGAAGAGATTTGTGCTGCCTATGGACCTTCGGTTGTGGCCGCAAATTATAATTGCCCGGGTCAAGTAGTCATTTCTGGTTCTTTAGAAGGTATTGAGGCTGTTGGCATGCAACTTAAAGAAGCAGGAGCGAAGCGTGTATTACCATTGCCGGTAGGAGGGGCGTTTCACTCACCATTTATGGAACCAGCACGCATTGAGTTAGCTGCGGCTATTGAAGCGACAGTCATTGCGAATCCGGTTTGTCCGATTTTCCAAAATGTAAATGCCCAGCCATCTCAAGATTCTGGTCAAATCAAGGCTAACTTGATTGACCAATTAACCGGGGCGGTTCGTTGGACGCAATCTGTTGAAGCTATGGTAGCTGCCGGCGCAACTGAGTTTATTGAATGTGGTCCAGGTAAAGTTTTACAAGGATTGGTTCGTAAGATTCATGCGGAGGCAGTTGTGTCTTCTATGGAATTAGCTGATTTATAGGGAGTCGCCTAGCGAGAGGTCAAATAAATCATTTTTTTTTGAGTCTTATTTGATTTTTTCCGAGATAGACCTTACTTTTGCATCACATTTTGGTATTGACCTATGGTGTAATGGTAACACACCAGTTTTTGGTTCTGGTTTTCTAGGTTCGAATCCTGGTAGGTCAACAGAATAACAAATTAAAGCCTTCTACATCTCTGTAGAAGGCTTTTTTTTTACTCGGAAAGTATTTTTTTGAGATCTTTGTCGCTCCCAGATTTTTTAAATTCTTTACTTTGATTTCCCCAAGTCCATAGCGTTAATGGCAGAGTTACGCCTCGTTGAAATTCCTCAGGAATACCGGTGGCTGTTGTTCCCCCTTTGATTGTACTAATGACAATCACTCCATTGGCTCCGCGCACGCCATACATGGCAGTTTGAGAAGGATCTTTTAGTACGCTAACTGAGGCTATGTCGCCTGGATTTATCGAGTTAATATTTCCACTAATTGGTACACCATCGACAACATATAAGGGACTATTTGCATTTATTGAACCAATTCCTCGAATGCGGACCATGGCACCACCACCAGGTGAATTATCATTACCTATGGTCACTCCAGACACTTGTCCTTGCAATTTTTGATTGACTGTGGCAACGTTTACTTGATTTAACGTTTGATTATCAACGTCATTTAGGGATTTTGATTTAACATTTTCAACGGAAACCCATGGAATTAATTGCATCCCAATTCCAGGCTCACCTTGGGCATTTCGTCCTTTAATAAACTTAACCTGATTAATTTGTTTCAATGGAATCGCGGAGGTATCTCTAAATTCTTGTGGATTTATTTTATCGGCCGGTTCATTCCAAATCACCCACAAAGTATCTTTTCGAATACTGATCTGCTGGCGATCGCTGTTAAAGTATTTTTGTAGTATGTGTGCAGCCGATTCCGTTTGTCCCAAGGCTTGCATGCTTAAAAGCATTAAAAAAAGGAATTTATTTTTCATAGGTTTAATTCGCCTAGTTTCTCATACGAGAGAATCATCGAACGAACGTTATGGTAGTTGATTTTCCAATTGTGTGCCATGTGGCGCCAAATAGGCTCGCCTTCGCGGGTCATTAAAGGCCACCATTCACCAGTTTGCTGATTAATCATTTTATCAAATACAAAGCGATGCACTTGTTTGTAGGCGTCTATAAAACGAGAATCATGCGTTAATTTATATGCATCGAGCATGCCGATTAGCATTTCGGCTTGTTGCCAAAATTCTTTTTCATGATCTGTGGCATCTCCCTTATGTGAGCCTTCCACAAATACGCCTCCATATTCCCAATCAATTCCATGATTAAGCGCATGATAAAAAGCTTTTTCTAAATTTGGACGGTACTTTTCTAAATCGAATCCCCCTATTTTAATGGCATGCATCAGGAGCCATCCAAATTCAGCATTGTGTCCATACGACGTATTATCTGTCGACGATGCTTTTTGCCCTCCGTCTGCAAATCGATCCCAACCCCACACAATGTCAAATTTTATTTGCGGTGCAATCTCCCAATTAGCCCAAAACTGTGGAATGCCTGTTCCTGTTTCAGGATGCATGATTTTATGTATCAAAATCTCAATCACTTCAGCTAATTTCCGGCGATGTAGTGATTTCCCACTCGCCTCATAAAGTGTCGTAAATGCTTCCATTAAATGCATGTGTACATCCAAAGTTTTGCGATCGCCGCCTGGAGACCCTGGTCCCATGAGTGACCAATCTTCCGCAAAAAATTCCCAGTAACCTCCATAATTTGTGTCCACGGCATGTTTTTGGAGTAAATCAAAAACCTTTTCGGCATATTCAAGTCCAATGGGATCTCCTGTTGCCAAGGTATATTCGCTCAAGGAATAAATGGCAAAGCTATGTCCATACCCAATTTTTTGCTTGTTTGTTGGCCTTCCCGCCCGATCCGTCATCCAATAAAAACCACCATGCGTGTCATCCCACATTTTTTCGAGTAGAAATTTGACGCCATGTTCCGCCATTTCTTTCATGATGGGTCCACCAAATCCGTGACGATAGGCTTGTGCATACGTAAATACGGATCTCGTTTGTGCAATTAACGATTTTTCATCATCGCCCGCATCATTTCCAAATTCGTCAAAATGCGTAATGAACCCACCTTGACTTTTGTCGATGGTCCTTGCCGTCCAAAACGGAAGTAATTGATTTTCCGTGTAGGTTTTAATTTCCGATTGCATCATGTAATTTTTTTATTTCATGTGGATTGGCACTGCCTGTTTCTCCTATTTTTTGTATGCTAATGTGTACCGCTAAACTCGCAAATTCGCATGCTTCCTGATGGGTGGCTCCCGCTGCTTTGGCAGCACTGAACGCGGCAACGACCATGTCTCCTGCGCCAACAGTATCAATTGGGCCATGAACTGGAATTGCTTTTTGCCAATGGAATTCAGTGGGACTTGCATAAATCATTCCCTTTTCTCCTAATGTGGCGAGTACAGGTTTATTACGTTGGTTAACCCATTTTTTAAGTTGGGATTCTATGTCCGTTAGTGGTCCTATGATCTTGGTTAATTCAGCTTCATTGACTTTAAGAAGTGTACTTTTTGCTTCATTGCCCAAGCTCCGAAGATCTGCGATGGCATTGGTGCCAATGAATGTTTGCAGCAGGCCAAGCGTTTCTTTATTCAAGAGTGGTAATCTGAATTGTTCATTGATGATGATCCATTGATACGTATCTATTGTGCTTTGTAGTTGGCTCAATAATGAATTCGCATGCTGTTGGAAATCCATATTTCGTGTCCCAAAATCCAATCGATTTTGTTCGATATGATCCCGCATGGGTTTCGTGTAGGTGGGGGTGTCTAGTCCCGGTATGGTTAGAAGGTGTTTCGTTGAAATGTGCCATTTATCTGCTTGATGTGCCATTTCTCTCCCAAAGATATCATCGCCTTTGATTCCATAGGCGTCCACGTTAACTCCAAGATTAGCCAAATTTTTGGCTACATTTCCAGCTCCTCCTAAATATGATTTTGGTTGCTGGCAAATGTGTACTTCTTGTCCTGTTTCGACTGAAAATTCGGAGCTTGTTGGCTTGATATCGAAATAGAAATCCAAGGCGAAGTCGCCGATGACAGCTATGTGAAGTTGGCTGATCTGCGCTAGAAGTGCGTCTAATCGCTTGGAATTCATGATTATAGGTTTGTGTTTTTGAAATTACACAAAATATGGTTTGAAGGCAATTAAATACCCCTACTTACCTTTGGCAATCCTCCAAGGTTTGCCAAAGGTAGGGGTGTCGGATTTTTTTTCAATGGGAAATACTGATAATTCGCAATCACTAACTTGATAATTATATCCCTAGAATTCCTTAATTTTGACCTTCTTTTTTACCCTTATCTAATTCTGTTTTGGCATTAATTAAATCTATTTCAGGCATACGAGGTACGATTGGCGGGAAACCCGGTGATGGCCTTAGTCCCATTGATATTGTAACTTTTGCAGCTGCCTACGGGGCCTGGTTAAAAGGAACAAATTCTGCTTCCAATCAAATTGTGCTCGGACGTGATGCACGTATCTCCGGATCGATGGTATCCTCTTTAGTTGCAAATACCCTAATCGGGCTTGGCTGGGATGTATTGGATATTGGCTTGTCGACCACACCCACTGTTGAACTAGCCGTCCCTTGGACAAAATCTGCTGGAGGAATTATCATTACGGCTAGTCATAATCCAGCCCAATGGAATGCCTTAAAGTTGTTAAATGATGCTGGGGAATTTATTTCCGATTCAGATGGACAAGCGATGCTGGAACTTGCTGAAAATTTAGATTTCAATTTTGCAGAAGTAACTAAATTAGGTAAAATTACGCAAGATGATACGTTTCTGCAGCAACATATTGATAATGTTTTAGGACTGCGTTGGGTGGATAAATCAGCTATTCAAGCTAAGAATTTTAAGGTACTAGTCGATGCTGTTAATTCGACAGGAGGTATTGTCGTTCCTCAATTGCTACATGCCTTAGGTGTGAACCATGTAGATGTGATTTTTGGCGAGCCTAATGGACATTTTGGTCATAATCCTGAACCTTTACCTGAGAATTTAACGGATATGATTGCCAAAATGAAGGCAGGTGCCTATGATTTGGGCATTGTAGTCGATCCAGATGTAGACCGCCTATGCTTTATCTGCGAAGATGGTACGCCTTTTGGCGAAGAATATACCTTAGTTGCGATTGCAGATTATATCTTGTCAATCGAAAAAGGGAATACCGTTTCTAACCTTTCATCGACACGAGCGCTTGCTGATGTAACGCATCAACATGCCGGCACCTATTTCGCTGCGGCCGTTGGCGAAGTAAATGTGGTCGCTAAAATGAAAGCCGAACATGCCATTATTGGCGGTGAAGGAAATGGCGGTGTAATTTTCCCAGAATCACATTATGGTCGGGATGCTTTAGTGGGCATTGGTTTGTTTTTGACGCATTTAGCGCGTAAGCATAAAAAAGTGAGTGCGCTACGTGCAGAGTATCCAGCGTACATCATGTCAAAAAACAAAATCGAACTTTCGGCTGATTTGAACGTGGATTTAATTCTGGCTACGGTAGCCGAACAATTCAAAGATGAACGGGTGAATACCATCGACGGCGTGAAAATAGATTTCGATGATCGCTGGGTTCATTTACGTAAATCCAATACGGAGCCAATTATTCGTATTTATTCCGAAGCACCTACCGAGGCAGAAGCGAATGGGTTGGCCCAACAAATTATGCAGGTAATCACAGCGATTGCTGGCAAATAATCATCACATGACATCAACAACAAAAACACCAATTTACCTCGATAACGCGGCAACCACTCCGGTGGATCCGGCTGTCTGGGCGGAAATGCAGCCTTTGTTCGAGCAATTTACAGCGAACCCTTCGTCGATTCACTCACATGGCCGACAAGCCAAAGTTGTTGTTGAAAAAGCACGGAAGGCCGTAGCGGCTTTGTTAAACACGTCACCTGCCGAGATATTTTTCACCTCGGGCGGAACGGAGGCTGATAATACCGTGATTCAATCGGCTGTTTTATACGGTGGAGTTAAAACGATCATTACATCTCCACTCGAGCATCATGCGGTTTTACATACGGCTGAAGCTTGGGGAAAATTAGGTGTAGCTGAAGTTAAATTGGTACAGATTAATGCGCAAGGAGACATTGATTTAGCTCATTTGGAGGAACTATTGGCTGGAAGTTCAAAAGCTTTGGTGAGTCTCATGCAGGGTAATAATGAAATTGGAAATCTATTGGATTTGCATGCAGTAGGTTCTTTATGCCAAAAGTACGGAGCACTTTTTCATTCCGATACAGTTCAAACGATGGGACATTTTCCACACGATTTACAAGCATTGCCTGTTGACTTTATCGTAGGCGCCGCACATAAATTTCATGGACCCAAAGGCATCGGATTCTTGTATGCACGCGCTGGGGTAGGTTTTCATCCACTAATGCATGGCGGTGCGCAAGAGCGTAATCAGCGCGGCGGAACAGAAAATGTATATGGTATGGTGGGTTTAGCTAAAGCGTTAACGATGGCCTATGAATCCATGGACGCACACATGTCTCACATTAAATCCATTAAATCCTATTTTATTGAAGGACTGAAAGTTCGTTTTCCTGGAGTTGAATTTAATGGTCGTTCAGGCGAAGTTGACAATAGTTTATATACTGTATTGAATGTTCGCTTTCCCAGTGTTCCCGATGGAGATATGCTGTTGTTTCAATTAGATATTGAGAAAATTTCTGCGTCTGGTGGCAGCGCCTGTTCCAGCGGAACGTCGGTGGGTTCACATGTGCTATCCGCTTTGAATCCAACGGCCACAGGAGCGGCTGTTCGTTTTTCATTTTCTAAGCATAACACCAAAGAGGAGATTGATCGGGTACTTGAGGTGCTGGAAAGATTGGTAAAATAAAACAAAAAAAGACGCGAGGTGTCGCGTCTTTTTTTGTTTTCCAACGTCTAACGTCCAGCGTCTAACGTCCAATGTTTTTAATAAGCTCGCGCAAACAACACGCGTTTATTAGACGGATTACCAGTCAAAATACATTTGCCAGTTTCCTCTTTGGCATCTAATGGAATGCAACGAATGGTTGCTTTCGTTAAATCCTTTATTTTGTCCTCCGTTTCAGATGTGCCATCCCAGTGGGCTGAAATGAATCCTCCTGCATCTAGTTTAGCATTGAATTCATCCCAGGTATTTACAATGTGTGTATTTTCAGTTCGGAATGCCAAAGCCTTCGCATAGATTTTCTCTTGTATATCTGATAAGGTGTCAACCACCACTTGCTCTATGCCTTCGAAAGCCATCGATGTTTTTTCACGTGTATCGCGACGTGCTAATTCAATGGTCCCATTTTCCATATCACGGTTTCCAATCGCCAAGCGAATAGGTACACCCTTCAATTCATATTCGGCAAATTTGAAACCAGGGCTTTGATGCTCCGATACATCAAACTTGACAGATACGCCTTGCTTACGCAATGACTTGACTAATGGATTCACTTTTTCTTTAATCGCATTCAGCTGGTCTTCTCCCTTATAAATAGGTACAATAACCACTTGGATCGGAGCTAATTTAGGAGGCAAAACCAAACCTTGATCATCCGAGTGTGCCATAATTAAAGCACCCATCAATCGAGTAGAAACACCCCATGAGGTTCCCCAAACGTAGTCCAATTGGTTTTCCTTACTTAAGAATTTAACATCAAATGCTTTAGCAAAATTTTGACCCAGGAAGTGTGATGTGCCCGCCTGCAACGCTTTTCCATCTTGCATCAAAGCTTCAATACAATAGGTTTCATCTGCGCCTGCAAAACGCTCATTAGCCGTTTTAATACCTTTAACAACCGGCATGGCCATAAAATTCTCTGCAAAATCAGCATAGACTTCTAGCATTTGCTCGGTTTCTTCGATGGCTTCTTGCTTGGTCGCATGCGCCGTATGTCCTTCTTGCCAAAGAAATTCAGCCGTACGAAGGAATAAACGCGTACGCATTTCCCAACGAACAACATTCGCCCACTGATTAATTAATAAGGGCAAATCGCGGTAAGATTGAATCCAGTTTTTATAGGTCGACCAAATTACCGTTTCTGATGTTGGCCTTACAATTAACTCTTCTTCCAATTTGGCATCTGGATCCACGATCACTCCGCCACCATTGGGGTCATTTTTTAATCGGTAATGTGTTACAACTGCACATTCTTTGGCAAAACCTTCTACGTGCGAAGCTTCTTTAGAAAGAAATGATTTAGGGATAAACAACGGAAAATAGGCATTCGTGTGCCCCGTTTCTTTGAACATATCATCGAGTGCGCGTTGCATTTTTTCCCAAATGGAATATCCATAAGGTTTTATAATCATACATCCACGAACTGCAGAATTTTCGGCTAAATCAGCCCGTTTGACTAACTCATTATACCATTCTGAATAATTTTCAGACCGACTTGGAAGGGATTTACTCATCTGTTTTTTTTGCAGTTTTATTTTCTAGTCTCATCGTTCTATATTCGAGTCTGTAGGTTCTGACATTTTTGTTCTATAACTTAGACTAAAATTGCAAAACCTATCGTTATTACATGTAACTTTATCGAACTTTGAACGCCAAAGATACGTTATTGTCGGTAGTTTTAGCTTATAATTTAATCACTTTAGCCATGAAAAATTATTGGAATGCCTTCGTAGTTGTGGCCAGTTTGTTGATTTTTTCCGCATGTTCGCTCTCGCAACCCGGAACACAGCAGTCTTTAGTAGCTGATGATTTATATGATTCTTTTCAAAAACCAGCTTCAGCATATACCCCTAAAAAGAGTTCTCATTACCTCAATCCTGATGAAGATGCAACCTTAATTCAAGAAGAAGAAGGTGTGATGATTCGTGAGGATGAAACCAATTTTTTGAATTCACGCAGTGTTTATGCGAATTCATTCGCTGATGGTTTTGATTCCGGCTTTCGTTCCGGTTTATTTTCGGCTAATCCCTGGAACAATTGGTATACTAATCCCTTCATTACATTTGGTATGGGAGGATTTTATGGCTCGCGCATTATTGCCCCGATAAATGCTTGGGGAATGTATGATCCGTTTTTTAATCCGTATGCCTTCAATTCGCTAAATAGCTTTTATGATCCATTTTTTGGATTTAATGCATTTAATGGATTTCGTAATCCGTTCGGATATGCAGGTTTTGGTATGGGAGGGATTCGATACATGGGCAATTTCAATATGATCAATGTGTATGGTGGGATGAATTACATAGCTCCTTCCGTAGGAAATGTAAACCGTCGCGAACCTGTGGCACGCCCTAATCGAGGTCCTCGTGATGCTAGCGCAAGCAATCAATATCGCGATGGAAGCATGAATAATTCGCCTCGTGGAAGTAATAATTCGTACAATACCCAAGGCACGAATCAGCCTCGTGTGAATAGCAATCAAATGGACAGATCACCTGTTCAGGCGGCGCCACGACGGAATACCAATTTTGAATATCGACCTGCTCAGCCTCAAACAAATTATGGCCAAAGTCAGCAGAATTATTCTGCACCTTCCTCAAACTATAGCTCAGGAGGATCTTACTCAGGTGGTGGTGGAGGTGGTTCATCTCGTGGTCCAAGATAATTTGTTCATGAAAAAGCTATTTTTACTCTGTGTATGTGTGCTCACAGCGGCGTATGTACACGCACAGATTTATTCTTATCCAAATTTAGCGCGACAATTTAGCACAAGCTATGCGACTGGTTCCGCGCGTATGCAAGGACTAGGAGGTAATTACGGGGTACTTGGTGCTGATTTAAGTGCAATTGCAGGTAATCCGGCCGGCCTAGGTTTTTACACCCGTTCTGAAGTAGGGATTACGCTCGCTACGCACGATGCTCAAACTAAGGCAACCTACTTAGACCAATCTACCCAAGAGTCAAATTCGAGTTTGCGTATCCCCAATTTTGGCGTTGTTATCACGGGGGATTATATGAATCGTTCAGATTGGCGTGGTACGTTTGGGATTGGATATTCGCAGCGTGTCATATTTTCGCAGCCTTTGAAAATGGAAGGCACCAATAACCGGAGTTCATATCTAGATAAATTAATTGAGAAAGCAGATAATCGGTACAAATTCGCAGGTGGCAGGGATATCGATGGTAATTTTATTGACGACGAATATGACCCTGACTTTCAAGCGGCCAATACACCTGAAGGAGTGGCCTATCAAACCTTTTTGATTAACAATTCCAATTCGGGTGGCGCACCATTTAGTCGATTTGAGCCTAATTTGCCTACCTATCAAATTGGTTCAGCTACCAATACCGGTTTGGTTTCACAATGGAATATTAGTTATGGAGCGAATTATCAAGAGCGCTTGTTTTTAGGTATCGGCCTTCATTTTTCTAGATTAAAATCAATTAGCGATTTCAGTTGGACCGAAGAATTTATTGGCGCCAATTATGTTGCCGGTTTTGAATCTGTTGAGAAGCTCGAAACAACCGGTTCTGGCGTTTCAGCTACCCTAGGATTAATTTACAAAGTGTCACCTAGTTTGCGTGTTTCGGTTGCCGCGGAGACACCTATGTATTACGATCAAATGGCCGAGCGCCTGACAGGTATTACGTATCCACGTATTTTTGGTGTGCCTTCCGAGTTAGATGGCAAGCCAATTACGATAACGAAGGTTAATCCCGTACGTTTATTGCCTAATGAATTTGCGTATCAACTACTAACTCCCTTTAAGTTTTCAGCAGGAGCTGCTTACTTTTTTGGCAAACGTGCATTGCTAAGTTTTGATGCAGAATATATGAATTACGACGGTATGCGTGTTGGAGCTACGGAATTAGGGGCATTTGCCAATCAGCAGTTTAAGGATCGATATAACGGACAAATTCAGTCTACTTTTCAGTCCGTACTTAACATAAAAGCGGGTGCTGAAATTCGTGTAAGCTCATCATGGAGCGTGCGTGGTGGCGTTGCCTCATATGGTCAAATTTTTGCTTCAAGCTATGACTCCATCGATCGGACGCAGATTCAAATCTCAGCTGGAGTAGGGTATCGAACAAATGCTTATTACCTCGATTTGGGTGTTTGGCAGCGGACGGGGAATGATGCTTACACGCCATATACATTAAAAAATGCGGCCGATTTCAGTTCAGCCGCATTGCAAATGACAAATACCCAGATTGTACTTGGGGGAGGAGTCTATTTTTAGACTGGAATGTATTGTTCTAAAAGCCAAAGAATTTGACTTACCGTAATTTCACCATCTACTTGAATATCAGCCTTTTGGTATTCAGGTAGGCGCTCTTGAAATGTTTTCTTGATTGATTCAATAACAACTTCTTCACTTTGAGTTTTATCTAATAAGGGACGATTATTGCCCTGCGCCTTATATAAACGCTTGGCTAAATCATTGACATCTA
>JACCDX011274311.1_pt1 | contig 17724 bp, 13 predicted proteins | sample 7449681 | NCBI WGS metagenome assembly JACCDX01 (sample SAMN15323450, study PRJNA562643) | freshwater metagenome | isolation source: river surface water | place: USA:Blue River Watershed | collected 2017-08-18
GATGGGGGATGGGGGATGGGGGATGGCGAATTGCGGCGCGATACCGCGCCCGGTGACTATCGCTTGAAAAAGCACTCGATGTGCGCAGTGCTCCAGGTGGTCACCCCGACCCCGAAGAAATCAGCATCCTGGGTCCAAACCGGGCAATCCAGCACGAGCGCGGCGGCGAGAACCGGCCAGTCCGCTTCGTCACGACCCCGCATGCATTCGCGCGCGACCTGCTCCGCGTCAGTCAACCACTCGTCCTCGAGCAGCTGCACATGACCAAGGATCCCATCCAGAAACGCCATCGCTGGCGCCGGATCAATCTTGCGGTTCGCAAGGAGCTCCGGAAGATATTTCCGCGCGTCGACCACGCATACGCTGGGCACGAAAAACTGCACCTTGTCGGCATTGGCCAAGATCAATTCCCTCACCCGCGGCCCGAGCACGGCTCGGATCAGAATATTAGCGTCAAGAACCAGCGCCTTGTGGCGGACGGGCATTACTTGTCGGAAGGACGCCGTGTCTTGCGGCGCAGGTGGTTGAATTCGTCAACCAGCGCTTCCGCTTCCACGCCGGCCGACTGCAGCATCGCATCGAGCTTTTCGGCAGCCGCCATCAGGGCCGCCCGGTCGTCCTGGGTGACTTTGTCGCGGCTGGGAATGTAGTAGCCGATCGTCTCGCCATGGCGCGTAATCGCCAGCGGCTGGCCCACCTCAAGCAGGTAGTGCGGCAGCTGGCTGCGGAATTCGCGGATGCCCACTTTGATGGATTCCATCGCTTGCCTCGTTTTTGTGTACACAAGCGTACACTATACGCCATCGGATCCGGCTCTGGCAACGCCCCAGCTGACTCTGGTCAGGCGTGCAAATTGTTGCTCGGTTACCATACTGGCACCGTGCCGCAGGGGGCGAGTTGGGTTGCCAGCGCGTGTCTTGCAAACCCGCGCCGAAACCCGCATGAATCCTAGCTTTTGGAAGCCAATGAAACTCGCCACCTGGAACGTCAACTCGCTCAAAGTCCGCCTGCCGCAAGTGCTGCAATGGCTGGAATCCTCTCAGGTCGACGTGCTCTGCCTGCAGGAGACCAAGCTGACTGACGACAAATTTCCGGTGACCGAGATCGAGGCAGCCGGCTATCAGGTCGCGTTCACCGGCCAGAAGACCTACAACGGCGTCGCGATCCTGTCCAAGCTGCCGCTGGGCGATGTGGTGAAGAACAATCCGCGCTTCGAGGATGAGCAGCAGCGCGTCATCAGCGCCACCATCGATGGCATGCGCATCGTCTGCGCCTACATACCGAACGGGCAGGAAGTCGGCTCCGACAAGTACCAGTACAAGCTGCGCTGGCTGGATGCCCTGCATGACTGGCTGGCCGACGAAATAAAACAGCATCCGAACCTGGCGCTACTGGGTGACTACAACATCGCGCCTGAAGATGCCGATGTCTACGACCCGGTCGAATGGCAAGGGATGGTGTTGTGCTCGGACGCCGAGCGCGCCGCTTTCCAGCGCCTGTGCGCGCTGCCGATGAAGGATGCGTTCCGCCTGTTCCCGCAGGCTGAGAAGCTGTACAGCTGGTGGGATTACCGGCAGATGAACTTCCGCCGCAACCGTGGCCTGCGCATCGACCACATCCTGCTGACGCCGCCGCTGGCCGAGCGCTGCACGGCCTGCGAAATCGACAAGCTGCCGCGCAAGTGGGAGCAGCCTTCAGACCACACGCCGGTTATCGCGACGCTATCGCCCTGACGCGTGCAAGCCTCGCGTTTGTAAGCCTCACGCATAAAAGCCTCACGGTATACCCGACCCTTGTCCGTCCGGCGCATGTACGCCTGACGAGCCCACGTTCATCAGGCTGTCGAATCCTGCTCCAGACACTGCTTCAGCCGCTGCAAGTCGGCTTGCACCAGCGATAAATCGCGCTGCCACTCAGGCTCGTTCATCACGGCCGGCCGGAATGCCGTGAACAGCACTTCGCTGCCCTCGTCATTCGGTACGACCCGCATCGGCACCAGCACCGGCGCGCCGCCCTCGGGAGTCACCACATGGTCGAGGATGCCATGCTCGGTGGGCCCGATGAAGGCGAAGCTTGCCTCAACCTCGCCGGTATCCACGATCCAGTGATCGCCATCGGGCCTTATCGACCGGCAAAGCCCCGAGGCCCATTGCGGCAGATTACGCGCATCAGCCGCGAACGCCGTCACCGCTGCTGGCGGGACGGCAATCGAGACGGATAGCGTGGCGGTAGCCTTCATCAGGACTAGGACTGCAGCGCGTCGCGAATCTGCTGCAGTGACGACGGATCTTCGATCGTCGTCAAATCGCCGGGGTCCCTGCCCTCGCAAATCGCCTGAATGGAACGGCGCAGCAACTTGCCGGAGCGGGTCTTGGGCAACAGTGTCACCACGTGCACGCGCGACGGGCGCGCAACTGCGCCGAGCTGGTGATCGACCACGCCGAAAATCTCTTTCTCCATCTGCTTCTTCGCATCCGGCGTCGACACCTTCTCCGAGTGCTTCGGAATCACGAAGGCCACTGCCACCTGCCCCTTGACCTTGTCCTCGACGCCGACGACGGCGACTTCCGACACGTTGTCATGGCTGGAGATGCTCTCTTCGATCTCGCGCGTGCCGAGGCGGTGGCCGGCGACGTTGATGACGTCATCGGTACGGCCAAGGATGAAGTAGTAGCCATCGGCATCGCGAATGCCCCAGTCGAAGGTCGAGTACACCTGCTCGGTGCTGAAATTCGACCAGTAGGACTTGATGAAGCGCTCGTCATTGCCGAACACGGTCTGCAGGCAACCCGGCGGCAGCGGGCCCTCGATGACGACCACGCCCTTCTCGTTCGCGCCGCACAGCGCGCCGGTGGCTTCGTTGAGGATCTTCACGCGGTAGCCCGGCATCGGTACGCCCGGGCTGCCAAGGCGGGTCGGCTTGTCTTCGATGCCCTTGGCCACTGACAGGATGGGCCAGCCGGTCTCGGTCTGCCAGTAGTTGTCGATGATGGGCACGCCCAGCTGCTCGGCAATCCACGCCGAGGTGCTTTCATCCAGCGGCTCGCCGGCGAGGTAGAGCGCCTTCAGCGACGACAGATCGTGCCTCTGCATCAGTTCCGGCGGCTGCTTTTTGAGCACGCGCACTGCGGTCGGCGCGGAGAACATGCGCGTGACCTTGTGCTTCTCGACGATCTGCCACCAGATCGATGCATCCGGCCGCAAAGGCGTGCCTTCGTAGACGATGGTCGCCATGCCGGCGATCAGCGGGCCATAGACGATGTACGAATGGCCGACTACCCAGCCGATATCGGAGGTGGAGAAATACGTCTCGCCCGGCTTGCCGCAGAAGATGTGTTCCATCGACGATGCCAGCGCAACCGCGTAGCCGCCAACATCGCGCTGCACGCCCTTCGGCGTGCCGGTGGTGCCCGAGGTGTACAGGATGTAGGAGATATCGTCCGACTTCAGCCAGGTGACCGGCACCTGCGCGTCGATGTGCTTCTCGCGCAGCGATGCGTAATCGACATCGCGACCGGCGACCAGGTTCATCGGTGCCAGGTGCCGGTTCACCAGCAGCACGTGGTCGGGCTTGTGCTTTGCGAGTTGGATCGCTTCGTCCAGCAGCGGCTTGTAAGGGATGGCCTTGCCGCCGCGCGAGCCGGCATCGGCCGACACCACCAGCTTGGGTTTGGCGTCATCGACGCGGGTCGCGAGGCTGTTGGCCGCGAAGCCGCCGAACACCACCGAGTGGATCGCGCCGATGCGCGCGCAGGCCAGCATCGCGAAGGTCGCTTCCGCGATCATCGGCATGTAGATCAGCACGCGGTCGCCCTTGCCCACGCCCAGCGATTGCATGATCGCCGCGGTGCGCTCGACTTCGCGCTGCAATTCACTGAAGGTCCAGGTCTTCTCGACCGGCGAGCCGTCCGGCGTCTGTTCGGTGGTAATCGCGATCAGCGCGGTAGTGTCACCTTGGGTCTGTGCCCAGCGGTCGACCGCGTTGTGGCACAGGTTGGTCTCGCCGTCGACGAACCATTTGGCGAAGGGCGGGCGGTCGTAATCGACCACGCGCGAGAAAGGCTTGTGCCAGGCTATCCGCTTCGCTTCTTCCGTCCAGAAGCTCTCAGGATTGTCGATCGACTTGCGATAGAACGCCTCGTAGTTCATATCCCCTCCAGGTCATTGCATTTGAACGTAGGAGCCTTGAGGAACGCGCGCCGCGTCATGATCGCGGCGAGCAGCGTTGCCTAAGGCTCCATGCATATTTTTCGGAGACTACAGGTGTTGCCTGGACTTCCTGGCGCAGGGCCGCCCGGGTAAGGCGGCCCTGCGCTTTACTGCAGATATTGCTGTGGGTCTTGCTGCATGCCTTGCTGTATCCCTATCCGCAGGCAAGGCATCGCCGGCGCGTATTACAGGGTGTCACCCGGAACGCGTACCCAACCTTCCATCAGCACGCGGGCGCTGCGACTCATGATCGCCTTGGTCACGCTCCACTCGCCGTTTTCCTGTTTGGCTTCCGCGCCGACACGCAGCGTGCCGGACGGGTGGCCGAAGCGCACCGCCTGACGTTCGCCGCCACCGGCTGCCGCATTGACCAGCGTGCCGGGAATCGCGGCCGCCGTGCCGATGGCCACCGCTGCGGTGCCCATCATCGCATGGTGCAGCTTGCCCATTGACAGCGCACGTACCAGCAGGTCGACGTCACCGGCCTTCACTGGCTTGCCGCTCGACGACACATAATCAACCGGCTTGGCGACGAAAGCGACTTTCGGCGTGTGCTGGCGCTGTGCCGCTTCGGATACGTCCTTGATCAGTCCCATGCGCACCGCGCCGTGCGCACGGATGGTCTCGAACATCGCGAGCGCCTTCGCGTCGCCATTGATCGCTTCCTGCAGCTCGGTGCCGGTGTAGCCGATGGCATCGGCATTGACGAAGATGGTCGGAATGCCGGCGTTGATCATGGTCGCCTTCAGCGTGCCGACGCCCGGCACTTCGAGGTCATCGACCAGATTCCCGGTCGGGAACATCGAGCCGCCTGCGCCCTCTTCTTCCGCTGCCGGATCCATGAACTCCAGCTGCACTTCGGCGGCCGGGAAGGTCACGCCGTCGAGCTCGAAGTCACCGGTCTCCTGCACTTCGCCATGGGTCATCGGTACGTGCGCGATGATGGTCTTGGCTATGTTGGCTTGCCAGATGCGGATGACGGCGACGCCATCCTTCGGCACGCGCGCCGGATCGACCAGGCCATTGCTGATCGCGAACGGGCCGACCGCTGCCGACAGGTTGCCGCAGTTGCCGCTCCAGTCGACAAAAGCCTTGTCGATCGACACCTGGCCGAACAGGTAGTCGACGTCGTGATCGGGCTTGCTGCTCTTCGACAGGATCACGGTCTTGCTGGTGCTGGACGTCGCACCGCCCATGCCGTCGATCTGCTTGCCGTACGGGTCGGGGCTGCCGATCACGCGCATCAGCAGCGCATCGCGCGCCTTGCCCGGGACTTGCGCAGCTTCGGGCAAGTCCTTCAGGTTGAAGAACACGCCCTTGCTGGTGCCGCCGCGAATGTAGGTAGCGGGGACTTTGATCTGGGGTTTGAATGACATCGTTATTCCACTGGTGATCGTGGTTGGATCCACAGTCACTGAATCCCGGCCTGCGCCAGGATGACGATTGACGGGCGTAAGCCCCCGATTCGTCACCCCGGCGCAGGCCGGGGTCCAGTGTCTTTCGTTAGCCTTTCAACAGGCTTACGTCGCTCACGCTGCTTACGCCGCTTTCGACGATTCGAGGAAGTCCTGCGCGAAGCGCTGCAGCACGCCGCCGGCTTCGTAAATCGACACTTCTTCATCGCTGTCGAGGCGGCAGGTGACCGGCACCTGCACGGTCTCGCCGTTCTTGCGATGGATGACCAGGGTCAGGTCGGCGCGCGGCTTGCGCTGGCCGATCACGTCATAGGTCTCGGTGCCGTCCAGCTGCAGCGTCTTGCGGTTGACACCGGCCTTGAACTCCAGCGGCAGCACGCCCATGCCGATCAGGTTAGTGCGGTGGATGCGCTCGAAGCCTTCGGCGACGATCGCTTCCACGCCTGCCAGACGCACGCCCTTGGCCGCCCAGTCACGCGACGAACCCTGGCCATAGTCGGCACCGGCAATGATGATCAGCGGCTGCTTGCGGTTCATGTAGGTCTCGATCGCTTCCCACATGCGCATGACCTTGCCTTCCGGCTCGACACGCGCCAGCGAACCTTTCTTCTGCTGACCGTCGACGATGGCCATTTCGTTGACCAGGGTCGGGTTCGCGAAGGTTGCGCGCTGCGCGGTCAGGTGGTCGCCGCGGTGGGTTGCGTACGAGTTGAAGTCCTCTTCCGGCAGGCCCATCTTGTGCAGGTACTCACCAGCGGCCGAGTTCATCAGGATCGCGTTCGACGGCGACAGGTGGTCTGTGGTGATGTTATCCGGCAGCAGGGCCAGCGGACGCATGCCCTTCAGCGTGCGCTCGCCTGCCAGCGCGCCCTCCCAGTACGGCGGACGGCGGATGTAGGTCGACTGCGGACGCCAGTCATACAGCGGCTTGACCTGCGCGCCACTGTCAGCACGGATCGCGAACATCGGCTCGTAGACCTTGCGGAAGTGCTCGGGCTTGACGCTCGACTTCACGATCGCATCGATCTCTTCGTCGGTCGGCCAGATGTCCTTCAGGCGGATTTCCTTGCCATCGACGACGGTCAGCACATCCTTCTCGATATCGAAGCGCACGGTGCCGGCGATGGCATAAGCGACGACCAGCGGCGGCGATGCGAGGAAGGCCTGCTTCGCGTACGGGTGGATACGGCCGTCGAAGTTGCGGTTACCCGACAGCACGGCGGTCGCGTACAGGTCACGGTCGATGATCTCCTGCTGAATCTTCGGATCGAGCGCGCCCGACATGCCGTTGCACGAGGTGCAGGCATAGGCAACGACGCCGAAGCCCAGTTTTTCGAGGTCGCCCATCAGGCCGGCCTCTTCGAGGTACATGGTGACGGCCTTCGAACCCGGGGCCAGCGAAGACTTGACCCATGGCTTGCGCACCAGGCCCAGCTTGTTCGCGTTGCGCGCCAGCAAACCGGCGGCGATCACGTTGCGCGGGTTGGAAGTATTGGTGCAGCTGGTGATCGCGGCGATGATGACAGCGCCATCCGGCATCTGGCCCGGCACTTCTTCCCACTTGCCGGCGATGCCCTTGGCAGCGAGGTCGGTAGTGGCGAGGCGCGCATGCGGATTCGACGGGCCGGCCATATTGCGCACGACGGTCGACAGGTCGAACTGCAGCACGCGCTCGTATTCGGCATTGGTCAGGCTGTCAGCCCACAGGCCGGCGGTCTTCGCATAGGTCTCGACCAGCGCGACATTCTCGTCGGTGCGGCCGGTCAGCTTCAGGTACTGGATGGTCTGCTCGTCGATCGCGAACATCGCGGCCGTCGCGCCGTATTCCGGTGCCATGTTGGAGATGGTCGCGCGGTCGCCCAGCGTCAGTGCACGTGCGCCCGGGCCGTAGAACTCGAGGTAGGCACCGACGACTTTGGACTTGCGCAGGAACTCGGTCAGCGCCAGCACGATGTCGGTCGCGGTGATGCCCGGCTGCGGCTTGCCCGACAGCTCGACGCCGATGATGTCCGGCAGGCGCATCCACGACGCGCGGCCCAGCATCACGTTTTCGGCTTCGAGGCCGCCGACACCGATCGCAATCACCCCCAGCGCATCGACGTGCGGGGTGTGGCTGTCGGTACCGACGCAAGTATCCGGATAGGCGACGCCGTTATCGGCATGGATCACCGGCGACATGCGCTCGAGGTTGATCTGATGCATGATGCCATTGCCCGGCGGGATCACGTCGACGTTCTTGAACGCGTGCTTGGTCCAGTCGATGAAATGGAAGCGATCTTCGTTACGGCGATCTTCGATGGCGCGGTTCTTCTCGAACGCTTGCGGGTCATAGCCGCCGCATTCGACGGCCAGCGAGTGGTCGACGATCAGCTGCACCGGCACCACCGGGTTCACCTTGGCCGGGTCGCCGCCCTGGTCGGCGATGGCGTCGCGCAGGCCGGCGAGGTCGACCAGCGCGGTCTGGCCGAGGATGTCATGGCAGACCACGCGCGCCGGGAACCACGGGAAGTCCAGTTCGCGCTTGCGCTCGATCAGCTGCTTCAGCGAAGCGGTTAGCGTCGCCGGGTCGCAGCGACGTACGAGGTTCTCGGCGAGCACGCGCGAGGTGTACGGCAGCTTGTCATAGGCGCCGGGCTGGATCGCTTCGACGGCTTCGCGCGCGTCGAAATAATCGAGTTTCGTACCGGGCAGGGATTTGCGGTGGGCAGTGTTCATGGTCTGCGATGCATCTTGGGGTAATCAATGGGAGATAGCACTGCCACCCCCCTGCTTTGCTTTAAATCTTCCAACAGCTCGTTGTTCGCTCGAGAAGCGTAGCGAGCGGCCCGAGTCCGTTCCGAGAAGGTTCGCCAAGGGTTTAGCGGTGCATGCACCGCGCTTGGCGAACGGCACTGGCATATTTGCCGGTGCGCGCCCTGCAAGGGCAGTCGTACGTGATGTACGACGAGCATCACAGGGACGGAATCGGGTTGCGCAGTAGCTTATCGGGCGGACAATTCACTTACGCTTCGAGATCGGCACAAACTTCAGGTTCTCCGGACCGACGTAGTTCGCGCTCGGGCGGATGATCTTGTTGTCGATGCGCTGCTCGATGATGTGAGCAGCCCAGCCCGAGGTACGCGAGATCACGAACAGCGGGGTGAACATCGCAGTCGGCACGCCCATCATGTGGTACGAGACCGCCGAGAACCAGTCGAGGTTCGGGAACATCTTCTTCACTTCCCACATCACGGACTCGAGACGCTCGGCGATGTCGAACATCTTGGTCGAGCCGGCATCCTTCGACAGGTTGCGCGCGACTTCCTTGATGACCTTGTTACGCGGATCGGAGATCGTGTAGACCGGGTGACCGAAGCCGATGATGACTTCCTTGTTCTCGACGCGACGACGGATGTCGGCTTCTGCCTCGTCCGGGTTGTCGTAGCGCTTCTGGATTTCGAACGCCACTTCGTTCGCGCCGCCATGCTTGGGGCCGCGCAGCGCGCCGATCGCGCCGGTGATGGCCGAGTGCATGTCCGAACCCGTGCCGGCGATCACGCGGCCGGTGAAGGTGGAGGCGTTGAATTCGTGCTCTGCATACAGGATCAGCGAGGTGTGCATCGCCTTTTCCCACAGCGCCGACGGCTTCTTGCCATGCAGCAGATGCAGGAAGTGGCCGCCGATCGAGTCGTCATCAGTCTCGACTTCGATGCGGGTGCCGTTGTGGCTGTAGTGGTACCAGTACAGCAGCATCGAGCCCAGCGATGCCATCAGGCGGTCGGCGATGTCACGCGCGCCCGGGGTATTGTGGTCATCCTTTTCCGGCAGCACGCAGCCCAGTGCGGACACGCCCGAACGCATCACGTCCATCGGGTGCGACGACGCCGGCAGCCACTCGAGCACGGCCTTCACGTTCGCGGGCAGGCCGCGCAGCGCCTTCAGCTTCTGCTTGTACGCCTTCAGTTCGGCAGCGGTCGGCAGCTTGCCGTGCACCAGCAGGTGCGCGATCTCTTCGAATTCGCAGGCGTCGGCGACGTCCAGGATGTCATAGCCGCGGTAGTGCAGGTCATTGCCGGTCTTGCCGACGGTGCACAGGGCGGTGTTGCCCGCGGTGACGCCAGACAGGGCGACGGATTTCTTCGGCTTGAAGCCGCTTGCTTGTTGTTCGCTCATGGGGTTTCTCCTTTTAGGCTCTATTTGGATTTCTGCTGCGCAAACAGCGCATCCAGCTTCTGCTCGAAGTCGTGATAGCCGATGCGGTCATACAGCTCCATGCGGGTCTGCATGATGTCGACCACGTTCTTCTGCGTGCCGTCTCGGCGCACGGCCTGATAGACAGTCTCGGCAGCCTTGTTCATCGCGCGGAAGGCCGACAGCGGGTACAGCACGAGGCCGACGTCGGCGTCGCGAAGTTCGTCGACCGTGTACAGCGGGGTCGCGCCGAATTCGGTGATGTTGGCCAGGATCGGCACCTTCACCGCTGCGGCGAATTGCTTGTACATCTCGAGCTGGGTGATCGCTTCCGGGAAGATCATGTCGGCACCGGCTTCGACGCAGGCCACGGCGCGGTCGATCGCCGCTTCCAGGCCTTCGACGGCCAGCGCGTCGGTACGGGCCATGATCACGAAGTTTTCATCGGTACGTGCATCGACGGCCGCCTTCACGCGGTCGACCATCTCCTGCTTGGAGACGATTTCCTTGTTCGGACGATGGCCGCAGCGCTTCGCGCCGACCTGGTCTTCGATATGGATCGCGGCAGCGCCGAACTTGATCATCGACTTCACGGTGCGCGCGACGTTGAAGGCCGACGAACCGAAGCCGGTGTCGACGTCGACCAGCAGCGGCAGGTCGCAGACATCGGTGATGCGGCGCACATCGGTAAGCACGTCATCGAGATTCGAGATGCCGAGGTCCGGCAGGCCCAGCGAGCCGGCCGCGACGCCGCCACCCGACAGGTAGATGGCACGGAAACCGGCGCGCTTGGCCAGCAGTGCGTGGTTGGCATTGATCGCGCCGATGACCTGCAGCGGCGACTCTTCCTTCATCGCCTGCCTGAAGCGGGCGCCCGGGGATGCGAGGCTCATGTGTGTTGTCCTGTTCTTGCGGTTTCAGGGAGGTAAACAGGGAAGCGATATTGCAATCGCTGTGCCAATCGATCACCGGACTCGGTTCGAAAATAGCAATAAAAAAAGCCCCTAGAAAACAATGGCTTGCCGGCACGCCCTCGGTCACTCCCGCCTCTAAGGGCTCGCATCGCGTTTCAAATTGTGTTTCAATGTTCACGTTACTTGAAACGTGAAACATTTGTGGCTGAGCGCGGCTGCTAAAACAACAGGCAATCGCTCGTTTGCCCTCAAGGCGTCACTCGTCCGCTACTCGTCCGCTATTCGTCTGCCACCCACCTGACCATGGTCCGCCCGCCCTTGCCTGCCCGCGATACTTCGTCCCGACCGGTGTTCTGGACGGTGTCGATCTCGCGCCTGTTCGACCTGTTCCGCGACATCTCGGTCGAGTACGCCGATCGCGCCACCATCGAGCCGATACAACTGGGCTTTGAAGAAGCGGTCGCCCATATTCGCGAGCGGCTGCAGACCGAGCGCTGCGACGCAGTGATCTCGGCCGGCTCGAATGGCGCGTACCTGAAGAGCCACTTGTCGCTGCCGGTGGTGATCGCGAAGGCGACCGGTTTCGACGTGATGCAGGCGCTTGCACGCGCACGCAAGATCGCGCCCGAGATCGGCCTGATCAACTACCAGGAACCCCTGCCCGAACTGGAAGAATTCCAGCAGACATTCGGCCTGCCCATCCTGCAGCGCACCTATGTGACCGTGGAAGATGCGCGCGCGCAGATCAGCGAGATGAAGGCCGCTGGCGTGAAGGCCATCGTCGGCGCCGGCCTGATCACGGACCTCGCCGAGGAAGCAGGATTGTCCGGTGTGTTCGTCTACTCGGCCGGCTCGATACGGCAGGCTTTCGAGGATGCGTTCGACATCGCACGCGCCACACGACAGGAGTCGCCTCGCGGCCGCCTGCACACCGTCTCCGTGGACCTGCGCGCCAAGCACGGGCTGAAGGCCCTGCGCGGCGACTCGGACGCGATGCAGGCCTTGCGGCAGACGGTGACGATGTATGCGAAGTCGCCCGCCACCGTACTGATCGAAGGCGAGACTGGCACCGGCAAGGAGTTGGTCGCGCATGCGATCCACCGCGAAAGCCAGCGCGGCAGCAATGACCGCCCCTTTGTCGCGGTGAACTGCGGCGCGATCGCGGAATCCCTGCTGGAGTCCGAATTGTTCGGCTACGAAGAAGGCGCATTCACGGGCTCGCGCCGTGGCGGCCATGCGGGCCTGTTTGAGGCCGCGCATCGCGGCACCCTGTTCCTCGACGAGATCGGCGAGATGCCGCTGGCCTTGCAGACGAGGCTGTTGCGCGTGCTGGAAGAAAAGGAAGTGGTGCGCGTCGGCGGCACGCGTCCGATCCCGATCGATGTGCGCATCATCAGCGCCACGCACTGCAGGCTGGACGAACGCGTCGCCGACGGTCGCTTCCGTGCCGACCTGTTCTATCGGCTCGGCGTATTGCGGCTGTCGATACCGGCGCTGCGCGAACGGCGCGAAGACATCGTGCCGCTGGCCGAGTGGTTCCTGAAACAATCGCTGGCGGAACTGGGCGTGCGGCCGAATGCCAACCTGCATGCCGAGCTGCAGGCCTGTGCCCTCATCCTGCAGGAGTGGCGCTGGCCCGGCAATGTGCGCGAACTGCGCAACCTGATGCAACGCGTCGCACTGTTCCTCGCCGTCGAGCCCTTGCAGGCGCTGACGCCGGCCTTCCTCGCGCAACTGGCGCCAGAGCTGGACAGCATGCTGATCACGCAAAACCTTCCCTTATTGGCGATAAGAGCCTCACGCCCGGAGTTGCCGATGAAAGTAGCAATCGGTAGCAAGCCGACAGCAGCCATGGCTGCGACCAGCGACGCAGCGTTGAAGGCAGCTTTGGTAAGGTTCAACGGCAATCGTGCTGAAGCGGCAGCCCATCTGGGCATCAGCCGGACCACGCTGTGGCGCCGGCTCAAAGACTTGCGCTGAAAGACTCAAGCACAGGGACTTGAATTCGAAAGCCTGAGCTGCGAGGCCCGATGGAATGGCAGCCCCGGTTCAAGGCCGCCATAGCCTCAATCGTCCTTGCCGCCTTCGATGCCCAGTTCCTGGATCTTGCGCGTGATAGTGTTACGGCCGATACCGAGGCGAATCGCAGCATCGTTCTTGCGGCCATGCGTGTGCTTGAGCGCCGTCTTGATCAGCGCCGACTCGAACAGGCGACCGAGCGCATCCATCACTTCCGGTTGGCCTGCTGACAGCATCTGCGCCGCTTCCGCTTCCAGCAGGCTGACCCAGTTGCTGCGCTCTTGCGGCGCGCCGACCATCACCGGTGCCGTAGCCTCGCGTGCGACTGGCATCGCATCGCCGTTGTAGCCGAAGGACGATGGCGCAGCAGCGGGTATCGGCGATGCGGTCGGCAGCGCGTTCACTGGTATGGCGCCACCTGCCATCGAGCCAGCATACGTAGCCGCACCCGGTATCGCGGCCCCAGAGCCTTCGATCAGCTCCGGCGGCAAGTCCTTGATTTCCACCGTCTGGCCAGGGGCCATCACGGTGATCCAGTTACACAGGTTCTCGAGCTGACGCACGTTACCCGGCAGGTCGAGCGAACTCAGGAAATGCATGGCCTGATCAGACAGGCGCTTGGCTTCGACACCAAGCTGGCGCGCGCTCTGCGCGAGGAAATGACGGGCCAGCACCGGTATGTCTTCGCGACGCTCGCGCAGCGATGGCAGGCGCAAGCGAATCACGTTGAGACGGTGGTACAAGTCTTCACGGAACAGCCCGTCGCGTACGCGCTGCTCGAGGTTCTGGTGGGTCGCTGCGATCACGCGCACATTCGCCTTCAGCGACTGGTGGCCGCCGACGCGATAGAAATGACCATCCGACAGCACACGCAGCAGGCGCGTCTGCAGATCGAAAGGCATGTCGCCGATCTCATCGAGGAAGAGCGTGCCGCCTTCGGCCTGTTCGAAGCGACCGCGGCGCATCGCCTGTGCGCCGGTAAACGCGCCACGCTCGTGACCGAACAGTTCGGATTCGAGCAAGTCCTTCGGAATCGCGGCGGTGTTGAGCGCAATGAAGGGCTGCGATGCGCGTGGGCTGTGCTTGTGCAGCGCGCGTGCGACCAGCTCCTTGCCGGAACCGGACTCACCGGTAATCAGCACCGTCACGTTCGACTGTGACAGGCGGCCGATCGCGCGGAACACATCCTGCATCGCGGCGGCCGAGCCGAGGATCTCGGGATTCTCGGACGCGGCCGTTTCGCCACCGGATTCGCGCAAGCTCTCGTCGAGCGCGCGGCGGATCAGCTCGACGGCCTTGTCGAGGTCGAAGGGCTTGGCGAGGTATTCGAAAGCGCCGCCCTGGAAGGCGGCGACGGTGGAATCGAGATCGGAGAACGCGGTCATCACGATGACCGGCAGCCCCGGGTAACGCGCCTTGACGATCTGCAGCAGCTCAAGGCCGGACTCGCCCGGCATGCGGATGTCCGAGACCAGCACCTGCGGGGTGCCGGACTGCAGCGCATCGACGGCATCCCTGACATTGGCGAAGCTGCGGGTCGCCAGGTTTTCTCGGGCCAGTGCCTTTTCGAGGACCCAGCGTATCGATTCGTCGTCGTCGACTATCCAGATTGGTTTCATGTGCATTCTTGTGGGGCGATGCTGCACCCTAATTTTGCACCATTTCAGTGCAAATTAATGCACTGACTTACGGCAACGCGATCAGGATGCGGAAGTCTGTCAGTCCGGGCCGGCTTTCGCATTCGATAACGCCTGAATGCTGCTGTATGAAGGTCTGGGCCAGTGTCAGCCCCAGTCCACTGCCTCCTTCCCTGCCGGAGACGAGCGGATAAAAGATCCTGTCCTTCAGTTCAGCCGGTATGCCCGGACCGTTATCAACGATATGCAAGTCTAGTGCCAGCCGATAACGGACTTTGGCGATCGTGATCGATCGTGCGATCCGGCTGCGGAGAATCAGTTCGGCATCGCCCTTCGCGATGCGCGGTGCGAGCGCCTGGGCCGCGTTGTGTGCGATGTTGAGCACGGCCTGGATCAGTTGCTCCTTGTCGCCCCTGAATTCGGGCAGCGACAAATCGTAGTCGCGCACGATGCGCAAGCCCTGCGGGAATTCGGCAAGGATCAGGCTGCGTACCCGCTCGAACACTTCATGGATGTTCACGTCGCCCACGATCTGCGGACGGCGATGCGGCGCGAGCAGGCGATCGACCAGGGTCTGCAGGCGATCGGACTCCTTGATGATCACCTGCGTGTATTCGCGCAAATCCTTCAATCCCTGCCCGGGCAACTCCAGCTCCAGCAGTTGCGCAGCCCCGCGTATGCCACCCAGTGGATTCTTGATCTCATGCGCGAGGTTGCGGATCAATTCCTTGTTGGCCTGCGTCTGGTCGAGGATGCGCTCCTCGCGGTCGAGCTTCACTTGCTGTACGTTCTCGCGCAACTCGATCAGCACCGGATTGTCCGGATCGTCGATGACAGTGGCCACCATGTTCAGGTGCAGCGCGTTGCGACCGATACGCTCGAGGACGAGGTCTTCGCGCTTCTCGTCGAATTTGCGCTGCATCGCCTGATCGAAAATCAGCGCCAGCTTGTCGCCGTTGACGAACAGGTCCGCCAGCCGCTGGCGGTGCAAAACCTTGAATGAATTCTCAAGCAGGGTTTCGGCCGCGGCATTCGCGTAAGCGATATGTCCCTGGGTGTCGAGGATCAGGACGGCCGATGCAAGCAGGTCGAGGCCGCCCAGCGAGGTGGACAGGATATTGGGCATGGATGTCGAGAGCGATCCGGCAGGCCGGATCGGGGAATCGGGATAATTCTCGGTCGCTGTAGGTGGCTCGGGTTGGCTCAGGATGGTTCGGGTTTGTTCTGGCTGCCAGCCCCGAGCTTGCAAGAACCGCGCCTTGCAGGAGTTTACCGTTCCCGGCCGACCACGGCTAAGCGCCTTGTGACGCCGCAGCGCCTTATTTTAATTGCCCGATCTCGCGACGCAGTGCTTCGAGATTTTTTTCGCTGCGCGCGATCTCGTCGCGCATCAGGCTGACGCGCTCCTGGTACTTCGCATAATTGCGTTCGCTGCCGAGGCGTTCGGGTTCGCCGTTCTGGTATTCCTTGCGCAGCTCGGCCAGTTTGCTTTCCTCGGCCCGCACCTCATCCATCAGGATCTGCATGCGGTCCTGGTCGCGGCGCTTCTGTACCTGGCTGTCGATGCGCGGGAAGGCGGTATCGGCCTTGGCCTGCAGCGTCGGCCCCGGTATCTGGGACAGCGGTTCGAGGGCAAGCCGGCGGCATCCGCGCGTGTCGCCTGTGTTGCGGTATTCGCGCACGCCATTGGGCTGCGTGCACAGGTAAACGCCCTGCGCCTGCGCCGATGCGGGCATCATGCCGGGCAGCAGCAGCGCGGCCAAGCCAGCGTACCGAAATCCGCAGCGGGCGCACCAGCGAACGGATTCGCGGATGGATTTCAGGTTGGCTTCACGGATGCCATCCCGGACTGCATAGCGAAGAATTGGCGAGAAAAAAGTCATGCTCATCGTCCCTGGTTTGCGGCGGCCTTCCCTGCCCGGTTCGCCCCCTATCAGGAGAGTGGCATCCGGCCCGAGCTTGCTCCTTGTATACCAGAACTCTGTTTGACCAATTTATCAATAAAACAACGCCACCCATGAAAAAAGAGGCAGCCGAAGCTGCCTCTTTTGTCTTGCCGATGTACCTGTAATTCCGGAGGGAAATTACAGCGAGTAGTACATGTCGAACTCGATCGGGTGCGTGGTCATGCGGAAGCGGGTGACTTCCTGCATCTTCAGCTCGATATAGGCGTCGATCATGGTGTCGGTGAAGACGCCGCCGCGGGTCAGGAACTCGCGATCCTTGTCCAGCGCCTCGAGCGCCTGGTCGAGCGACGAGCACACGGTCGGGATCTTTGCGTCTTCTTCCGGCGGCAGGTGGTACAGGTCCTTCGATGCTGCCTCGCCCGGGTGGATCTTGTTCTGCACGCCGTCCAGGCCTGCCATCAGCAGGGCTGCGAAGCACAGGTACGGGTTCGCCGACGGATCCGGGAAGCGGGTCTCGATACGACGGCCTTTCGGGTTCGCGACGTGCGGAATACGGATCGAAGCCGAACGGTTACGCGCCGAGTAAGCCAGCTTGACCGGTGCTTCGAAGCCCGGAACCAGACGCTTGTACGAGTTGGTGCCCGGGTTGGTGATCGCATTCAGCGCCTTGGCGTGCTTGATGATGCCGCCGATGTAGTACAGCGCGAACTCGGACAGGCCAGCATAGCCGTCGCCTGCGAACAGGTTCTTGCCATCTTTCCAGACCGACTGGTGCACGTGCATGCCCGAACCGTTGTCGCCAACGATAGGCTTCGGCATGAAGGTCGCGGTCTTGCCATAGCTGTGGGCGACGTTCCAGATGACGTACTTCTGAACCTGGGTCCAGTCAGCGCGCTCGGTCAGGGTCGAGAATCGGGTGCCCAGCTCCATCTGGCCAGCGCCAGCCACTTCGTGGTGGTGCACTTCAACCGGGATGCCCAGCGATTCGATGACCAGCGACATTTCCGAACGCATGTCCTGGAAGCTGTCGACCGGCGGGACCGGGAAGTAACCGCCCTTGACCGACGGACGATGGCCCGAGTTGCCGCCTTCGATCTTCTCGCCGGTGCTCCACGATGCTTCTTCCGAATCGATCTTCACGAAGCAGCCCGACATGTCGACGTTCCAGCGCACGCTGTCGAAGACGAAGAATTCCGGTTCCGGACCGAAGTAGGCGGTGTCGCCCAGGCCCGAGGCCTTCAGGTAGGCTTCAGCGCGCTTGGCGATCGAACGTGGATCGCGGTCGTAGCCCTTGCCGTCGCTCGGCTCGATGACGTCGCACTGCAAGAACAGGGTCGTCTCTTCCATGAACGGGTCGATGTTGGCGGTGCTCGGATCCGGCATCAGCAGCATGTCGGACGCTTCGATGCCCTTCCAGCCGGCGATCGACGAACCGTCGAAAGCGTGGCCCGAC
>JACCDX010976950.1_pt1 | contig 17719 bp, 13 predicted proteins | sample 7449681 | NCBI WGS metagenome assembly JACCDX01 (sample SAMN15323450, study PRJNA562643) | freshwater metagenome | isolation source: river surface water | place: USA:Blue River Watershed | collected 2017-08-18
ACTCAGATACATGTTGAAGTCACCGAACAACGTGACGCGGTCGTTCACGTCGAACTCCGAACCGAGGAACACATTCGTGCGCTCGGTTTGCGGCTGGATGACGCGGTAGGTGTTGTTGTTCCAGTAATACTCCCGCGTGGCGCCGGCGCGGCTCGGCGTGGCGGTGAGAAACTGCACGCCACCACTGCCGTTCGGCGCGAGGAAGAAGTTGCCGTTGGCGTTGACCTGGTTCGTCGGCAGACCGGCGGTGCGGCCCGGAGTGAAGACGCCCGTGCCGGACGTCGTGCCCAGGGTGAAGCTGCCATATTCGCTCGTGACCGAGCGGAGATTGAACGTCGTGTCGGTCGGCACGTTCCACGGCGCCGGGGCGCGCGTGCTGTTGTCGGCATCGGCCGCAAACGGCCGGTCGCGCACATACATCGCCTCGCGGCTGAAGAAGTCCGCGACGAGCATCGCACGGCCCTTGCCGCCCGCAAACTTCAGGCCGTGGGTGAGCGTCGCGCGGCGCTCCTGGCCATCGCTGTAGCGGGTCTGCCCGTAACGCAGCATCAGCTCCGTGCCGGTGAAATTACGCCGCATCACATAATTCACGACGCCCGCGATCGCGTCCGTGCCGTAAACCGACGAGGCACCGTCGCGCAGCACGTCGACGCGCTCGAGCCCGCGGTTGGGCATCTGGTTCACGTTCACCGGCAGGGCCGGCGTGGCGTTTTCGTTCTGGCTGATCGGATGCGGCGGCAGCCGGCGGCCGTTCAGCAGCAGCAGCGTGTCGCCCGAGTTTGTGCCGCGCAGCGAGACGCTCGCGTTGTCGCCGCGCGCCGTCGCGCCGAGCGTCGCGGTCTCGTTGCCGGGCAGACCCGTCACCTGCGGCAGCGCCGTGAGCAATTCGGACGGCTGCGAGGCATCACGGATGTCGATTTCGCTCTGGGAGAAAACGGTCACGGGCAGCGCCGTCTCGACCTCCATCCGCCGGATGTTGGAACCCGTGACCGTGAAGGCCTCGAGCTTGAGGGGCGCTTCACCCGCCGCGGCGGTGGGGGACGGGGCCGGCGCGGTCTGCGCCGGCAGGAGTTGGACGGACGCCAAGGCGCACGCCAGCAGGGTCAGGGAGTTATTCATAGTCACAGGTCGAAGCGGGTAAACGGGTGAACGAAGCACGAAAACGCATTCGCGCAACGCGTTACTTCTCCGGCTCCACGTGCACGGTCACATCGGTGATGCGGTGGGCCCGCGAGGCCATCAGCGCATCTTTCACCGCGTGCGCGATATCGTGCCCCTCCCGCACCGTGAGTTCGCCGTTCACCCGCACCTGGATGTCGACCAGATGGCTCAGGCCGCTCTTCCGCATGCGCACCTTGTCGAGCGCCCGCACACCGGGGACCTCCAACGCGAGCGCGCGCACTTCGTTCTCAAAATCCCGCGGCACCGCCGTGTCCATCACATCGCCCAGCGCCCGGCTCAGCATCGTCACGCCATTGAGCCCGATCACGATGCAGGCGAGCAGCGCCGCCCAGTCGTCCGCCGACTCCCAGCCCGGGCCGCCGAGCAGCGCGATCGCGATTCCGACAAACGCCGCGGCCGACGTCACCGCGTCGCTCCAATGGTGCATCGCCTCCACCCGGAGCGCCGTCGATCCCGCCGCGGTGCCCACATCCTGCATCCGCCGCGAGAACCACGTCTTCACCAGCACCACGCCCGCGAGCAGCGGCAACGTCCACCACTTCGGCGCGAGGTGCGGCGTCACGATCTCCCGCACCGCATGGATCGCCACCCAGATCATCATGCCGAAGATGAAGACCGCCACCGCCAGCGCCGCCAGCGGCTCCGCCTTGCCGTGGCCGTAGGGATGGTCCGCGTCCGGCGGCCGCGCCGCCACGCGGAAGCCCGCCCAGACCAGCACCGAGGAGAAAATGTCGAGGGTCGATTCCGCTCCGTCGGCGATCAGCGCATACGTGTTGCCGAAGATCCCGCCGGCGAATTTCGCGACCGCCAGCACCGCGTTGAGCGCGATGCCGCGCAGCACGAGACGCGCGCCCATCTCGGCGTCGCGTTGCGCGGCCGCGTGCGGCGCGGGAAGGGCGGAGGACATGCCGCCACCTTGGCGTTCGCGCGCCGCGATTCCAACCCGCGAATCGCCGCCGCGCGCCCCACCGCTTTCGTTGACCGTCCGCGGTCCGCCCTCCACCTTCCGCCGCCATGGCAGCGCAAATCAGCACGACGCCCCACGATCCGGTAAAGCAGTTCTCCGTGTTCGCCGAGAACCGGGTCGGCCGCCTCCACGACCTCATCGCCGTGTTCAAGGCGCACGATGTGCACGTGATGGCCCTTACCGTGCTCGATACCACCGACAGCGCGATCGTGCGCTTCGTGGTCGACGACCCCGACCGCGCCCGCGAGCTGCTCGTGAACAACGATTTTCCCTACGCGGAGTGCGACGTGCTCGCGATCGAGATCACCGACGAATCCCAGGTCGAGGGCGTGCTCGCCGCACTGCTCGAAGCGGAGATCAACCTCCATTACATCTACAGCTTCATCAAACGCCCCGACGGCCGCGCCGCGCTCGCGGTCAGCGCGGAGGATTCCGATGTCGGGGCGCAGGCCCTCGGCACCCGCGGCTTCCGCGTGCTCACGCAGCGCGACATCGCGCGGTAACGCAGGGAGGAAAACCGGCGCCGGACAGCAAAGACGCCATCCTCACGACCGCGCGGCCGCCCCGCCCGCCGGTCTCTTCGTTTCCGGCAATTCCCCTGTCTTCTCTTCCGCCGCTCAGCCCTGGACCTCGCCCATCTTCTCGCCCTCGAGTTCGTAGAGTCCGGTCATGTAGCCGTTCTCGAACATCGCGCCGACCTTGAGTTTTCCATAGAACGCCACCGGCACATCCATCATCGGCTGCACCCCGTTCTTCATCTTCACCACGACCCACTCGTTCATGTTCGGCACCGTGCCGAAGCAGCACGCCATCGTGTTCCGCATCAGGAGAAATTCCGTCACGAGCCCCTTCTCCATCTTCACCGGCACCATGTAGCCGGTCACCACGGCCTTCTTGCCATTCCAGCTCTTCACGATCTCCGGGATCTGCTCTTCGCCCGTCGGGGGCGTCGCCTTCGGATCGGCGGCCGGATCGAACGGCGGCGGCGTGAACGTGTAGGCGGCGAGTTGGTCGAAACCGAGCTTCAGATAACCGTTGTCCAGCGACGGCGCCGTGATCGTCGCATTCGCCACCGGCTTCGCCGCGTCGGGCTTCGGCGCCGACTCCGCCCGCAATCCCGGCGCAACCAACACCAGGGAACTCAGGACGGCAGCGAGAAGACGGGGCGCGTTTTTCATGGCGCCCGGACGCTACTCAACGCCCTCCGCTCGTCAAAAACGATTTCACCCGTCGTCGCGAACCGGCACGACCGTGCGCGTCAGGACACCGGCGCCAGCGTCTCCGCGACAGGCGTCCGGTAGGCCTTCATCGCCGGCACCACGCCGCCCAGCGCACACAGTCCGACCATCGCGAGCGGGCAGATCCAGAGCACCGGATGGCCCGCCCCGATGTCGAGCACCACGCCGGTCTGCGACCGGATCAGCTGCGCCACGCCGGCAAACAACGCGAAATACACCGCAAAGCCCGCCGCCGCGCCCAGCGCGCCGATGCACGCGGCCTCCGCGAACACCGCACCGAAGATCGTCCGCCGTTTCGCGCCGAGCGCCCGCAGGATCGCGAGGTCGCGCTGCCGCGCACTCATCGAATTGTAGATGCTCGCCAGCACCGACCCCGCCGCGACCAGCGCCACGAGATACGCCACCAGCGCCAGCACCTGGTCGAACCAGCTGATCTTGCTGAACAGCTCCGCGATGATCGCACCCACCGGATAGGCAAACGTCAGCAGGTTGCCCTGCTTGTTATACATCATGTCCATCTGCAGCCCCGCCATCGGCGTGCGCAGCTGCAGCAGCACCGCGCTCACATCCGTCGCCGCCTTCGGATCGTGCCCGCTCATCGTCTGCAGGCCGCGCAGCGGAATCCACACCACGCGGTCCACCGGCGTATTCGTCGGCTCGAGGATGCCGACCACCTTGAAGACATCCGCGTGCTCCGTCTTCGGATCGAACGCCAGACCGTGAAACGGCTTGAACGTATCGCCCACCTTCAGCCCGAGCCGCTGCGCGGCGAAGTTGCCGACCACCGCCTCCTTGGCATCCGGAGAAAAAAGCTTACCGCCCGCGATCACCGCGAACTTTTTGCCCGTCGCATACTCCACGTTGGTGAACAGCTCCGGCACCGTGCCCACGAGCCGGAAGCCGCGCAGGTTGTCGCCCACGGCGATCGGGATCGCCGTCTTCACCATCGGATGCCGCCGCACCATCTCGAACTGCTGCGCCGGCACATTTCCCGGCGACGCTTCGAGGTGGAAGATCGCGTTGAGCACCAGCTGCAGCTTCGAACCGCGCGCGCCGAGCACCGCATCGAAGCCCGTCGTCGTCTGCGTGAAAGCCGCCTGCGACTGCGTCTTCACCATCCACACGCACATCAGCAGCCCGCACGCGAGCGCGATGCCGCCGACCGTGATGACGGTCGAGAGCGCATGCTGCCGCAGCGACCGGTAAATGATCAGGGGCAGCGTCATCGCTTCGCCTCCTTCGCCGCCCGGTTGATCTCCGCAAAATCCTTCCGCGCGTCGAACTGCCCGAGCACTTCCTCGTCGTGACTCACCAGCAGCAGCGCCGCCTGCTGCTCGCGGCAGACTTCGCGGATCAGCGCCAGCGCCTCGCGCGCGTGCTTGCGGTCCAGATTCCCGGTCGGCTCGTCCGCCAACACGAGCTTCGGGTGGTTCACCAGCGCACGGGCCACCGCCACGCGCTGCTGCTGGCCGGTCGAGAGCTGCCGCGGATAGTGGTTCAGCCGATGCCCGAGCCCCACGCGCTCCAGCATCCCGCGCGCGTGCTTCCGGTCCGCCCCGCGCGGCCCGAAGCTCATGCCGAGCACCACGTTTTCCAGCACCGTGAAGCCCTGCAGCAGATTGAAGGTCTGAAAAATATACCCGAGCTTCTCCGCCCGCAGCCGGTCGCGACGCGACTCGCTCAACGCCGTCATCTCCGCGCCGTCGATCTTCACCGTCCCGCTGTCCGCCGCAAGGATACCGGCCACCAGGTGCAGGAAAGTCGTCTTGCCCGAGCCGCTCTCCCCGCGCAGCGCGAGCTGCTCACCGGCCGCAAGGGCGAAGCCCGCCACGTCCACGATGTCCACGCGTCCGCCTTCGGGTGATACGAAGGACTTCTTGAGGTCGGCGACGGAAAGCATCGTTCGGGGCAGGGGCGAGGTAGGCCGAAAGATGTGCGTCAGGAAAATTTTTTTGCAACCGCCGACGCATCGCCCCGCGGTCCCGCCTCCGCCCAGCCCGCCGGAAATCCGCTTCTCCTGCCGCCGCGAAAAGGCCGCCCGCGGGCCGACGCACGGCCTTTCCGGGTTTGCCACCTCCCGCCGCGCGGTCTTCGTTCGGCCCCAAAAACCACCATGGCTCGCACTCTCGTCAAACACGCGCTCAACGCCTCCGCGCCCACGGATTCCCTCCTCCTGCAGGGCTGGATCCGCACCCGCCGCGACGCGAAGACGTTCTCGTTCATCGAGGTCAACGACGGCTCCTGCCTCAAGGGCATCCAGGTCATCGCCGATTCGTCGCTCCCCAACTACGCCGCCGAAATCGCCCGCGCCCACACCGGCGCCTCGATCGAGGTCCGCGGCCGGCTCGTCCCGTCCAAGGGCCAGGGCCAGCAGTGGGAGGTCGTCGCCGGGTCGTTCCGCATCCTCGGCGAGGCCGACGGCACCTACCCGCTCCAGAAAAAGGGCCACACCCTCGAGTTCCTCCGCGAGATCGCCCACCTCCGCCCGCGCTCCAATCTCTTCGGCGCCGTCTTCCGCGTGCGCAGCCGCCTCGCCTACGCCGTCCACCAGTTTTTCCAGTCCAAGGATTTCCACTACGTCCACACGCCGATCATCACCGGCAGCGACGCCGAGGGCGCGGGCGACATGTTCCGCGTCACCACGCTCGATCTCGCCCACCCGCCGATGACCGAGTCCGGCGATGTCGACGTCGCCAAGGACTTCTTCGGCCGGAAGACCTTCCTCACCGTCTCGGGCCAGCTCGAGGGCGAGATCTTCGCGCACGCCCTCTCCAATATCTACACCTTCGGCCCGACCTTCCGCGCCGAGAACAGCAACACGTCGCGCCACGCCGCCGAGTTCTGGATGATCGAGCCCGAGGTCGCGTTCTGCGACCTGCAGGGCAACATGGATCTCGCCGAGGAGTTCGTGAAATACCTCATCCGCGACGCCCGCACCCACTGCGCCGCCGACCTCGAGTTCTTCGCCAAGTTCGTCGACAAGGACCTCCTCGCCCGCCTCGACTTCGTGCTCGAGCGCCCCTTCCAGCGCTGCAGCTACACCGAGGCCGTCGCGATCCTCGAACAATCCGGCCGCACCTGGGAACACCCGGTGTCGTGGGGCGCCAACCTCCAGGCCGAACACGAGCGCTTCCTCACCGAGGAGCACTTCAAGTGCCCCGTCACCGTCTACAACTACCCGCGCGCGATCAAAGCCTTCTACATGCGCAAAAACGACGGCGAGACGCCCGACCGCCAGACCGTCGCCGCGATGGACCTTCTCGTGCCCGGCATCGGCGAGATCATCCGCGGCAGCCAGCGCGAGGAACGCCTCGAGCTCCTCCGCGAGGGCATGGCGCTCCACCACCTCGACGAGAAAGCCTACTGGTGGTATCTCGACCTCCGCCGCTACGGCAGCGTGCCCCACGCCGGCTTCGGCCTCGGCTTCGAGCGCATGCTCATGTTCGTCACGGGCGTGGGCAACATCCGCGACGTCATCCCCTTCGCCCGCACCCCCGGCACCGCCGACTTCTGAGCACCCGCGCGCCACCCCCGACGCCGCGCCCCCCTCCGGGTTTGTCACGTATTGCGTGACAAACCCCACTCCGCGCCGCGCGGACCCGCCGGCGCATTTGCCTCCGCGCACGGGCGCCGCACACTCGCCCGCATGCCGCACCGCGTGCGCCCGCCCGCCCTCGTTTTCCTGCTGCTCGCCACCGCGTTACTCGCCTGCTGCGCCCGCCGCGACACCCCCGTCGCGCGCGGCGACCGCGAGGGCGTGCTGCACGTCGGCAACGGCGCCGAGATCCAGTCGCTCGACCCGCACCTCGCCGGCGGCAGCGTCGACCACAATGTCCTCAGCGCCCTCTTCGAGGGCCTCGTCACGCTCGACGAGGAGACGCTCCAGCCGCGCCCCGGCGCCGCCGAGCGCTGGGAGATTTCCGCCGACGGCCTCACCTACACCTTCCATCTCCGCCCCGGCGCGAAATGGTCCAACGGCGACCCGCTCACCGCCCGCGATTTTTTCTACAGCCTCCGCCGCGCGCTCACGCCGTCCTTGGGTTCCGAATACAAGGATGCCCTCTTCCCCATCGCCAACGCCGAGGACTTCGCCAAGGGCCGCCTCGCCAACTTCCGCGTCGTCGGCATCCGCCAGCGCGACGACCTCATCCTCGAGATCTCACTCGCCCGCCCCGCCCCGCACTTCCTCACCGTCCTCCGCGCCAACGCCTGCTTCCCCGTCCACGCCGCCTCCATCGAGCGCGACGGCGCCAAGTTCGACGACCGCACCGGCAAATGGACGCGCGCCGCGCCCTTCGTCTCCAACGGCCCGTTCCGCCTCCGCGAGTGGAAGGATCACCAGCACGTCATCGTCGAAAAAAATCCGCACTACTGGGACGCCGCCCAAGTCCGCCTCAACGCCATCCACTTCTACCCGCTCGAGTCCACGCAGACCCAGGAGCTCTCCTTCCGCGCCGGCCAACTCCACACCACGTGGGACGTCCCGCCCGCCAAGGTCGAAGCCTACCGCAAAGACTCCCCCGAGTTGATCCGCATCGAACCGTTCTTCGAGAGCTACTTCCTCCGCTTCAACACCCGCCACCCGGTCCTCTCCGACGTCCGCCTCCGCACCGCGCTCTCGCTCGCCATCGACCGCGAGGCCATCGCGCGCTCCGTGCTCCGCGGCGGCCAGACGCCCGCCTTCGCGCTCACCCCGCCCGGCCTCGGCGGCTACACGCCGCCCCCCGGACGCAACCGCGACCTCGCCACCGCGAAGAAACTCCTCGCCGAGGCCGGCTACCCCGACGGCCAGGGTTTCCCCGCGCTCGAGCTCACCACCATCTCCTCCGAGATCAACCAACGCATCGCCGAAGCCATCCAGCAGATGTGGCGCCGCGACCTCGGCCTCGAGATCCGGATCACGCAGAAGGAATTCAAGGTGCTCCTCGATGCCTTCGATACGCTCGACTACGCCATCGCGCGCGGCCGCTGGATCGCCGAGTTCCCCGACCCGCTCACCTACCTCAACATCTTCACCTCCGGCAACGGCGTGAACGGCACCGGCTTCGCCGATCCGCGCTACGACGCGCTGCTCGCCCGCGCCAACGCCGAGCGCACGCCCGCCGCGCGTCTCGCCGAGCTCCAGCGCGTCGAAGCCTACCTCCTCGCCCAGATGCCCATCGCCCCGATCTACTGGGGCTCCCGCACCACCCTCGTCGCCCCGTCCGTCCGCGGCTGGAAAAAATCCCCCCTCGGCTTCCGCAACTACAAGGACGTCTGGCTGGAGCGGTAAGTCGGTCGGAGTTGAAAGGTGAAAGTTGAAGGTTGAGAGACCGGGCCGACGCCGCTCCGCCCGTCACCTTCAACTCGCACGGCGCCCCGCGCCGCATTGCCGATAGCCAAGAGCCGAGAGTCCAGAGCCCCGACGAAAACACCCGCAATCGCCGGTTCCACCTCCTCGGCTCTGCTCTAGCCTCTCGTCTCCTCACCCACCCGCCTCCACCTCCCGCGCCCGCCCACCTCCCCGCCTCCGTCTCCGTCTTTCAACTTTCACCCTTCAACTTTCAACTCCGCGCGGCGCGCCGCCCCGCGTCGCCCCGCGCTACGGCCGCTCCGGCCACACCCCGTGGCAGCGATATTTCGCCCACAGCGGCGCCGTGCGCTCGTTCTTCCGAAAGGCGATCGCCGCGATTCCGACCACCACGCCGCCCGTGCGCTCGATCAGTTCCACCGCCGCCGCCGCCGTCGCGCCCGTCTCGATCCACTCGTCCGTGAGCAGCACCCGCGTGCCGCGCGGCCACGGCTCCGCGCGTAACTCGAACGCCTTTTCCTGCCCCGAATAATCGCGAAACGCCACGCGCTCGTTCCGCACCGGCAGCTTCCCGCCCTTGCGCACCGGCACGAAGCCCACGCCCAGCCGCAGCGCCAGCGCCGTGCCCACCACGAACCCCAGCGCATCCGTGCCCACCACGCGCTCGACCCGCTCCCCTTCCGGCGCCCCCACCCAGGGCGCGACCATATCCTCCACCAACGCCCGAAACGCCGCCGGCTCCGCAAAGATCGGCGTCACATCGCTCCGCTTGTAGTGCAGCTTGCTGCGGTCGATCAGCGCGAGGTAGTCCACGCCCCACGCTCGCGCGCCCGCGGCCCTCCCCGCCAGTTTCTTTTTGCGCCGCCCGCCGCTCTTTGCGGCCATCCTCCCCCGCCTCCGCACCATGCCGCGCCGCACCGTCATCATCGATCAGGACACCCTCGGCCCCGCCGGCACCAACCTCCAGTCGATCGCCCTCCTGCTCAACGCCCCCGATGTCGACGTCCTCGGGATCTGCGTGCCCACCGGCGATCACTGGCGCGATCAACAGGTCCGCCACGCGCTGCGTTTCCTCGAGCTCGTCGGCCGCACCGAAATCCCCGTCGTCCCCGGCGCCGAACACCCGCTCGTCAACACGCCCGCCGCCACCACCGCGTGGGAAGCCCGCCACGGCAAACTCATCTACAAGGGCGCCTGGGACCTCGAGCGCGCCGGCCGCTGGGCCGATCCGCGCGAGATCCGCGACCTCCCCGAGGGCAACCCCGTCACCGCGCCCGCCGCCGGCGAATCCGCCGCCGCCTTCATCGTCCGCCACGCCCGCGCGCGCCCCGGCGAGATCTCCCTCTGGTGCGCCGCGCCGTTTACCGACCTCGCGCTCGCCCTCCACCTCGAGCCCCGGCTCCCGGCACTCATCCGCGAGGTTCATTTCATGGGCGGATCGTTCGCGCCGCAGACCGACGCCCGCGAATTCACCCGCACGCCACGCCGCGAGTTCAACCTCCGCTTCGACCCCGAAGCCGCCCACGCCGTCCTTCGCGCCCCGTGGCGCCAGCTCACCTGCTCGCCGATCGATATCTCGCAAAACGTCCGCGCCACGCCCGCGCTCTTCGCCCGCATCGCCGCCGCCGGCACGCCCCTCGCCCGCTACCTCGACCGCTTCGGCCCCCGCGGTCGCCCACTCTGGGACGAAGTCGCCGCCGCCACCTGGATCGACCCCACGCTCGTCACCCACGCGGTCACCCGCCACCTCGACGTCGACCTCGATCCCGGCCCCCACTACGGCGACACCCTCGACTGGCCCGCCGAGTCCCCGTCCTCCGGCGCCACCACCCCCGCCCGCGTCGAACTCCACCTCGACGCCCCCCGCTTCGAATCCCTCTTCGTCTCCCTTTGCTCCCGGTAGGACCCGGTGCCTCCACGCAGCCCCTCTCTCCGTCCCTCCTTCTCTCCGTCTCTCCCGTCTTCCGCGTCTACCCCGTCTTTCCCCCCGCTCGCCGTCGCCGCGCTTGAAAGCCGCGCCTACCCTCGCTCTGTTGGTCACGATGCGCGTTTCACTCGCCTTCGTTTTCCGACTCAGCCTGCTCACCCTTGCGATGTCGTCCGCGCCTGCCCAAACCGCTCCGTCAGCTGCTGCCGTCTCCCCGCTCCTCGACGCCGACCTGCTCATCACCCGCGCACGCGTGCTCACGATGAACGCCACGCGCGAGATCATCCCCGATGGCGTCATCGCCATCCGCGGCGAACGTATCCTCGCCGTCGGGCCCGCCAGCCTCGCCGCCCGCTACCGCGCCACCCGCACCATCGACGCCCGCGGCGCCCTCGCGCTCCCCGGCATGGTCAACGCCCACACGCACGCCTCGATGACCCTCTTCCGCGGGCTCGGCGACGACGTCCCCGACCGCCTCCGCCGCTACATTTTCCCGCTCGAGAAATCCTTCGTCGACCGCGACGTCGTCCGCTGGGGCGGCCTGCTCGGCATCCTCGAGATGATCGAGGGCGGCGTCACCACCTTCGCCAACATGTATTACTTCGAGGACGAAGTGGCGAAGGCCTGCCGCGAAGCCGGCATCCGCGCCGTCCTCGGCCAGACCATCATCAACTTCCCCGCCCCCGACGCCCCCGAGCCCTACGGCGGCCTCGCCCTCGCGAAGAAGTTCATCGCCGAATTCCGTGGCGATCCGCTCATCACGCCCGCCTTCTCCCCGCACGCGCCCTACACCGTCGACGCCGCCCGCCTCCGCGAAATCGCCCGCGCCTCCGCCGAGCTCGACGCCCCCGTCCTCATCCACCTCGCCGAGATGACCGAGGAGATGACCACGCTGCGCAGGGAGCACAACATGACGCCGGTCGAATACCTCGACTCGCTCGGCCTCCTCAACCGCCGCCTCGTCGCCGCCCACTGCATTTTCGTCAACGATACCGACATTGCCCTCCTCAAGGCCCGCGACGCCGGCGTCGCCCACGCCATCGTCGCCAACATCAAGTCCGCCAAGGGCGTCGCCCCCGCGCTGAAGATGTTCAACGACGGCCTCCGCATCGGCCTCGCCACCGATGGCCCGATGAGCGGCAACACCCTCGATATCATCGGCCAGCTCGGCTACGTCGCCAAGGTCCACAAACTCGACCGCAAGGACCGCAACGTCATGCCCGCCGCCCACGTCGTCGAGATGGCCACGCTCGGCGGCGCCCGCGCCCTGCATATGGAAGACCGCATCGGCTCCCTCGAGCCCGGCAAACTCGCCGACCTCATCCTCGTCGACGTCGACTCCACCGCGATGATCCCGCTCTACGACCCGTATTCCGCCCTCGTCTACGCCGCCAGCCCGCGCGATGTCCGCACCAGCATCATCCACGGCCGCGTCGTGATGGAAGACCGCGTCGTCAAAACTCTCGACGTCCCGCTCATCAAGGCCCGCGTCCGCGAGCTCGCCACCCGCATCGAAGCCGGCATCGCCAGCGGCAAATTCGCGCCCTGAGCCCGCGCAACGCGCGCCGCCCCTTCCCGCGCCCGCGGTCCGCGCTCTCAACTCTCAACTCTCAACTCCACACTCTCAACTCTCTCGTCCGACACCCAACCAACACCCACTATGAAACTCATCACCACCCTGGCCGCTGCGGCGACGCTGACCGCGTCGCTCGCCGCCCAACCCGCCGCGCCTGCCGCCGGCGGCGCGCCGACCAAGCTGGAGGCGTTCACCGTCACCGGCACCAACCTCCGCGCCGGTGAATCCGCCGGCGCCGCCAATCTCCGCGTCCTCACCTCCGCGGAAATCGAGACCTCCGGCCAGACCAACCTGACCAACCTCCTCCGCCGCGTGCCCGAAATCGGCGCCGGCGGCTTCGCCGAGAACCGCGTCAACACCTCCTCGCCCGGCTCCGCCGCCATCTCGCTGCGCGGCCTCGGCGTGAACTCCACGCTCGTCCTCATGAACGGCCGCCGCGTCACCCTCGCGCCGTTCGGCCAGGGCGGCAGCGCCGCCGGCCTCGGCACCGAACAGTTCGTCGACATGAACATGATCCCCCTCGCCGCCATCGCGCGCGTCGAGGTGCTCAAGGACGGCGCCTCCGCCATCTACGGCGCCGATGCCGTCGCCGGCGTCGTGAACGTCATCCTGAAAAAGGACTTCGTCGGCACCACGTTCAACGCCACCTACGGTGACTTCACCGGCGGCATCGAGGCGCCCACCTACCGCGGCTCCCTCGCCTTCGGCACCAAGGTCGGCGCCACGTCGCTCTCGCTCATCGCCGATTGGTTCAAACGCGACTCGTTCCTCTTCCGCGAGCTCCCGCAGCCCGTGAAGCGCCAGCTGCTCCTCGCGAGCAACACGCCCGGCTCGTTCGTCGTGCCCGTCGGCGCCACCGATCCCATCACCGGCCAGGTCATCCCCGCCGGCGCCACCGCTGCGCAGCGGACCTTCACGGTCGAGCGCACCGGCTCCACGCCGACGTTCAACCGGCTCCTCCAGACCCAGAACACCTTCGATGCCAACGCCGCGATCCGGCCCCAGAGCGAAACCGAGCGCCGCGGCCTGATCGCCAACGTCCGCCACGAATTCTCGCCGCAGCTCGCCGCCTTCGCCGAGCTCAGCTGGCAGCGCAACGAAAACGTCGAGGGCCTCTCGCCCGCGCCGATCTCCAACCTCAACACCATCACCCTCCCGGCCACCAACCCGTTCAACCCGTTCGGCGTGACGCTCGTCTCCAACAACACGCAGACGATGTTCTTCCGCTTCCTCGAGCTCGGTGATCGCCTCACCAAGACGACGAACGAGATGGAACGCCTCGTCGCCGGCCTCGAGGGCAAATACGGTCAGGGCTGGACCTGGGACGCCGCCGTCACCTGGAACCGCGAGACCTCGCACCTCGACCTCCGCAACTTCCCGGGGCAGGACAAGGTCAACGCCGCCCTCGCCGAGACCAACCGCGCCACCGCGCTCAACCTCTTCGCCAACGGCACCACCATCCGCAACACCGCCAACGTCCTCGCCGGCCTCGAAGGCGGCGTGACGCGCGATGCCAAGACCGAGCTCGCCGCCTTCGACGCCAAGACCACCGGCGCCGTCTTCAGCCTCCCCGCCGGCGCCGTCTCCGTCGCCGTCGGCGGCCAGTGGCGCGAGGAGCGCTTCCGCGACCAGCGCACCCAGATCCAGCTCCTCAATCAGGGCGCCCCCGTTCCGACCGCCCGCGGCACCCGCCGCGTGACCGCCGGCTACGTCGAGACCTCCGTCCCCCTCGCCTCCGCCCAGCAGAAGATCGCCGGCCTCCACACCGTCGAACTCAACCTCGCCGGCCGCGTCGAAAAATTCTCCGACGCCGGCGTGGGCGATACCTTCGTCCCGCGCTTCGGCCTCCGCTGGCAGCCGCTCGACGAACAGATCACCCTCCGCGCCTCCTACGGCCGCGGCTTCCGCGCCCCCGCGCTCGCCGAGCTCTACCTCCCGCAGACGGTCGCGGTCACGTTCAACATCCCCGACCCGCTCCGCTTCAATCGCCCCGGCGCCAACGCCAACGACTCCGGCACCGGCCAGCGCCTCGTCCGCTCCGGCGGCAATCCGCTCCTCGCCCCGGAAAAATCCGAGTCCACCAACGTCGGCGTCATGGTCTCCCCCAAGGCGATCAAGGGCCTCTCGCTCTCCGTCGACTACTACGAGGTCGAGGTGAAGAACCGCATCGGCGCCGCCGCCACGCCCGCCATCATCCTCGCCAACCCCGCGCTCTTCGCCGACTCCATCGTCCGCGCCGCGCCCACCGCGAGCGACACCGCCAACAACCTCCCCGGCGAGCTGCGCGAGATCCGCTCCGTCCTCGGCAACTTCGGCACGACCAAGGCCAAGGGCTTCGACTTCGCCGCCGAGTATCGCTTCCCCGCCACGCGCTTCGGCCGCTTCAACACCCGCGCCGTCGCCACCCTCATCAACTCGCAGACCCTCCGCACCCGCCCCGACCTCGCCCAGGTCGAGACCGTCGGCCTCTACGAAATCCCGCGCTGGCGCGGCGACGCCTCCCTCTCGTGGTCCCACGAAAAAGCCTCCGCCGCCCTCAACGTGAACTACATCGGCGGCTTCCAGGACACCTCGCCCAGTCTGCTCTTCGTGAAGCAGCAGATCACGACCGACGTCCAGGTCGGCTACGCCCTGCCGTGGCAGTCGCGCGTCACGCTCGGCGTCAACAACCTCTTCGACCGCCTCCCGCCCGCGACGTCGTTCTCCACCGGCTACGCCGAACGCGTGAACAACTTCCTCCCCCGCTGGGTCTACGTCTCCGTCACGAAGACGTTCTAAGCTCCACGCATCTCTGACCTCTCCAGGGCGGCTCTCCCCGAGCCGCCCTTTTTCTTTCCCGCAAACGGCCGGAAGCCCGGAGCCCCGAGTTCAGAGCTAAAGCAAAAAAGCCACCGAGCGCATCTCCAGCTCCAGTCTCCGGACTCTCCGCTCTCCGCCCGCCCCGCCCGCCCGCCTCCGTCCTTCAACTTTCACCTTTCAACTTTCAACTTCACCCGACCTCACCGCCACCGCCCCTCGATAAAAATATAACTCCCGCCCCGCCGCTCCCACCGCGGCTCCTCCCATCGGTTATGCCCCCGCGGCGGCAACGTATAATGCCCCGCCATCCATACGTGCCGGCCATGGCTCCAGCCCCAGTAGCCCGGCACCCACACGTGCCGCGGCGACGGCCGCGCATACACCACTTCATGCCGCAGCGCCGGCGGCGCGGCCGTGATCACGATCTGCGTCGAGGGCGTCGGCGCCACCACCACCTGAGCGACCGGCGGCGGAGCGGACACAACCACGCTCGCTTCACGCCAGTGTCCCTCGATGAAAACATAGCGCCCCCCACGCGTTTCCCAACGCGCCGGCACCCACACGAGACTCGTCCGCGGCGGTAACTCCCACCGGCCCGCCACCCACACGTGCCGCCCGCCGCGCCACATCCAGTAGCCCGGCACCCACACATGGCCCCCGCTCGGCCGGCCATAGATCACCTCGCGCTGCGGCGGAGGCGGCGGCACATCCGCGTAAACGACCTGCGCCGCCGGAGCCGCGGCGGCCGGCGCCGGCACCACCTGCGCCGTCTGCGGCGCGGGCTCCGCCCAGTAACCTTCCTTCAGCCCAAAACCGTTCCCCTGCTGCCGCCATTCCGGCGCATGCCAGACCACGCCCGCCACCGGCGGCAACTCCCAGCGTCCGGCCTCCCACACATACGCCCCTTCGCTCCAGCGCCAGTGTCCCGGCACCCACACATGCTGCCCCGACGGCGCATCGCCCGGCACATCGTTGGCCGCCGGCGTCAGCGGCCTGTCCATCACCGGCGCCGGCGGCACCGTCGGAGCGTTCGGCACCGAATTGGCGGCGAAAAGACTCGCGGCCGAAAGAACCACCCCGGCCACACCCGGGCCGAGGACCAGACGGCGGAAAACGTGAGGGTTCATCGCGCCGTTAGACGAACGCCCCCGCCCGATGTTTCACTTTTCTCCTGCCCGCGAAACGAAGTCCCCACCGGGAGGTGAAGCAGGAAACCCGGAAGCCATGAACCGATCGCAGCGGGAATTCAGAATCCAGAAAGCCAGGAACGTGTCCGCCGTCACCCCTCCGTTTCCCGGTTTCGTGGCTTTCGAATTCGTCCCTCTGCCTTCTTTTCCGGGTTTCCTGGTTTCCTGCTCTCTCGGTCTTTTTCCGACTGCCCGGTTTCCCGCTCAGACCTTGATCTCCACCCGCTCCCCGCCCCGCGCCGCCGAGCGGTAGATCGCTTCGATGATCACCATGTCGCGCCGGCCCATTTCGCCGGGCACCGGAATCGGTTTCCCGTCCCGGAAACACTCCGCCAGCCCATCCAGCTGCAGCGCCTGCTGGCTCTGCGGCGGCGTGATGCCGAGCGGCCCCTTGTTCGTCGCCACCTTGAACCCGCCGTAGCCGAAGCCCGGTTGAAACTCGATCCAGTTGCCCTGCGCGCTCTCCGCCCGGAACTGGTCCGCACCGCCATTGTAACTCGTGATCAGCTGCGCCTTCGCGCCGTTCGCAAACTCCATCGTCCACTCGATCGTCTCCTCCACATCGAGGAAGAACTCCGGCCGCTTCTTCGGATGCTCGCGCGCCGTCACCGCCACCGGCGCAAACGTCGCGTGCGCGTCGCCTTTCGCATCCGCCGCCATGCACGCCGCCTGCAGGCAATAGATGCCGATATCCATCAGCGGCCCGCCACCCGCCATCGCCTTCTCCACCCGCCACACCCGCCGGTTGATCGGAAACGCCAGCCCGCCCTGCATCCGCACGAAGGGCCCGAACTGCGGGTCCTGCGCCAGCCGCATCATCTCCCGGTGCTGCGGCTCGAAATGCAGCCGGTAGCCGATCGCCAGCTTCACGCCCGCCACCCGGCACGCCCGGAGCATCGCATCGCAGTCCGCCACGCTGTTCGCCATCGGCTTCTCGCAGATCACGTGCTTGCCCGCCCACGCCGCCGCGATCGTGTGCTCCGCGTGGAGCGAGTTCGGCGTCACCACATAGACGATGTCGATGTCCTTGTTGTCCGCCAACCGCGACATCGTATCATAACCGTAGATACTCGACTCCGGAAAGCCGAACTCCTGCGCCCACCGCCGCCCCTTCTCGCGCGAGCCCGTCACCACGCCCGCCAGCCGGCAGTGTTGCGTGAGCTTCAAGGCCGGCGCCAGCTGCCCGGTGCTGTAGCTGCCCAGCCCCACCAGCGCCACGCCCAGTTTCCGCGGCGCCGCCCCCTGCGCCCGCGCGCCCACCGCCAGCGCCGCCGCCCCCGCCGTCGTCTGCGCCAGAAACTCACGCCGCGTGCCCGACCAACGAGGGGTATTCATGGTGCGCCGACCGTCACCCACCTCACCCGCCCGCGCAAGCCTCCACCCCGGCTATAGCGTGGAGCCGAGAGTCCAGAGCCAGACCCCGCACACCTTCGCCTCTCCTGCTCTGGACTCTCCGCTCCGCGTTCCGGTCTCCAGTATTCCAACTCCCCGCCCCACCGCTCCCCTTCTCCAATCCGAAATCCCAAATCCCAAATCCGAAATCCAACTTCCCG
>JACCDX011425735.1_pt1 | contig 17714 bp, 13 predicted proteins | sample 7449681 | NCBI WGS metagenome assembly JACCDX01 (sample SAMN15323450, study PRJNA562643) | freshwater metagenome | isolation source: river surface water | place: USA:Blue River Watershed | collected 2017-08-18
CGTATCATCAAGGAGTTTTCTCCTTCTGTTTTCGTCATGGAGAACGTGAAGGGGATGCTGACTTCCCAGCACTCGGGGTCGCCAATTTTTGACCGCATTCTTGGTGACCTTCGATCCCCTGGTAACGGTCATCAGTACGTGGTTAGGTCATTCGTTGTTCCCGGTGAAATCGAAAAACCGGATGACTTCGTCATCCAATCGGAGAAATACGGGATCCCCCAGAGCCGTCACAGGGTGATCCTGTTCGGAATCCGTGCTGATGTTGCCCGGGCAGTCCCGGATCTGGTGAGTCGGCCGGAGAAATTTTCCCTGGCGCAGGAGCCACGAACGAACGCATGGGAGGTGCTCGACGGTCTTCCTGCACTCCGCAGCAAGCTGTCACATCGTCTGGATGGAATGCCCGATTCGATTGGAAATTGGCATAAGGCACTTTTCAACGGTCTGATAGTACTTGAGAAGAAGAAAAATTCGGTTGCGCTTCCTGTGCTTGAGCGAGCCCGGACGGAGGTGAACAAGTCCTTGCAGCTTAAATCCACCGGTGGACTTTTCATCAAGACAAATGTTTCAATGACTAGCCCATTGGCATCCTGGTATCTGGACCCAAGGGTTGAGGGTGTGACGCTGCATGAGACCAGAAGTCACATGGAATCTGACCTCCATCGGTATCTCTTTGCTTCATCATTTGCTCACGCTGAAAAACGGTCACCCAAGCTACGGGATTTTCCTGAGGCGCTGCTTCCGAGCCATGAGAATGTCGGGAGTGATTCGACGCCATTCCTTGATAGATTCCGTGTCCAATTGCGCAATCAACCCTCTACCACTATCGTGTCGCATATTGCCAAGGATGGTCACTACTACATTCATCCGGAGTCTGCGCAGTGCCGGAGCCTGACGGTTCGCGAGGCCGCTCGATTGCAGACCTTTCCCGACAACTATTTTTTCGAAGGAAACCGGACCCAGCAGTACCATCAGGTGGGCAATGCTGTCCCTCCGTTGCTGGCCAGAAAAATTGGTGGAATTGTTCTCAGGCTCTTGCAGTCAGTCCGGAACTGAACTTGCCTGAATGCCTTGATCGGTTTTTGATTTCGGATGGTCGGGTAATTGGCCAAAAGAATCATGGTCATGAATCCATTGCGTCAATTGCTGCTGTAATTCAGAACAGTTCCGATTTGCTCTGATATGACATTCCCAGACAACAAGTACCCGCCAGCCGAGTGCCAATAACTGGTCTGTTGCCTGTGTGTCTCTTGTGGTGTTGGCCGTGAGTTTTTTGGCCCAAAAGTCGGTTCGGGTTGCAGGAATCTTCGAGAGCTTGCAGTTGTGATGAAGATGCCAGAAGCAACCGTGTACAAAAATCGCCACATGATGCTTGGCAAGGACAATGTCCGGCGAGCCGGGAAGCTTTCTGTTGTGGAGGCGAAATCGGAATCCGCTTGCAAACAGTGCCTTTCTGATCGTCAACTCTGGCTTGGTGTCTTTGGCCCTGATGCCAGCCATCATGGCGCTACGCTTTTCAGGTGAAACGGTATCACTCATGCCGGTTGTTGAAATCTTGGGGTTGGCGTTTGCCTAAGGGCAAGTCTACTCCAGGTATCATGGATGCTGCGAGTCGCCAGTAGGCCATGCCGGAGAAATTGCGTGAAAAAACCCCATGAGAGTTGAATTAATTCCGAGTGCCAAACGACTGATCCGCTCACTTAGAGACATCGGTTATGAGTTTGTTGATGCTGTTGCCGACATCGTTGACAACTCAGTCGAGGCTCAAGCCACGATCATCAGCATCACCCTCAAGTTCGAGGGTGAGGATTCGTACCTGACCATTGCCGATAACGGTGTTGGAATGGCATCCAAGGACATTCAGGAAGCCTTGAGATTTGGTTCTAATCGCGCCTATGATGACTCGGATGATCTAGGCAGGTATGGCCTGGGTCTCAAGACTGCTTCCTTGAGCCAGTGCGAGCGACTGACCGTTTCGGCGCGACGAGGAGAGGAGAGGGCGCGCATCCACTCATACTGCTGGGATCTGGATCACATCGAGCAAACCAATCGATGGGAAATCCTGAAGATCGAAAGTGATGAGCTCAGGGATGAGGCCTGGCGGCATTTGCATCAAACAACCGGGACGGTTGTTACATGGGAGCGCCTAGGGCGCTTGCTTGGCTACAAATACCCGTCAGGGGAATACGCTCGAAAGCAAGCCGAGCAAATGGCGGGAAGCCTGAAGCTGCATCTGGGCATGATATTTCACAGGTTTCTTTCAGGTGAAATTGCTGGCAAACGAATTGCCATCTATATCAACGATGAGAGGGTGACTCCCTGGGATCCCTATTCGCGAGGTGAAAAACACACGCAGAAACTTGAACCGATCCTGATACCACTGGATTTTGGCGAAGGCATTCACAACGTCAAAGTACAACCTTACATTCTTCCACCGCAGTCTCTGTATTCATCCACCAAGGCTCACCTTCAGGCATCTGGTCCCGCTAAATGGAATAAGCAGCAGGGTCTCTATATTTACCGGTCCAACAGGATCATTCAGGCGGGGGGCTGGAGCGGGCTCAGAACCAGCGATGAGCACACCAAATTGGTCCGTATCGCGGTATTCATTCCTTCCCAGCTGGATGAACTTTTCCAGGTGAATGTGGCGAAGAAGCACCTGACATTGCCGCGAGAGCTCAGATCAGTGCTCCTGAAAGAAATCCAGCCAATCATTCACAGGGCTCAGGAGGTCTATCGAGACAAATTTGTCGACGGTGTTGGTGGGCAGCAGTTAGCAGTTCCAAACCAACCAGAACTCAAGAACAACGCCGTTATATTTTCATTTGCCGATATTGCTGGGGCCAATCATGACCAGGCAAAGAGAGATAGCGATCCTGAGCAGGCGGTATTGGTCAGTAATGCCCTCCGTAAGGCGGGATTTCGGACGGAAGAAAAGCAATTCAATGCCTTGATGTCGAATTTTTTCCAGAGAGCGGATGAGCAAGAAAAGCGCACACTCATCAGCCTGCTCAGAAAGTTTGTTCAGAGCGATTGAAGCTGGCCAGTCATATCTGGCTTTCAGCTGTGAAAGTAATCGGAACTGGCCAGACGGCCAGACTGGTGCCTTCTGCTAGCTTCCTGTGCGATCAGGGCAAGTTCAACCGGCCAACCGCTTCTGATGAAATAGGGCTCCAGGCAGAAGCTGGTGATTCTGCTGGGAATAGAGCTGATTTCTTTTCCATTGTCCAGAGCAGACTCCGGATGAAGGTGCGGCAGAATCAGATGAATTTTCTGCCACGCATTTTTGAAATTACCATCATCGACAAACTCAACGGGGTTGAGCATGCATTCGTTGACGAATTGCTCAAGTTCGGTGACGATTTTTTCCCGCTCGGAGTCAGCTAGCTGGGCTCGCTTGTCCGTGGTTTCAGCCTGCGCGAAAAACTGAAGAATTCCGAGACCGACTTTGCGCCCAACCAAAGGAGGGACCGCGTTTCCGATCTGAGTGAAAACGTGTGATCTGCTGCCGGGAAATTTGAAAGTGTCAGGAAACGTTTGAACGCGGGCGGCTTCACGAGGCGTCAGCGAGCGGACCTGTGTCGGGTGGATGAACATCAGGCCATCACTTTTCAAGTGTGCCACGATGGTCGAGCAGAGGCTGTTGCGATCCTGCCGTGTGTACCGATCCTTGAATGTACTCCTGTCGTAGGGGAACTCCATCTCTACTCCGCGTGCAAGAGCTCTGCTGCAGGTTTCGCCTTCACGCAATCTGGCAAAGTCGCGAAGGTCTCTTTCATTGTGGGGGCGGGAGCAATGCCAGGTCAGCTTGTCCGCATTGTGGATGTCCAGAACATCTGTAAGGAATTTTCCAGAGTATTTTTCAAGATACGACTTCCGCAACTGAAGATCGTAATCCTGAATGATGCGCTCATCACCGGCTTTCAGAGCCGGTAGATCCTCTATCGCTTCACCCAAAGTGACGATTGGGGAAAGACCATCTTCCTTTGGGGTCAAGGAATGGGTTTTCTGTATCAGTTGGGTAGGTACGAATATTGGCAGCTCAGTCAACGTGCCGATGAAAAGCTGCCGGATTCGTTTTTGTGGCACCCCATATTCCCAGGTGTTCACTTCGATGGGCACCACCCGGTAACCGATCTTCCGTGCTTCATTTTGGATCGCCGTGAAATAAACGCCGTTCTGCATCTTCTTGATGCCTAGTACGTTCTCCATCACGAAGACCTTGGGGCGGAAGTGATTTACAAACTTGAGGAAATACCTGTACAGGTCCCGTCGAGGGTCTTCCACAAGACGTTGCCCCGAGTTGGAACCGGAGAATTGACGTGCCGATGAAAATCCCTGACATGGGGGACCTCCCACGATCACATCAATGTGATTCTTGCCGATCAATCGTTCGAGTTCCTTCGGCTGGAATTGGGTCATGTCCTTGACCAGAGCAATGGTGCTTTCGGAGTGATTGGCACTGAAGGTTTGGATTGCTTGTTCGTTGTGATCAATACCCGCAAGGCAATTCATTCCGGCCTGCTCTAGGCCCACAGAGAATCCGCCACAGCCACTGAATAAGTCGATGAAAGTTGGTTTGTCAGAAATGGTGGAATGCATTACTACTTGGATGAGCGCTCAGATTTCCAGTTCGAGTCGTTCGAAGAGGGTCTTCAGAGAATTTTTCTCGGTCTTGGTGAATGTAATCCGGCCTGTCTCAAGTTTGGACAGTGCTCGCGAATTGTTTTCGGAGATCAACTGCCGACTCTCGGCCAAGCGTCGGATTTCAGAAGCACGGGGTACCAAGTTGGCAAGTGCAATCTCGAAATCAAGCTCACTATCTCGCCGGGCATCTCGTTTTCCGCGAGATTGCTCTTCACTGAACTCGGTCAGTGCGACACCGTAGTCCAGGGTCTTGCGATCTGGCGGGGCAATCTTCCCCTTGACGTGCAATGTCCAGCAGAATTCCTTTTTACAGAACTCGGTGGGGTTCTTGACGATGCCGGGGGGGGTGTTGAGTATTCTGTGGACCGCCTGTGCTTGATCAAGCATCCAGTCCAGCAAAGCAGTCGGAACTTCCTGGTCGCGCCAGATTCGGATGAGGTCGATTTGCTGGCCAGCTTCCCGGAAAGCGTGAGCACAGGCAGCTATCGTGTAGGCAACGGTCTGAGCCTTCAGACCCTTGTCGTTCTTGTACCAGTCAGATAGAGCCACTTCCTTGTCAAGACGACGAAAGAGGATGCCTTTGGCTACTGCGCATTTGAACCAGACGTCATTGAGCTCGGTACTTTCAGAACTGGTTTTCAGGGAGGTGGTGATGTATCGGTGGAAGCACTTTTGCGCACCTTCCGACACATGATGTGGGCGTCCGTCAAAGGCCAATTCGAACTTGGCCAGATCGGTTTTCTCGATGAGTTGAGATTTCGGGAATTCAGTCTCCAGCTTTCTGCGCTGCGACTGTGTCTTGTAGGAGAAAAGACTCTTGTATTGTCCCCGTGCTCGCTCATAAAACCATTTGCTTGCGTGCAGGGCGCCAGCCTTCTGCGGGACAACAACTTCCTTCGAGAGACGTTCAATTCGAATCTGTACAGGGCTGTTTGAGGCCAGATCTGCAAGTGACACCTTATTCTGGGTGTTGGCATATTCTGAAATCTTCGGAACGATTTCTTCAAGCTTTGTTTCTTCCACAACCGATAGCTTGACTTGAGCAAATACGTCAGAGAGGTTGTACTTCAACCCGTCCCGTGCGTACAGGATCGAAGCGGTGGTCTGTCCACCGTTGACGATCTGGAAATCCTTGATGTAGGTGATGGCAAGTGAACCATCGGCCCTGTTGGCTGTTTTTACCTGTGAGGCTGTCGCTGTCAATCCATTGTTGTAGGCGAAAAACATCGACGGCTCTTCCGAGATGGTTTTCAGGATGCCCTTGTTTACACTGGTTTTGGCTTGTAGATATGTACGAACGTTTTGTTCGAGTAAGCGATTTCCGTAGGCGGCAAAGATTTCAGCAAGGACAGGCCCGGGAATAGCGAATAGATAGCTTTTGTAGCCAGCTGAGTTTCCGGATGCCTGGATGCACGGAATGTCACCGGAAAAGTCCTCCAGAAGATCTATCTCTACAGGGTCAGCTCCGGTCGTTGAAATTTTTGCATAACGTTCCAGATCGAAAACGTTTGTGTGGATTGTGAGGTGACCGATCTGGCTGGTTTCGAACACCTTCTTGCGGATCTTGAGGTGAGCGTTTGTAAATACAAGCACTCGTACCCGCGCAATCTTGGAGATGTACGAACGAATGAGCATTGCCAGTCTGTAGTCATGGCTGGACTCTTCAAGTTCATCAAGTGTTTTGCCGGATATGGCAAATTTAAGGAATCGTTCAACTTCAGAAACGGATCTGTCGATGTCTTTGGCGTTTACGGTGGGTAAGCTGTCGTCTTGGAAATAGGCACAAACGGAGATGTAAAGATCGCCCGATGCGCCTTCTGCATCTTCGGGAATTTCAAATGCATAGCCATCAACCCGGTAGCCGCTGCCACTCAGAACAGGTGAGTAGGACAAGTCCGGGCAATCCCCATTTTCTGCTGCGAGTTCAGCAAAAATCTTGAAGAACTCTTCGACTTTGGGTACGCCGTCTGCGGCTGATCCAATAGCGATGTCCTCCGCCAAGTTGAAATATTCTTCTTCAAGCTTGCTCACTGAGTTTCTCCACTAATTCGTTCCAAGTGATCTGGAATTGGGCGATGGCTGCACCAGCAATTTCATATTCGGCGCTCTTGATTCCTGATGGGATATTGCTAGGAATCAGTTTTGGGAAGTTTTCACTCACCGTGAAATTGATCCGCTCATCAAGTGCGAACAGCTCCTTGCATGCTTCCTGATCAGGGTCATAACCAGCTAGTTCGATCTTGAGGTCGAATTCGGATTGAGCGCTTCGGCTCTGCATGAGCCGTTGCGAGATGTTCTCGATCAGATCTGCAAGCGATGCCCCCTTGTCAGAGGGCGATATGCGGTTGAGAATAACTTTCAGTTGATCACCACGGTCGTCCAGCTGGTCCAGTGAAGAGATTCTCAGTCCGATGCTGCGTGTCGAAAGTTGAGTCTTGATCTCGATCCGATTACCATTGAATCCGATATCGCGTTGTTCACCATTGGGCCCCCCCCAACCCTGGATGATCTGCAACTGGTTGCCTGGTCTGGCCTCAAGTAGCGCATCAAGGGATGAAAGCTCGCCCCAAAGACCCATCACTTCATTTCGGGACAGTCCTTTCTGGCTTCTCCGCTTTAGAAGGGCAGCCCAGTCCCTCAGGCATTCAATCGCGATTACCACTGCTGCCTCGGAGGTTTCCCCGCGCTTGGATCTTTCAGCAATGTCATAGCACATCACCGAAAAGCTGTTGACCAACTCGTTGTCGGTCAACGTCAGGCCGATGCATATACCTGCGGCAATGGGTTTGACAATGAGATCAAGATTTTCGAAGCTGGGCAGATCGGTGAACACGTGATTAACGCTCTTGGCTTCGATCATCAGCTCCCTATTGCCACTCAGCGAGTAGTTGATGAAGAAATCGAGAATATGGTCGGGATACACCCGAAGACGTCCCCCGGAATGTCCTGAAGCAGACAAGTCTCGCCATTGAGATTCAAAGTCATTCATCTTCAAGTTCCTCGTCTGTTTCAGCTTGCTCGTGCAGTTCGTTCAGCATTTCTATTAGTCTTTTGGAGGCTTTGTATCTGCGTTCTGTGCACGCCACATTGGTTCCTGGAAGCAGGATTCCCAGTGAAGCAACCGGGTGATCCTTGGGGAGTTTCATTACGAAATCTTTGTCAGGATCCAATTGCAGAAAATGAATCAGCAGGAGTGGTCGGCTGCGTGCTTTGGTGTGAGCCCAAGTCGATGATGGTTCTTTGGGGTTCTTGTCTCCGGCAGCAAAAGCAGCAGCTATAGCTTGGGATTTGACATGCTCGATCCGTAATTCATAAGCAGCAGGATCTTCTCCTAAATAAAAATCACTCGTGCCGAAGGCGACCGCATTCTTTTCATTGACCTTCAACACTTTGTCTGAAACTCGTTTTGTACCGCTGCGACTTCTGCAAAAGGCTTGGCCACCGGTGTCCACGGGAAGTTGGACTGAATCTGTTTTCCCGTTCGTAATGTAGGGAACACCCACATCCCATTCATGAAGTTCTGTCCCGATTCGGTCTTCAATGTATGAAGTCAGCAAACTGGAATCATCGGATGACAGCATGTCGAATTCTGTCTGAGGAAACGACATCGACTTGATGAATTCTAGGATTGATTTCGATGGGATATTTTTCCAGACCAAGGCCTTCTTTTCACTATTGATCTCGAACGAATCGCTGTGAGACTTGGATAGGTGCTTGATGAAGGCTTGGGCCAGGTCAATATTTTTCTGATTCTTGACTGCATCATCATGCAGTGAATGCGCCTGGATGTGACGAGTGGAGAAATCTTCGGCGAGTGATATTTCCCGCGCAGTGCGCATCTTGTTTGCTGCTGTGATGGCAATGCCCGTTGGACTCTGACGGACTTTGAGACCGAATTCATAAGGGGTTTTGTTCAGAAAAGCCATCCTTTGGAAGTCTGTCCTCAATTCCTCCACGGATTCGCTCACAGCTGCAAAGTCATCGATCAGATCTTGTGTTGCATGGATACGGCAGAGCTTTTCAAAACCAGGTCGGTAGCCAAACCAGCGGCCCATCTGGAGCAAAGTATCAGCCGCTCCCACATTTCTGAGAACGTATGAAATCGCCAGTCCCTCAAGTGTGAGTCCACGAGCCAATGCCAGACCGCCGATACCGATCAGATGAAGGCCGTCCGGGGGGGCTTTTTCGTAATCGACGCCAGAGCCCTTCATGTTTACAAGCTTGGTTTCGATGATTTTGATGGCATTGACAAGTTGCTTCCTTGCCTGATCCCAATCGACTTTCAGTCCTTCTGCTCCCTCAAACTCGGCCAGCCATACACGGTGCAGATCCTTCATGGCCGGGGATTTCTTCCAGTCAGCCTGGGACCATGAATTGATGGCATCTGCCAATGAGTTCAGCAGTTCATTGACTTTGTCTTGCACTTGCTCCTGTACATGATTGAAGCGACTGACATTGATGAGCATCGCTGAATGAGAGGTTCCATTACCATCTGCTAGTCGGATTGCGCGGAACAATACATATTCCTTGACCGCATCTTTCAAGCTGTCAGGTAGCTGCGCCACTGGGTGACGTGATTTGTGCTTCAGAGGAAGCAACTCAGTGTAGTCATTAGGAATCACCCGTACACAAGCCTCAAGCAGGTCTCCATCAACAGTGAACAACCTCTGTGAACCAACGTAATTGTCTGGTGGATCTAGGGATTTGATGAAATCAGCAGGAAACAGGTCTTCATTGACGTCTTTGGTCATATCCTCTGCTGAATCCGGATCAATGAATATGTTTGCAAATGGTGTGGCGGTATAGCCGATGTAGGTGGACTGTTTGGTTGTGTTCAGCAGAAGCCTGATGTTTCTGTTGATTGCAGTGGTTTGATCCGGATGTGCGTTGGTATTCACACTCGCGTTGTCTGCTTCGTCGTCGATCACAAGCATCGGACCATCGAGAGGTGCCCCATTGTTCAGACCTTTGAGCCAATCAGTGATTTTGGCCAGAACCTTGGGGTTCTTCTTGGTGACAAAGAGGATGGGTTCGGCAAAAGTTCCCTGATGTGCTCCTATGGCTCCTGCCGTGGCAGTGTTGAAGTCAGATAGCTGGGAAGTCCCACAGAACGGATGTCTGGCACGGTAGTTTTGATCGCCGAATCCAAGGATGTTTGCCACCTCATAGATTTTTGTGTGGGTGGCATCACTCACTGAGGATTTACCGACGAATGTCTTGTCGAGCCGGACTTGCGTTTGATATCTCAAAGAATTTGTGAGCCCTGCCAAGACGATGATAATCCGATAGCCTGAGTCGGCCGCCTTGGAGATCAGAGCTGAGTAATTGGTGGTCTTGCCCATCTGGACATGGCCCATGACCAGACCTCTTCGGCGGTTCCAGGACTCCTTGTCTTTAGGGTTGCCGAGGAACCCCATGATCTCGTCAGTCACTGTATCCACAGAGCCTACTACTGCCTTTGGAAGTACAGTCTTTTCAATCCAAAAAGTCTTGAGTCGTTTCCAGTAGTGGAAGTCGATGGTTTTCTTCTCTTGTGTGTACCACTCGGAAAAATTCTTCTTGAGGATGTGACCATCTTCTTGAGTGGTCCCATAGACGGTTTCCAGATGTTTGACGAATCGTTGCACCTCCTGCTCCGAGAGATTGAAATCTGCGCCATGTTCACGGACCGCCTTCTCAAGATAGCCCTTTGGAACGACCAGTTGTCCGTCCAGGTCACCGTCTATCAGATCCCTGAAGTAATTTAGTTTGGCCTTGAATTGTTTCTCGTTCATTTGAGCCCCCATTGTTCTTTCAATTCATTTTTGATGTAGCTCTCGGAGTATTTCCATTGACTGCTGAATGGCTCCATATTTTTCGCAAATTCAAGGACTTCCTTCAATCTCGGATGGCCTCCCTTTTGCCTGACGCAAGCCATGAAACATGCATCAAGCAGTGAGTTGAATATTTCTGGATCTGTGATGGCCTGAACTTGCTCGAGGTGCTGACTTTCTCTGTCCTTGATCAGGGATTCGGTGGGAATGAAGGACTCGATCAGACTGATGGCTTCCCGGGCTATGCTGGTGTCTTCGGATTCGGCAATCATTTCCCAGACCATTGGGTGATCCCGATTGATCTGATACCTGATCCGTCCGTTGTGGGCAATGCGTTTCCAGACAGGCGCCTGCTTGTCAATCGTCAGATCTGTTCCTTTGCGTCTGTTCGCGCTGGTGGACCGTTTTGCAAATCTTTTGATCAGTTCCCTTAGCCGTACTCGCAGGACAACCGGAAGTTGCGCGTCGGACTTGTCCAGGGTGATCTTCCAGTCCTTGTCCAGGGTGTTGGGCAAATCAACTCGGACACGGGTGAGTTGGGACAATTCCCCGTGAGGGACAAGGCGGAACCAAGTCCCGTAAATGATCAGCCGTTTTTTCCGATAGACATAAAAGCCTTGATTCCTCACCAGTCCTTCATCACCACCAAGAATTTCCTTTTCTTCGACGGTCAATTTGGAGAAGTGTGGAATCGTGTACGGCTTGACCGTAATTTCTTCCTGACCACGCAGTTTGATGACTTCTTCATCGATGGTCTGCGTTGCAGGGTGCTGACTCATGAAGGGATCAATGGGCTTAAGGGGAACTCCTTGCACTTCGATGCTGAATTTGCTGCGCGCCTCGCCAGACAGATAGCGGTGAAAAATCAGCGACAGTTGCCTCTGGGCGTGCCGGATCTTGTCATTCAGTTGCTCATCGATGTTTGTCGTGTGCTCTGTGTCCAGGAGTCGATCGCTATGGCTCCAGATTACTTCAGTACCTGAGCGTGGTTTTTTGGGTGACCTCAGGTAACTCTGTGCCTTTTCACCGCTTTCAAGCTCCATGGTCCAGTTTTCGAGGTCATCGATATCCCATCTGGCAGATGTACATCCTGCTGCTGTCCATGAGACTACCGTTAGAACCCTGGCTTGCGAAAGGGATGCGGATTTGAGCCCCCAACCAAATCGCCCAAGGTCAGAGGCATCACGTGGGTCCTCAGGATTTGCACTTGCAGGGCGCATTGCACTGATCAGCTCATCTTTGATCATCCCTCTACCATCGTCCCGGATCCGCACGATGACGTCATTTTCTTCTGGTTCGAACGAAATGATGATCTTCTTTGCTTCTACACGGATGCTGTTGTCGATCAGATCGGCTAGCGCTGCAGCAAGGTCATAGTTGCCAAAACTCCTCGCTGTTGCCATGAGCGAAGAAGCAAGTGGAGGGTTTGATATCCGCATGTTTTCCTGAGTCGACAGTCAGATTTTGGGTTGTCAGCAGCGCAGAGTCGCGTTCGCTTCTTTATAGAGCATATCTGATCAATTCAAATAGCAATAAGGGTTGAGCTCGGTGTGAGCCTATCACTCAAGTTTTTATTAAAAATATTTAGTAAAAATAATTATTTTATGTTCGTGTGAAGTGGGGGCTGAGGCCCAGAAGCTGTGGTGTCATGAAGAGTGGTCGGCATTGGGTATTCCAGATCCATTGCATTTGTGTAACTCTGGCAAGCGTGCTCATTTGCTGTACAGACCCGCATCAGTTCGATGCCGCTATTCGAATGCTGACGCAAGGTTTGGGCAGTGATTGTGGCTGCCAGATCGATTGGGAACTTAAAGACACCCGTGCCGATGGCGGGCATTGCCACACTCATGACATTGTTATCACGTGCTGTATTGATCATTGAAGAGATGGCGAAGGCCAGATATCTTTCAGGTTCCGTGTTGTTGATGTAATGAGCGGCTCGTACATGGATGATCCAGCGATTGGGAAGCTGAAATCCGGGGGTGATCAGAGCGGAACCCAGCTCAAGTGGAGCAAAGGGGCGGCAGTATTCCTCGAGTCGAGGCCCGGCAGCTGTATGGATCGCTCCTGCGATGCCAGAACCCATTCTTAGGTTGGCGTTGGCCGAATTGACAACAGCCTCCATGTCCGGCTGTTTGACGATGTTGCCGATGATGACTTCGACCTTCATGGTCCATCACTCCTGAAAGATTATTGAGGCAGGTCGCGTAGACCGACGCTGGTGCGTTGATCAAATGCGGGAAAAGCAAGGATGCTTTTTCGATTCAGTTGACAGTGTTGCAGGTGTCAGGCTCAGACAATGAGCCCAGCATCGCTTCCAAACAAGCGCAGGACTGTATGAATAACCTGTACGGCGAGCTCACGGGATTAGCTCATGATTACCCACACTAGGTACTGATTTGCTTTTCGATTGAAACGATATATGCGATACCCCTATATTCCTGATCTTCAAATGATGCCCTTCCCAATCAGTGGTCGAAGACGATTTTATAAGGCTGAGCGAGGACACTCCACTTGTCAGACTGAATGGGTGAAGTTATGGCGCTGAGTGTCTACTGGCTCTTGTCACTTTCTCTCATGACAGCGCCGATGGCGGTATTCACTGAATTCAGAACCCACGGATTGGCAGGTTTTTTTGAATCGGCTATTGGGAGAAATGTGGCCGAGACGCAGTTCATCCGTGCCGAATTCGGCGTTGTGTTTGAGCCAAAACGGCTGAGTCGGAGAGACCGGCTTTCTCTGAAGCTGACGAATATGTTGGATGAAACAATATAGTTGCCAAACTTGGATTCATCATGAGTGAAATTGACCGCCTATACAGCTACCGAACCCTGTTGACTGGGCGCCGTGCCGTGCCGCGTGATGAAATCCTTTCCAAGATGGAGATTTCGCTGGCAACCTTCAAACGGGATCTGGCCAAGTTGCGTGATCGACTGAACATTCCAGTGGTATTCGATCAGGATTTGGGTGGATACCGCTTGGAACTAGTTGATTCTCGGAAGGAGTTGCCCGGGCTTTGGTTCAGTCAGGAAGAAGTGCTTGCGTTGCTGACAATCCAGAATATGATCGAGCAGCTGGAGCCGGGAATCCTTGGTCCCAAGCTCAAGCCCCTCCAGTCAAGGCTCAATGACATGCTGGCATCCCAGGGCGTGGATGCCCAAGTGTTGGCCCATAGGGTCAAGCTGGTTCAGGCCGGAAAAAGGAGGCTCACGCTCAAAAGATTTGAAACTGTGGCTCAAGCCACCCTCAGCCGCAAGAAACTCCGGATCCAGCATTTCAATCGGCAAAACGGCGAGACCGTTGATCGGATCATCTCTCCTCTGCAGCTGGTCCATTACCGAGACAACTGGTACGTGGATGCTTGGTGTCATCTGCGTGATGGATTGCGAAATTTCTCTATTGATGCGATTCAGGAGTGTCAGGTCCTCGATGAAGTGGCTCGCGAGGTGCCAGAAGAGTTGATCTCAGCCGAAGTGGCGAGAGGTTATGGAATTTTTGGCGGCCAAGAAGTTCAATGGGCCAAGCTGCAGTTCACACCAAGCAGGGCCCGGTGGGTTTCCCACGAAGAATGGCATCCGGATCAAAAATCAGTTTTTGGCAAGGACGGCTCCTATTTGTTGGAATTTCCCTACAGCGACGAAAGGGAGCTGTTGGGCGACATCCTTCGCCATGGTGCAGAAGTCGAAGTCCTTGAGCCGCAGCGGCTACGTGAAAGTGTACAGAAAGCGATCCGTACTGCGCTGAAAAAATACGAGTCTTACTCCTGAAAACTTGGTCATCAGGCTCATGTGTTGAGCCTGATGCTCGTTACGCTGACGCCAAAGGAGGTCAGCATGTACTTGACCAGTTTGACTCAAAAATTGAACGAGGGTATCCAGTTCCACAACAGGTATGTGCCTGAGTATCCTGCAGACCTTGCGCGAGAGTGACGGTCATGCTCGGAACCATCATTGGCGACATCGTCGGATCTGTCTATGAGTTCAAGAATCATCGCGCAAAGGATTTCAGTCCGCTGTTCCATGCCGATGCGCGTTACACGGACGACACAGTGTGCACTGTCGCCGTTGCGGATGCCGTGACCAATGGACGGGATCCCCAGCAGAAATTGCAGCAGTGGTGCCGACGTTATGCGGAAAACGGCGGCTGGGGGCAGAAGTTTGCGCTCTGGATCTTTGAGGAAAACCCTCAACCATATGGAAGTTGGGGGAACGGTGCCGCCATGCGCATAGCTCCGGTTGGCATGTTGGCGGAATCTGAAGAGCAAGCCATTGAATGGTCAGACACGGTGACCAACATCACGCATAACCATCCTGATGCGCTTAATTCAGCCAGAGCGGTGGCGCTGTCCATCCACTGGGCACGAAAGCAGGTTGCCCCATCGGAGATCGCTCGCAGAATTCAAGAGCGGTTCGGCTACGACATGACCAGGACGCCGGACCAGATCCGCCCCCATTACGTCAGAACAGAAAAGGCCGCCGACTCCGTGCCACAGGCCTTGGTCTGCGCAATGCAGGCGAGCAGTTTCGAAGACGCCATCCGCAATGCAGTCTCCATCGGTGGGGACAGCGACACCATTGCCGCCATAGCGGGGGGGATCGCCGAAGCCCTGTTCGGATTGCCCGACGATCTCGCGGCCCAGGGCTGGAGTTACCTGCCCCCAGATATGAAGGTTGTTCTGGTGGATTTCTATTCGCAATTGTCATTTTGAGAAAGCTCGCCATGGACAAGTTCATCGTGTACGTACAACGCTTCAACACCCTCGTGATCGGCTTGGGCTTGCTGTTCTTGGTTGCAATGGCCACCTGGGGTGGTCTTGAAGGCGCGAAAGGTTGGTTGCGCTCAGAAAAGAAGACCGTGGAAGCACCAGAGTCCACCGGTCAGGAGGGTGATCGCAAGGAAACTTTCTCCTTGCGCCCCACGGAATACAGAGCAGCCGATGGGGCTCCGGTGTTCCGACTCCAATCGAATGGGGAAGGGCGGACCTACGACGAAGGTCGGGCCATGCACACTCGCAATTTGCTGTTCTTCCGGGAGATGGGCGAGAAATCGCGTTGGCTTTTCTCTGACCAGGCTTTGGTGCTCAGCCGTATTGAGGCGTACAAAAGCGGGGCAGGGGATGAGGACACACTGCTGATCGAAACCGAACCCAGGTGGCACAACGAGGCCAAGGGCGATTCCCTCCGGACCCGGGACGTGTACCTAGTTCGCATGGATGGATCGGGCCTGCAGAAAGTGCTGGCCGGGGTGGAACAGACGCTCAGCCACAAAACGGTCAAAGGGCAACTGCAGATCGTTTACCAGAGCGCGGATGCGGTACGCATGGCCAGTATTTCACTGCGTGAGCTTCAAACCAAATCGGATGTGGAAGTTGCTCGCATCGAGACCCTGAGAAAGTGAATCCACATGGCCATCCATACCGAGTTCATCGATTTCATCGTCCCCATCGAAACGATCCGACGCAAGTACTCGGGTGGCTGGGAGCAGTGTCTGCTGGACCATGTGCCCTTGCTGGGAGGAAGGGTCTGGCACGACGATTTTTTGCTGAGAGATGGTGCCATGAACCCCATGGACATGCAGCGCCTAGTGGAGGAGTGGGTGGCCATGGGCTTCACAGCCACGATTGAGGAGAATGGTCGCAAAAAGTGGGTGGATTTCTGCGTGCACGACATGATGGGCGGCGTGACACTGGACTGTGACTGGATCGTTCAAGCGGGGCGCAGAACCGTGGCCCACATCGCGGATCCCCATCCTGAGGTGGTCAAGCACTTGCCCCCGAGAAGGCTTGATGACGATGCTTGAATGTGATCAAGCGCGGCCAGGTCATAGAAGTCATTGAGGTCAACCCTGGTTCGAATGCAAAGAGCTGGCTGAGGAACATGGCATCTGGCATTCAGCAGCAACTTTGCGCTGTACGCCGATCTCTCTAACCGGGTCAGGAGCATTCTGAGCGACTTTGCACCCCGGCATGAGGTGTACTCCATCGATGGGGGCTTTGTTGATCTAACCGGCATGCCCAAGTTGCGCGAGGGCAGTTACGCCATGCGTGAGCGGGTTGGTATGTAGGCAGGGATACGAGTACAAGAAGGCTGGGATCATGCTCAGCGAGATCAGCCCGGTGACGCACCGTCAGGGCGATTTGCTAAAGGGGGGGGGGGACGTGTCCAGCAATGGCAAATTGATGCTGGCGCTGGATACCCTGAATCAACGTTATGGGCGAGGCATCTCAAGGTGTCTACGCAGGGGGCATACCAGGATTGGCAGATGCGGCAGGAGCGCAAGTCACCGAACTACACATCGGATTGGGATGAGGTTCCCATGGTTTGATGAATATCGCTAATTGTTAGTCTCATAATTACTATATGGATGTCCGAACGCTTGATTACTACATGGCCCACGCCAGAGAGGTGGCGCAGCGCTATGAGGCAGCCCCCAGTTCATTGGCTGCTCGGTTCAGCAGCGCCTTTGCCCCTGGCGGACGCGTTCTGGACATCGGCTGTGGTTCTGGCCGTGATTTAGCCGAGCTTGGTCGTCAGGGGTTCCAGCCGTGCGGCATCGACGGCACCGCTGAATTTGTTGAGCTGGCGCAGGAATACCACCCTGAACTTCGAGGGCGAATCGCACAAGGTCTTTTGCCCGACTTCTCTGTGCCGTTTGGTGGCGAATTCGATGGGGTTCTGTGCTGCGCGGTATTGATGCACATCGACTCGACCGAGCTTTTCAATGCGGCCTTGGCCATCAAGCGCTGTCTGAAAGTCAATGGACGCTTGCTGATTTCCGTGCCGAGCCAGCGCTCCGACGCCGGGGATGGAGAGAGGGATGCCAACGGGCGGCTGTTCAAGACTTATCACCCCGGCTACCTGCGGCTGATCTTCGAGCGGCTGGGCTTTAGCCTGATCGACCAGTGGGGCAACTCGGATGCCATGAACCGCCAAGGGGTGGAATGGGTGTCCTTGCTGTTTCAGCTCAAATCTGGAGCCAATACCCGTCCGATCGATCAGATCGAAGGGGTACTGAACCACGACAAGAAGAGTGCCACCTACAAATTCGCGCTGTTTCGGGCGTTGGCTGAAATCGCCACCCAGAGTCCCAACAGTGTGACCTGGCTGGCTGATGGACAGGTTGGATTGCCTGTCCGGTACGTGGCTGAGAAATGGCTGCAATATTACTGGCCATTGGTCGAATCGCGTACCTTCATCCCTCAGTTGAATGGCGAACGCCCCGACGCTGGCAAGCCCATCAAGTTTCGCAAGAACCTGC